>JAEEGG010024541.1_pt1 | contig 11688 bp, 10 predicted proteins | sample 9134161 | NCBI WGS metagenome assembly JAEEGG01 (sample SAMN16246543, study PRJNA631951) | gut metagenome | biome: gut microbiome; feature: rumen; material: CR-attached | host: Bos | place: Iran: Karaj | collected 2018-10 | reverse complement strand
ATAGAAAAGGAGCTGGTCCTGGTCTCCGCCAGCGCCGGCAATCCCGTATATATGGTTTACAATGTATTCTTGTCCAGATACTTGGAGATCCTGGCGTAAGCCCTACAAACAAAAACGGCCCGCAACAATGTTGCGGGCCGTTATAATAAGGGGAATATTGGGTTAGTCTTTCTTGAAAGTCAGTTCCATGGTTCCTATGTTAAGATTGTTCTTGTCATCAGGAAGGGAACAGGACACGCATAATACATAAGAATCCTTTGTTATGTATTTATAGTACAATCTAACATCTGTGGCTCCGATAAAGCCTTCTGATTGCGCTGGGTGGAAGGATTCGCCTTTAATAGACGTGTTATCGGGTATCCCATACCATTTTGCTTTGTTAACAGCCTCGATGTACTGAAACTCTCCATGCCCCGTAGCTACATCGGTAACATATATGGGAATGATAGATGTATAGACAAGTTCACCTTTGCTGATTGTTTTCACCGAACCTTTAATCCAGCTCTTGACAAAACCCGGGCAGTTTTCGCATTCATCCAAAAGATCGTGGGTTCCCGTAGTATCGCCATTTAAGTAAACGGGAAGCCCGGTCCAATGAATCTCTTCAATAGAATATGATCCAACAAACTTGTCCAAGTATGCGGGTTCTTCCTTCGTGCACGCTGCCAGCAGCAGGCATAGGGGAAGAAGGAAAATAAAACGTTTCATCATGATACTATATACTTTTAATTCTTGGTCAAGCCCTAAACATTAAACAGGAAATGCATTATGTCGCCGTCTTGCACGACGTATTCCTTGCCCTCGATGCCCATCTTGCCGGCGGCGCGGCAGGCGGATTCGGACTTCAGGTTCACGAAATCATCGTACTTGATAACCTCCGCACGGATGAATCCCTTTTCGAAATCGGTGTGGATCACGCCGGCGGCCTTGGGGGCCTTGTCCCCTTTGTGGATGGTCCAGGCGCGGCATTCGTCCGCCCCGGCGGTGAAGAAGGTCTGCAGCCCGAGCAGGCGGTAGGCCCCCTGGATCAGGCGCACTACCCCGGATTCCTCCAGCCCCAGCTCGTCCAGGAACATCTTCCTGTCCTCGAAATCCTCGATTTCCGCAATCTCCGACTCCGTACGGGCGGCAATGGTCAGTATCTCGGCATTCTCGTCCTTGACCGCCTCGCGCACCGCATCCACATATTTATTGCCCTTGGCGGCGGATGCGTCATCCACATTGCAGACGTACATCACCGGCTTGTTGGTGAGGAGGAAGAGGTCGCGGGCCATGGCCGCTTCTTCCTCGTTCGCGGGGGCGACGCTGCGGCAGGATTTCCCCGCGAGAAGGGCCTCTTTATATCGGGAGAGGAGGTCGGCGAGCTTCTTCGCCTCCTTGTCTCCGCCGGTCTTGGCGGCCTTCTCGGCCTTGGCCAGGCGGGCTTCCACCGTCTCCAGGTCCTTGATCTGCAGCTCCAGGTCCACCACTTCCTTGTCGCGTACGGGATCCACGCTGCCATCCACGTGCACTATGTTTCCGTCGTCGAAGCAGCGGAGTACGTGCAGGATGGCATCGCATTCGCGGATATTTGCGAGGAACTGGTTGCCCAGGCCCTCCCCGCGGCTGGCACCCTTCACCAGGCCGGCGATGTCCACGATATCCACCGTGGCGGGTATGGTCCGCTGGGGATGGCAGATTTCGGTGAGGACGTCGAGCCTGCGGTCGGGCACGTTGGTGCTCCCGAGGTTGGGTTCGATGGTGCAGAAGGGGAAGTTGGCGCTCTGCGCTTTCCCGGAACTCACGCAGTTGAACAAGGTTGATTTGCCCACGTTAGGCAGGCCTACTATGCCGCATTTAAGACTCATTTTCTCAATTTTTGATTCAAAACGCAAAGGTACTCAATAATTTCGATACGGAAACTTAAAAAATCGGACTTTATGGTCCGAAAATTTAAGTTTCAGGGGGTTCCATTCCGGGCGGATTCGCTATTTTGCCGCAATGGAATGGATTGTTTTCTTAGTGATGTTCTGGAACGTGGAGAACTTCTTCACGGATAAGCCGCATTTCCGGGACAAGTGCAACGGCATAGCCAAGACGGTAATGTTGGCGGGGGATGAATTTGGCGCCCTCCCCGACATTATCGGCCTCGCGGAGGTGGATTCCCGGCAGGCGTTGCAGAAACTACTTTCCCGCACCGCTCTTCGTAAACTGGACTACGGCATCGTCCACTACGACTCCCCCGACCGTCGCGGCATCGACTGCGCCCTTCTCTACCGCCGCTCATCCTTCCGCGAACTCTACAGCAAACCCTGCCACATCACCGACACCCTCGGCCGCATCCTCCCTACCCGCGACATCCTCCTGGTCATTCTCGAACCGCTTCCCGCGGCCGGTGAGTCCAGCCCCTGGAGGGACTCCGCTCACTTTGTTCGCTCCGGCCCCTCCCACCGTATCCAGCGTGGTCTGCGACCACTTGTCTCCGGCGGGCCCCTCCCCCTGCCCGTGTCCGGGGGTGGACACGCCCTCCAGGGGCTGGCTCCCGGCCGCGAATGCATAGCGGTTCTGGTGAACCACCATCCGTCGAAGGTCGGAAAGGGATCGGACGGGCGGCGGGAGCTGGCGATGGCGAGGCTGCGGGCCCTGAAGGATTCGCTGATGGCAGAAGGGATACGCCGGATCGTGGCGGTCGGCGACTTCAACGACGAAGTGACTCCGGCACCGGGGGTAACACCCGCATATCCGGAAGGAGCCGGCACCATACGCTTCCAGGGCCGCTGGGAGAAAATAGACGGCTGCCCGGTGCTGGAAGGCTTCGAGGCCCGCGAACACATCTTCGCCCCGCCCCACCTCTCCACCCGCGACACCCGCTACCCCGGCCTCAAACCCCTCCGCACCTTCTCCGGCCCCCGCTACCTCGGCGGCCTCTCCGACCACTACCCGATAATCCTCGAATGCCTGGAGCTTAACTAGCTGTCTGATAATGTTTTATTTAAAATGCCTGCCGTGCAAATCAAGCAGGCATTTAGCGTAAATAGCTGGGGCATAAGAAGTTAGGCTCCAGCGAAAAAAACTATGGCAGGGTCCAAAAAAATTACTAAATTTGAAAGATGCTAAAACGCTGAAACTAAATACAACAAGTATATGTCAATGAAAACCCAGATCCACGAGAAGTTCGTCTCCCTCTTCGGAGAAGGCGGCACCCAATTCGCCTCCGCAGGCCGTATCAACCTCATAGGCGAACACACCGACTATAACGGCGGCTACGTATTCCCCGGCGCCATCGACAAAGGCATAGTTGCCGAGATCAAACTCAACGGCACCGGCAAGGTACGCGCCTACAGCCTCGACTACAACGCCCAGACCGAGTTCGGGCTCAACGAGGAGGATGCACCCAAGGAGCAGTGGGCCCGCTATATCTTCGGCGTCTGCCGCGAGACGATCAAGCGCGGCGGCAAGGTAGAGGGATTCGACACCGTCTTTGCGGGAGATGTCCCCCTCGGCGCCGGCCTCAGCTCTTCCGCAGCCCTCGAGAGCACCTTCGCCTTCGCCCTGAACGAACTCTTCCATAACGGCATCGACAAGTTCGAGCTTGCCAAGATAGGTCAGAGCACCGAGCATAACTACTGCGGAGTCAAGTGCGGCATAATGGACCAGTTCGCCTCCTGCTTCGGCAAGGCGGGGTGTCTCATCCGCCTCAACTGCAAGACCCTGGAATACAAATATTTCCCCTTCAATCCCAAGGGATATAAACTGGTCCTGATCGACTCCTGCGTCAAGCACGAACTCGCCTCCAGCGCCTACAACAAGCGCCGCGAGTCCTGCGAGAACGCCGCCGCCGCCATCCGCAAGAACCACCCGGAAGTGGAGTTCCTCTCCGACGCCAAGCGCCTGTGGCTGGACGAAGTCCGCGCCGAAATCCCTCAGGAAGACTTTCTCCGTGCCGAATATGTCATCGGTGAATTACAGCGCGTGCTGGATGTCTGCGACGCCCTGGAGCGCGGAGACTACGAAACCGTCGGCGAAATGATGTACCAGACCCACTTCGGCCTGAGCAAACTCTACGAAGTCTCCTGCGAAGAACTGGATTACCTGAACAAGCTGGCCCGCAAGATGGATGTAACGGGCTCCCGTGTCATGGGCGGCGGCTTCGGCGGCTGCACCATCAACCTGGTGAAGGAAGAACTGTACGAGCCTTTCATCGAGGCCGCCAAGAAGGGCTTCGAAGAGAAGTTCGGCCACGCCCCCAAGATTTACGACGTAGTAATCAGCGATGGAGCCCGTAAGTTGCAATAAATGTCATCAGAAGACGGAGATCCCCGTCTATCAGAGCATCAACGTCGCCCTTGATCCGGAACTCAAAGCCCGGGTCAAGGACGGTTCCCTCTTCGTGTGGGAATGCCCCTACTGCGGCCAGCGCAACCTGGCGCTCTACCAGACCCTCTACCACGACCCGGACGCCAAACTCATGGTCTGGCTCCTGCCCGGACAGGCCCAGCCCCCGCAGCAGGTGGCCGATGCCGTGAAACTGCTGGATGGCTACACTTTACGCATCGTGCGCGAAGTGGGGGACCTCATCGAGAAAGTGAACCTGCACGACGCCGGCCTGGACGACACCGTCCTGGAAATGTGCAAATGGGTCATGAGGCGTGAACTGGCCGAGAAGAACCCCGAAGCCGCCGATGCCAAACTGAAGTTCCTCCGCATGGAAGGGGCCGACAACGAGCTGGTCATGGCCTTCCCCCTGAATGGGCAGATGCAGGTAATCAACGTGGGTTTCAATGTCTATGAAGACGCCCGCGGCATCCTCCTCCGCAACCCTTCCGTCAAGCCGGCCGACGGCTTCGCCGAAGTAAACGCCGAGTGGATAGACCGCTTCTTCCGCTAAAGCAGGGCCCCCAGAACTCTTTCCGGTGTTGCGTCTTTGAGCAGCACCGTTTTTTTTGCGTCCAGCAGATAGAGCGAAGGCACGGCGCGAACGTTATAGGAAAGGTCCGTCCGGATGGTGAAAGTGGGGTCGTAGCCATTGATCCAGGAAGCCGGATAGGCTTCCATGCGGGAGCGCCAGAGCTCGATATCCTCGTCGATATAGATATCCACCACCTTGAGGGAACCGTCGGCAATCCGGGCCGATATTCCCGGCGCCCCGTTCATCTGTGCCATCAGATCCTTGCAGGCCGTGCAATCGGGGTTCCCGAAAATCAACAGAATGCGTTCCGCGCGAATCCCATATAAACTGCGGCGCTTGCCGGCGGTGTCCACGAAGACAAAATCGGCCGCAGGAGTGCCGACGCGGTTGAGCGAGCACATGCGCGCGTCCCACCCGTACCCGTCTCGAAGCTCCGGCGCGACAAGGGCCGATTCCGCCAGGCGGCTAACGAACGGAAGGTAAAGGTCCTCGCTGCGCAGAGGGGAGTTGGGATCGTAGAAATAGCGGGATGCGATGGCGACAGTCTGCGAAAACACGTTGCCGGAAGGCTTCGCCTGCTGGAAGGCCTCCAGCCGGCCAAAAAAAGCCTCCATGGCTTTCTGCCCCTGGGGAAGGGGCATTTCCTGCAGCAGGGAAGCATACAGCCCCATCTGCTGCTCCAGCTTCTCCACCGGCACGCCGTTCACCGTGACGGAATCGCAGTAATAAAGGCTGTCCGCCGCCGTGAAACGGTCCCAGAAATGCTGTCCCAGCCAAGCCACGCGTTCGGCGGGCTCCGTAATCATCATGGGAACCTCCGCGAGGGGAAAATCCCGCGTGAGCGCTACCGGGGCCGATGTTTTATTGGGCCCGCAGGAAACCGCCGCAGCCAGCAGGGCCGTGAGGAGTATGAGTTTTCGTCCTTTCATGTCACGCAAAATTACGCTTTTTTTCTAAATTTGCGAGTATGCGTAAAAAGACCCTCATCGTATCGCTGCTGCTTTCCCTGGTGCTCCCCGCACGGGCGCAGTTCTACCTGGCCGGCGACGACCCCGCCCACCTGCGCTGGTATAGCGTGGAGACCCCCCACTACGAACTCATTTTCCCGGAAGGGGCCGATTCCCTTGCCCGCATCTACGGCCGCGCCCTGGAACAGTTCCGCGAGCCGATGGGCCGGAGCCTGGGCGGCATGACCCCCGGAGAAGGCCGCCGAGGCAAGATGCCCGTTGTCCTGCATGCCCATCACGTCTATTCCAACGGATCCGTGGGTTGGGCTCCCAGCCGCATGGACCTCTATACCCACCCCGAATTCTACGGGGCAGACCCCACCTCCTGGTCCACCATGCTGGCCTCCCATGAGCCCCGGCACCAGTCCCAGCTCCAGTTCGGCCAGCGGGGCATCCTCCCCTGGCTCACCGGGGAACTCTGGGCCCCCGTTTACTGGCAGGTCTATCTGGACATGGCTGTAGGAGAGGGAGACGCAGTAACGGCCGAGACCGGACTTGCCGGCGGAACCCGCGCCCGAACCTATGACTTCCTGGACTTCTACCGGGCCGCCCTTGCCGACGGAGACTGCCGCAGCTGGGACCGCTGGCGCTACGGCTCCTTCAAGCACTATACGCCGGATCATTATGCCCTGGGTTACATTACCGTCGCCGGTGCCCGTACCTTGTACGACGACCCTCTCATTGTCCGGGAAGCCCTGGACCTCTCCTGGAAGAAACCCTGGTACATTGCTCCGTACAATACGCAGAAAGTGATCAGTCAGCATGCCGGGAAGCCCTTCAAAGAGGCCTTCAAAGATATCCTGAACCATTTCGAGCGTGTATGGGAGGCCGATGCCGCCGCCCGCGCCCCCTTCATGCCCTCCGAGCCCGTCACCCCCGACGAGCCCTACGCCATGAGCTACACCTCCCCGCAGTGGGCCGACGACATCCTCTTCGCCATCCGCGACAGCTACCGGGAAGCCCGCCACCTGGTTTCCATCACCAAAGACGGGAAAGTGACCTGTCTGGCCCCCTTCGCCACCAATACATCGGCCCTGGTGTATGAACCCGAACGTCACCGCCTGTATTGGTCGGAAACCATCCCCCATCCCCGCTGGGGCCTCTCCGGCTCCTCCATCCTCCGCTACTACGATATCAAGACCGGCTGTATGAAGGATGTCACCCGCGGTACGCGTTACTATAATCCCCAGTGCAGCCCTGACGGCACCCGCCTCCTTGCCGCCGAGCACGGCGTGAACGGAGAGACCGCCCTTGTGATTGTGGATATAGACAGCGGTACGGTCCTCCGGCGCCATCGTCTTCCGGACGGAATCCAGGCCACCGACCCCATCTGGGCCGAAGAAGCCATTTACACCTTCGGCCTTTCCGAAGGGGGATATGGCTTGTACAGACTGACGGGCGATGGCTGGACAACCATCCTGGCCCCGTCCCGCCAGAAGATAGGAAACCCCGGTGCCGGCGATGACTGCCTCGAGTGGGAAAGCGACCGCAGCGGCGTAAACGAGATGTACCGTTTCTTCCCGGAGTCCGGGAAACTGCTTCAGATGACCAACAGCCGCCTGGGCGGCGTGGACTACGCCTGGGAAGACGACTGCATCTGCTACAACGTTCCGGTCAAGGAAGGCTTCCAGATCTTCCGCACCTTCATCAGGGACCTGAGTCCCCGGGAGGTCGCTTACGACGACGTCCATACCTACGTCATCGAGGACGAACTCACCGCGCAGGAAAAGGCGCTGGGCACCGCCCCTGACCGGGAGGCCGATGTCCCCGTGACGGCACCCAAAAGATACCGCAAGCTGGCCCACGCGCTGCGCATCCACTCCTGGCTCCCGCTGTATGTGGACTACGACGCGGTGAAAGAAGCCAGCCTGGATTATTCCTATGAAACGGCGTCTCCGGGCCTGAGCCTGTTCTTCCAGAATACCCTGGGTACATTCTCCGGCATGGTGGGATACGGTATCCATCCGGACCCGGATACCCCGGAGAACTGGCGCAACGCCCTGCATCTGAAGATGACCTACACGGGCCTGTATCCCGTGATAGAAGCCCAGATGGACCTGGGGGACAGGGCGGCCCGCATGTACTTCTCACAGGAACGCCATGACGGGAGCCGGGTAACTTACGGCCTCACGTCCGTCCGCCAGGGATGGCCGCTGCTGACAGGCTCCGTGCGCAGCTATGTCCCCCTGCGTTTCTCCAAGGGAGGCATCCAGAGCGGTATCACTCCCCAGGTGAGGCTGAGTTTCTCCAACAATGCCTTCGTCACCCGTCCCATTGTAATGACCAAGCCGGCCAGCACCCGGGACATTCCTTCCTTCTACCGGATGGCTTCCCGGGACATCGAAGCGGAGGGCGTGCTTACGACGCTTCTCTCGGCCTCCGTCCGGGGCTATGTCATGATGGACCGTGCCGATTCCCAGACGTACCCCCGCTGGGGTGTGGGTATGGAAGGAGGCGTGGGTTTCCGTCCCGGTCTCACGCAGTATTACGCCCCCAACCTCTATGGATATGCCTATGGGTATCTGCCCGGCTTCACGCGGCTTCAAGGCCTGAAATGGACGGTCATCGGCCAGCGCAAGCTGGGGGACGGCTGCCGTATCGGCGACGTATATGCCAACATTCTGCCGCGGGGCTATGAGGGAGACGTGTCTTCCCTCATCGGCCAGAACTTCGACTGGCAGTGGCGGGTGACGGCGGATTATGCCATTCCCATTTATGTAGGGGATATTTCCATCCCGGCCGTGGCCTACATCAAGAACTTCCTCCTGACGCCGCACGCGGACTTCACCGGCCTCCCCGGCAAGTACAACCTGTGGAGTGCGGGCGCAGATTTTTCGGCCTCGCTCGCTCGCCTGTTCGTACTGCCTTTCGATGCTTCCGTCGGCGTCTCCGTTTCCTATCTGGGCGGGTCTCTGTATGAGCATACCGGACAGGAAAAGCCCTGGTCTGTTTCCATGATTTTCGGGGTGGATTTTTAAAATAATTGCGTATCTTTGTTTCCATGCAACAGTACCTGGACCTCCTCAGACATATCCGCAAGAACGGCGTCATGAAAGAAGACCGTACCGGGACGGGCACGCACAGCGTTTTCGGCTATCAGATGCGCTTCGACCTGTCCAAGGGCTTCCCGCTTCTGACCACCAAAAAGGTGCATCTCAAATCCATCATCTACGAACTCCTGTGGTTCCTTGCAGGGGATACCAACGTGAAGTTTCTCCAGGATCACGGGGTTACCATCTGGGACGAATGGGCCGACGAAAACGGAAATCTGGGTCCGGTGTATGGTCACCAGTGGCGTTCCTGACAGACGACGGATGGAAGGGTACTCGACCAGATTTCACAGGTGATTGACCAAATCCAGCATCATCCGGATTCCCGCCGTATGTTGGTTACCGCCTGGAATCCGTCGGATGTGGACAAAATGGCACTCCCTCCGTGCCACTGTCTTTTCCAGTTCTACGTGGCGGAGGGCAAGCTCTCCTGCCAGCTGTACCAGCGCAGCGCGGACGTGTTCCTGGGCGTGCCCTTCAACATCGCCTCCTATGCGCTGCTCACCATGATGATGGCCCAGGTGTGCGGTCTGCAACCCGGCGAGTTCGTACACACCACCGGAGATACGCATATCTACCGGAACCACTTCGAGCAGGTGGATCTCCAGCTCACCCGCGAGCCGCGTCCGCTGCCCGTGATGAAGCTGAATCCGGACGTGAAGTCCCTGTTTGACTTCCAATACGAAGATTTTACCCTGGAAGGCTACGACCCGTGGCCGGCCATCAAAGCTCCTGTAGCCGTTTGACCTATGGAAAAATGTATCATCGTTGCCGTAGCGGACAACTACGGAATCGGCAAGAAAGGTGACCTCCCCTGGCACCTGAGCGAAGACTTGCAGTACTTCAAGAACACCACGCGCGGTTATCCTGTCATCATGGGCAGGACCACCTATTTCTCTCTGCCTTTCCGTCCCCTGAAAGGCCGCAAGAACATCGTGCTGAACCTGGGAGGAGACCCCATCCCCGAGGTCACCTGCGTGTACTCCTTCGAAGAAGCCTACAAGGAGGCCGAGGCCACCGGGGCCGACAAATGCTTCGTTATGGGCGGAGCCTCCGTCTATAGAGCCGCCATGCCGGATATGGACCTGCTGTACATCACGCATGTCCACACCGAAGTAAAAGATGCCGACGTATTTTTCCCGGAGATCGACCCCGCGGTCTGGGAACGCGTCAGTACGTCCGAAACCCACACGGACCCCGAAACCGGTTACACGTTCGAATTTGTCGTGTACCGGAAGAAATAAACGCTAAAAACGAACTTAATGAAAACCCCGCGAGAATGTTTCGGCGGCCGAATGGCCGTCATTATGGCGTTTGCCGGATCCGCCATCGGCCTGGGTAATATCTGGCGTTTCCCTTATCTTCTGGGAGAAAACGGAGGTGCGGCCTTTATCCTCATCTATGTGGCCTTCACCCTCCTGCTCTCCCTCCCCATCTTCCTGGCGGAATCCGTCATCGGCCGCAGCAGCCAGGCCAACTGTCGTGCGGCGGTGGGCTTCCTGGTGCCCGGAAAGGCCGGCCATCTGTTCGGCCTGCTGATGGTTGTCACTCCGCTCTGGATCCTGTCTTATTATTCCGTCGTGGGCGGCTGGTCGCTGGATTATTTCCTGCAGGCGGTGCAGCTCCGCTTCATACGCGCCACGCCGGATATGATTTCCGGCGGCTTTGCCCGTTTCATCGCATCTCCCTGGGTGCCGGTCGCGTGTCACCTGGCTTTCCTGGGCGTAAGTGTAGGCGTGGTGGTTTCCGGCGTGAAAGGCGGCATCGAGCGTTTCTGCAAGTGGAGCATCCCAACACTGTTCATTCTCATCGTACTTATCGCCGTTTATTCCCTCTCGCTTCCCGGAGCGATGAAAGGCGTCGAGTACCTGGTGAAACCCGACTTCTCCAAGGTGACGGCCCACACGTTCATCGATGCGCTGGGACAGTCTTTCTTCTCCCTTTCTCTCGGAACGGGTATCATCATCACCTATTCCTCGTATATCAAGAAAAGTGAGAACCTGGTGGCGGCCGGTGTCGGAACGGCCCTGAGCGACCTTTTCTTCGCCATCCTGGCCGGGTTCGCCATCATTCCCGCCGTCTTCTCGGCCGGTATCGCCCCGGGAACGGGCCCTACGCTGCTGTTCGATACCCTGCCCTATATCTTCTCGCATCTGGGACAGTCGGCCCCGGTGTTGAGCGCAGTCGCGGCTATCATTTTCTTCGCGGCCATCTTTCTGGCGGCCCTGACTTCCTCCATTTCTCTGCTGGAAGTGGGCGTGACGTATCTTACGGAGGAGAAAGGGATGAAGCGCGGATGGGCCTGTGCACTGCTGTTCGCCGTGTGCGCTGTGGCCGGTACGCTGTGCTGCTTCTCCACTTCCGTCTTTGACTTCGCCGACAGTGCCGCCTCCAACGTCCTCATGGTGCTGGGGAGCCTTCTCTCGGTGATCCTGGCCGGTTGGGTGATGCCCCGCCAGGCCCTGTTCCGTGAGTTGACCAACGGCGGAGCCCTGCGGGGGAACGCACGGATTTTCACAGTGATGCGCATCCTTATCCGCTATGTTGCTCCCGTAGGCATTCTCGTCCTCGTCTTATCATCCGTACTATGAAGCAACGGGAGCATTTCGGCAGCCGTTTCGCGGTGATTGCGGCCATGGCGGGCAGCGCCGTGGGGCTCGGCAATATCTGGCGTTTCCCCTATATTCTGGGAGAATACGGAGGCGCTGCCTTCATCCTGGTTTACATGGCGGCCTGCCTGGTG
>JAEEGG010024539.1_pt1 | contig 11688 bp, 7 predicted proteins | sample 9134161 | NCBI WGS metagenome assembly JAEEGG01 (sample SAMN16246543, study PRJNA631951) | gut metagenome | biome: gut microbiome; feature: rumen; material: CR-attached | host: Bos | place: Iran: Karaj | collected 2018-10 | reverse complement strand
GCTGTAGGTGAATGGAATCTCCAGTGTCTTGGAAGCCCTTTCCGCGAATTCCTCCACTTCGCCGATACTGTATGTGTTGCTCAGCGAGAGCATCGGATACTTGTGCGGATATTTCGCAAACTCCTTGCTGGCTCCCGCTTCAATATTCTGAACACCAGGCGTTTCCAAGTCACTGCCCACGTGCTGGGTAGGGGAGTCTGCGGTCCGGTATTCCGGATACTGCGCCTCCAGCGCCTCCAGCTCATGCATCAACTGGTCGTACTCATAGTCCGACATCGTGGGCGCATTCTCCACATAATACTTCCGGCTGTTCTCCCAGAGAACCGCCTTCAGCCACTCGATCCGCTGTTTCGCCTGCGTGAAATCCATGTTCAGTGCACAATAATTCTAATTTACAAAGGTAATTAAAAAACATGAATAATATACCAGTTTCTTCGCAACCCGCAGATGAAATCGTCTCTGTTAAAAACATGCGCTCATTATTGCAGAACCCCGTTTTTATAGCTATCTTTGTCTGATATAAAACTAATCGCATAGGGCACGATGAACCTGACTGAGGGAGAACTCATTAAAAACCGGTACAGGCTGATTTCGTTTTTGGGCAGAGGGTCTTTTGGAGAGGTCTGGCTGGCTATGGACGAGTATCTGAACATGAGAGTCGCCCTGAAAATCTATGTATCCCTGGACGAAAAGGGAGCCAGCGATTTCCGGTCCGAATATACGGTGACCTATGCCTTGAGTCATCCCAATCTCCTTCACATCATCTATTTCGATTTTCTGGATCAGCGGCCTTTCCTGGTCATGCCCTATTGCCCGACCAGTTCGGAGTCCCTGGTCGGCCAGATGTCGGAAATGGAGATCTGGCGGTTTATCCGGGATGTATCTTCCGGCCTTGCTTATCTCCACGACAGGGACATCGTCCACCGGGACATCAAACCTGACAATATCCTGCTGAACGAGCAGGGGGACTTCCTGATTTCTGATTTCGGAATCTCCGTCAAGTTGAGAAACACGCTGCAGCGCGCCTCCATCAGGACGATGGAGGGTTCAAAAGGGGTGGCCGGTTCTCCCGCTTTCATGGGTCCGGAATTGTTCTCCCATTCGCCGGTACCTATCAAGGCTTCCGACATCTGGGCGCTGGGCGTAACCCTGTTCGAGCTAATGACCGAAGATCTTCCCTTTTTTGGGCAGGGAGGTGGAATGGTCTTAAACGGTGCCGAGATTCCGGATATCCCCGGTGCCTGGTCACCCTCTTTGAAAGCCACAGTCAGTGCGTGCCTGTCCAAGAACACCTGGGAGCGCCCCAAGGCAAAGGAACTAGAGAAATATGCCGACGAGGTTCTGAGAGGCGTTGTCCAGAAAGCCCCTTGGGAAAAGGATGAAGCCATTACCCTGGATCCGGTCCAGGTCAAGAAGGAAACACGTTCCAAATGGTTCAAGGTTTTGCTTTTTACCCTTCTGGGTGCCGCCGTCGTCGGTCTGGGCTGGTTCCTGTTGGATTCTCGGAAGAAACCAGGGAATACGGCAGTTCCTGAAGCCGCCGTCACTGTCGATTCTGTTACGACGGTACAGGAAACTCCCCGAGAAGAGCCTGAGATTACGAAGCAGGAGCCTGAGAAGCCAACGGTCTCAGAGAAAGAGACTCCTCCTTCCACACCTCCACAAAAGACGGAAGAAGTCAAACAGCCGAAACCGGATCCGGAACCCAAGACAGATCCTTTGGACGATGCCGTCAAAAAGAAGGATTGGGCGGCTATCGAGCGGATGAGCAAGTCTGGGAACTCCCGGGCAATAAAGGTTCTCTCGGAACATTACCTTTCCGTGGCCCGGGCGAATCTCAGCAGCGATGATATGGGTAAACTGGAAGTTTCCCACAATTATGCGATGAAGCTGTACGACTTGGGTTACCAGGATGAAGCCAAGGAGATTGTCCGGACACTGGACAACATGTTTTTCTACGATTTCAACGAAAAAGGAATATCGAAACCGAAATGGTGATGGATATGGTCAGAAAGTTTCTCATCGTCTTTTCTTTCCTGTTTCTGGCAGGACTGTCTGCCTTCTCACAACCGAGCCTGACTTACGGTGAATCAGCCTGGCAGGCCAAACAGGGAAATCCAAGGGCCCAGGCATTCCTGGCTTACTACCTGAAGAATGGAATTGATGTTGACAAAAATCTGGACGAAGCGAAAGAGTGGGCGAGTTCCGCCGCTATGTCCCAGGACGGACTAGCTTATTGGCTATTGGCGCAGATTAATCGGGAAAAGGGGGATTCTCCCTATTCGTTTCGAAACTATCTGGATAAAGCCCTGGCCAGCAAATACCCGCTCGCCTTTTCCCTTTTCGGCAGATTATACGCGGCCAGTTCGCAGGAATTCGGAATCGGGAAAGATGAACGAAGAGCACTTTCGCTTCTTCAGCAAGCAGCTGACAAGGGGGATACCGAGGCGGCCGCCTATATCGGGTATCTCTATTTGAGGGAAGACCCAGTCAACGCATTCAAGTATCTCCAACTGGCGGCCACGGAAGGTGATGCCGAATCCATGGGCCTGCTTGCCGGCATGTACGATTTCGGCATTGGGACCGACCCGGATCCGAAAGCCGCCTTCGAATGGTATCAGAAAGCCGCTGCAGCCGGATCCCAGGCCGGTATCCTGGGCCTTGCAGAGTGTTACCGACTTGGACGGGGCACATCTCCAAACCAGAATGAAGCCTTCAAAAACTATCTGAAGAGCTCTTCTCCCTCTCCGCTTGTGCAGTTTATCCTGGGGTATTCTTACGCCTTGGGAGAAGGAACGGAACAGGACGTTTCCAAGGCATTGCCATTACTTAGGCAATCCGCCGATTCAGGCTATGTCTATGCACAAGCCCTACTCGGTACGGCTCAGTTTGAAGGAGTCGTTCCTTTCAAGGATGACAAGGATGTCAGCAAAGCTTTTCCTTTTTTGAAATCCGCCTATGACAATCAGGACTTTGAACGGCTTCCCGCTTCCTTCAAGCGGAACATCTACCGGTATCTTTCAGGATACTACCGGTTCGGAAGGGGAGTCGGAAGGAATGTCGTATTCGCTGATGAACTGATGAAGAAAGCGGATGCACTACCGGAAGAAGACCCGGCCCCGTCGCTCCTTTCATTGATTGGCAAGAGGTCGTTCGACGAGTGTCTGGATGCGTATGTACAGACACCGCTGTCATCGCCGGAAACGATTCTGGAACAAGTCACTTTTGATTACCCCATTCCGGAGTTCGATCAATCTGTTCCCACTGAAAAGAAAGAAGAATCCGTTCCTGACGAAAAGAAAGAAGTATCCGTTCCGAAATCGGAACCCAAGTCCGTACCGCAAACCGTTTCCAAGCCGACAGCACCTGTCATACCGCCCAAACAAGTGACGACCGGCTCGATTGATGTCCGCTTTGTTTTGAGTGCCAATGCCGCCGTGATTTCATCTGTGGACAAGGAGAAAGCGATCGCTACAGGTATGAGTATAGGTGCTTATGATATTGCCGGAAGCCGGATTGGAACTGAAGTTGGAGCATATTTCTGCCCCGTGGGGATTCCTACCCTGGCCTCAGATGGCTATATTAAGAGTGTTTCCCCGTATGGTTTCGATGCGGCTTTGGTATTCAGAGCCGGTGAGGGAATTTACCCTAAAGCCGGAATAGGGTATTTCTCATATAAGGAGACTCCGAAAGACAGTCCCGATGTTAACGGATTATGTGGTATCCTGGGCCTTTCGGTACTGCTTGGAAAACACTTTTGCTTCGAGTTAGGAGTCAGGTATTATCCTGAAACCAAGGTTATGGGCGGTAAAAGCGTTTCTACTTGGGAATCTTCCTACATGTATCCGACAATGAAAACGCTTTTCAAAGGTTTTTCGCCCATGGCTGGAATCGGCTGGGCATTTTAAGGGGGAGGAGAGATGATGAAAAGAATAATCAGATCTTGGGTGAACATAGTGACCATCTTGGTCGCCGTTTCCGCATGTACGAGTCTCCAGGAGTTTGAGGTTCCTGACGTATTTAGCGTAAGTAACTCTCTTTTAACTTTTTCGAATAGTCCGGAAATAAAAACGGTCTCAGTTAAAAGTGGGGCTGTCTGGACATTCTACGACGTGCCTGAATGGATCAAGGTTGAAAAGATCAACAGTGCCAGATCCAGCCATTTTGAATGGAACGTTGATTTTCTATCCATGGCCAACGAAGGATATGACCGTGAGGGGATTATTGTCATCAAGGCCGGTTCGGAAACCATTGAGATTCAAGTGAGCCAAGCGGGGAAAAAAGGAAAATACGTAGCTGTGGAATCTGTTTCCCTTTCACCGGCCGAGTTGACATTGACAGAAGGGGAATCCGCATCGTTGGCCGTCAAGATATCCCCTTCGAATGCATCCGAGAAAACGGTCCAATGGACATCCGATTCGCCGTCTGTCGCAACGGTTGATGCCGACGGAAAAGTCCATGCCCTGACTCCTGGAACAACCGTCATTACCGTCAAAACAGAAGATGGAGGCAAAACGGCGACGTGTTCAGTAACTGTCAACAAGAAAGTCATTTCCGTGACGGGCGTATCTTTGGACAAGAGCGCACTGACCATGACGGCAGGGGATACCCAAACGTTGACTGCGACGGTTACCCCCTCGAATGCGACCGACAAATCCGTTACCTGGTCATCCGACAATACGTCCGTCGCAACAGTTTCTTCTTCGGGTGTTGTTACGGCAAAGGCCGCTGGTACGGCCAAAATCACCGTAAAGACCAATGACGGCGGAAAGACCGCTACCTGTACCGTGACGGTCAAAGCCGCAACCGTCCCTGTGACGGGTGTCTCCCTGAACAAGACAACCCTGTCTATGACGGCGGGAGGTACACAAACGATCACCGCGACGGTTACTCCCTCGAATGCGACCAACAAATCCGTAACCTGGTCATCCGACAATACATCCGTCGCTACGGTATCTTCTTCTGGCGTTGTTACGGCAAAGGCCGCCGGTACGGCCATAATTACCGTAAAGACAAATGACGGTGGAAAGACCGCAACCTGCACCGTGACGGTCAAGGCGGCGACCGTTTCCGTAACGGGAGTCTCATTGGACAAGACCTCATTGACAATGACGATAGGGGACTTGCAAACCCTTACCGCCACAATCACCCCCTCGAATGCGACCAACAAGTCCGTGACCTGGTCTTCCAGCAACAAATCCGTCGCCACGGTCTCCTCCTCAGGCGTCGTAACCGGTCAGTCTGTGGGAACGGCGACGATTACTGTCACGACGAATGATGGCGGAAAGACCGCAACCTGCACCGTGAAAGTCCAGGCTGCAACCGTACCTGTAACGGGTGTCTCCCTGAACAAGACGTCCCTGTCCATGACGGTGGGAGATACGCAAACGCTTACCGCGACGGTCACCCCTTCCAATGCGACCAATAAGAACGTTTCCTGGTCCTCCAGCAACACATCCGTTGCAACAGTATCCAGCTCGGGTGTCGTTACGGCCAAAGCCGCAGGAACGGCGACGATCACCGTCAAGACGAATGACGGTGGAAAGACGGCAAAATGTACTGTGACGGTTAAGAACAAAGATGTCAATGGGTCTGGAAATGAAAATACCGGGGAAGATGATTTATTCGGCATCCCGGTTCCGGAGGCCGTTGATCTGGGTCTTTCCGTCAAGTGGGCCTCGTTTAACCTGGGCGCATCAAAGCCGGAAGAATATGGCTATTATTATGCGTGGGGTGAAACAAGTCCCAAGACAGACTATTCATGGAATACCTATAAATGGGGGAATCCTCCTTCCAAATACAATCAGACGGATGGCAAAGAAACACTGGATCCCAGCGACGATGCCGCACGGGTGGTTTTGAAAGGAAACTGGCGTATGCCAACGTATGAAGAGGAAAAGGAACTCTATGAAAAGTGTTCACGGGTTTATACCCAAATCAATGGAATTAATGGCTATCAAATCACGGGCCCGAACGGGAATTCCATATTTCTGCCTTCTGCAGGCCTGTATGATGGCGGCAGTTCTTGTTATGATCAAAACTACGGAGGATGGTATTGGTCATCTTCCCTGTGCACTGTCACGTATGCCAGTGGTTTCTATTTCTATTCTTCCACTTTTTATACCGGTGATCACCAACATGAACGGTCTGATGGTCATGTAATTCGCCCTGTCTATGCTGAATAATAGATTATACCTGTCTGCTTCCGTTTTGTTCGTTTCCGCTTTTCTCGTGTCCTGCCAGCGAGAAGCGGATGTGTTTACCTATTCTCCCCAGATTACGGCCAAATCAGAACAACCTGCGACCCGTACCCTTCTTTCGGTCAATGAAGACGGACAGGGAACCATTTATTGGAAACCGGCCGATCGAATCAGTGTCTTTTTCGGGAAGACACGAGCACAATATACTTCGCAAAACAAGGATGATGCGACGACGGCGGTATTCCAGACAACCGACAGTATCTCAGAGTCCGACTTCTCATCGACCAATATCTGGGGCTTATATCCGGCAGATGATTCTTCGACCAGTGACGGGAGTTCGGTAACGACGACGCTTCCTTCACAGCAATACGGTATTCCCGAGACTTTTGACGATGATCTTTTCATCACATTGGCTCATTCCAACTCGACCACGCTCCAGTTCTACAATGTATGCGGCGGTATCAAGTTCAGCCTTTCCCGAGATGATATCAAATCCATCACCCTCAGGGGCAACAACAATGAAGACCTGGCGGGCAAAGTCAAACTGTCCTTCTCGGACGGTCTCCCGAAGGCGACTGTCGTCAATGGCGTAAAAGAGATTACCCTTCGCCCCAAAAGCGGTCAGTCTTTCTCCAAAGGCGTTAACTATTATTTCGTTACGTTCCCTGTCGCCATGTCGGCTGGATTCATGATGACATTCACGACGACTGGTGGATCGGTCGGCTCCCTGAATTTTACAGGCAATTCCGTTACCTTGAAACGCTCTATCTTCAGCAGACAGAACCATATCGACTTGCTTGCGTCGTTTGAAGGCGATTCTCAGGTAAATAACGTCATTTACTATACGAGTAGTGGCGGAGTCGTTGTTACTCCCAACAAAACGGATGTCTTTGGTGCCAGTATTGTATCTAATGAGTATTTAAACGGGAAAGGTGTCATTACTTTTGATGCGGATGTAACCGGTGTCGGTACCTATGCTTTCTATGGTTGCAGCAACCTGATTTCCATGGAGCTTCCCCATTCTGTTACTAGCATCGACGACTATGCATTCTACGGGTGTAGCAACCTGGTTTCCATCGATATTCCCGACTCTGTAACTCGCATCGGCAATTATGCTTTCCGCTCTTGTTATAATTTGACTTCCATTGAGATTCCCAATTCTGTCACAAGCGTCAGCAACACTGCTTTCAACGCTTGCAGCGGATTGACCTCCATGAAAGTCCTGGCGGGTAATCCGGTCTATGATTCCCGGAATAATTGTAATGCTATTATTGAGACTAACAGCAATACGCTCATTGTCGGATGCAAGAACAGCGTTATTCCGAACTCCGTCACAAGCATCGGCGACAGTGCTTTCTATGGTTGCAGCAGCCTGACATCCATGGAGATTCCCAACTCCGTTACCAGCATTGGCAACGAGGCTTTCTATGGCTGCAGCAGTTTAGCTTCTGTCGAGATTCCCAACTCCGTCACAAGCATCGGCAACTATGCTTTCCGCTCTTGCTATAACTTGACAACCGTTGAGATTCCCGCTTCCGTTACCAGCATTGGCCATGAGGCTTTCTACGGTTGTCAAAACCTGACCTCAATCACTGTTTTTGCGACCACACCTCCTTCTGTCGGCAATAATGTCTTCAATAATTCCAACAACTGCCCGATTTATGTCCCTGCCGGATCCGTCGACACATACAAATCCGCCCAGGGCTGGAATAAATATGCCGACAGGATATCTCCTCTCTCTACGCAGAATAACGTCATTTATTATACGAGCAGTGACGGGAAGATTGTTACTCCGAATAAAACGGATGTCTTTGGTGCCAATATAGTATCAAATGAGTATGTAAATGGGAAAGGTGTTATGACTTTTGACTCTGATGTTACTAGCATCGGCGACGATGCTTTCTACGGTTGCACGAGCCTGACTTCCATTGAGATTCCTAACTCGGTAACGAGTATCGGAATTGCGGCATTTAGTAATTGCGATTGTCTGGCTTCTTTTGAAATACCAAACTCTGTGACCAGCATTGGTACTTGGGCATTTGTTTATTGCTCTAGCCTATCCTCAATCGTAATTCCGAAATCGGTGACGGACTTAGGCACAAATCCATTTATGGGCTGTTACAGTCTGACATCCATTGTTGTGGATTCTGACAACCCTGTCTTTGATTCCCGAAATATTTGTAATGCCATTATTAAAACCAAGAGTAACTCCCTTGTTTCCGGGTGTATGAATACCCTTATTCCGAGTTCGGTTTCAAGTATAGGTTCTGTTGCTTTTGATGGTTGTTCTACCTTATCGTCAATTGATATTCCGGATTCTGTGGAATCAATTGGCGATTTGGCTTTTGCTAGTTGTTCAAACCTGATTTCCATTGAAATACCTGGATCTGTGAAATCTTTTGGCAACAAAGTTTTCACCCTGTGTACTGGATTGACTTCAGTTTTTGTGCTAGCTATTAATCCACCGACAACCAGTGGAATTGGTTTTTTTTACGATACTAACGACTGTCCCATCTACGTTCCCAACGAAAGTGTCGATGCCTACAAATCAGCTACTGGCTGGAGTGATTATGCCAATAGAATTCAAGGAATCAGCGTAATTAATCTTCCTCCCTCCGATGAAATATGGTATGAGAGTTATTCCGGAAAGACCATCCCCTTAGCTCAATCATCATCCTACTTGGTATCGAATACATATTCAAATGGGAAGGGTGTATATAAGTTCAGCAGAGATCTTTCAACTGTTGACAAGATGTTTGATTATTCACAGATTTGTTATTCGACTAAGGAAAACGAAGATTTTAAATCGTTAATCTTACCTCCCAGTATCACGAGTATTCCATCGTTTGGTATAGCTCACTTAAACTATGCTACGACGTTGGTTCTTCCATATAATATGTCGTCCTTAGGGAGTGACTCTTTCTGCCGTTTTGGAGAACAGACACCCGAGACTTCCAGCATCTTTTTTATCGGAGAGAAAGCACCTTCATTCGTATCCACTTCTATTTGGAATTTGCACGATTTGGTGTCCGGCGGTAATAAGGTCGATAACCTTTATTATCCGGAGAATAATAGCTCTTACAATTCACTTCTGAATATCGAAGTACAAGGAAGTGCTAAACACTATTGGATACCAACAAAGTACATCATTCATTTTAGCGAATGAAAATCTGCATCATCGGCGGGGCGAACGTGGACATTACGGCGACGTCTGCCCAGGCGTTCAGGGTGGGGGATTCCAATCCCGGAAGGGTGCATGTCTCCTGGGGAGGCGTGGGGAGGAATATTGCGCATAATCTGGTGCTGCTGGGGGATGAGGTGGATTTGTTGACTATTTTCGGGGGTGGGGTGTTCGGGCCGGTTATCGAGAAGGCATGCCGGGAAATCGGCATTGGCACGGCACATTGTGAGATTGCGCCCGAGGGAACAAACTCGTTTTTCGTATCTGTCAACAATGCCGATGGTGAGCTTGTTGGAGGCATTGCAGACATGGATGCTGTCGAAGGTATGGACACGGCTTGGATTGCTGCACGGATGAAGGTTATCAATGCTGCTGATGCGGTTGTGGCCGATTCCAACCTTATGCCGGAGACGCTCGCTTTCTTGATTGACCATTGTGAAAAGCCGCTGTATCTGGATGCGGTGTCAGTGGCGAAGGCCGGAAGGATTCGGGACGCGATGACTCTTTCTCACCGGAAATCGGTCTTTGTCTTAAAGAGCAATGCGCTTGAATATGAAACACTTGCAGGAATCGAAGGTGTAACACGTTTTTACGAAAGCGCCGGGGCGGAAGGGCTTCGTGTCCATGTTGACGGAAAGCTGTACGAGTATCCTGCGCTACCTTGTATCGTGCGAAGCGTTACGGGCGGCGGAGACGCGCTTTTGGCCGGCATCGTGCATGCCGGGCCGAAGGCGAGTGTCGCCGAGAGTGCCCGGATCGGCCTGCTTTGCGCCCGCTGTGCCGTGGAAAGTCCTGCGGCCGTCAATCCTGCCATGAAAAATCTGAAACTATGAACAAATATCTGGACCTGTCACCTGAGGTGGCGGCCGCGAAGGCGGCCGGAAAGCCCGTGGTGGCGCTTGAATCGACCATTATCTCGCACGGGATGCCTTATCCGCAGAACGTGGAGACTGCGTTGCGGGTGGAGCAGACCATCCGTGACAACGGCGCCGTACCGGCGACCATTGCTGTCATCGGCGGCCGTTTGAAGGCCGGCCTGACACCGGAAGAGATTGAGTACCTTGGCAAGAAGGGGAGGGACGTGGCGAAGGCGTCGCGCCGCGACCTGCCCGTGCTTGTCGCACGGGGTGCGGACGGCGCGACCACCGTCACCACGACCATGATCATCGCCGCGCTTGCCGGCATCAAAGTCTTCGCAACCGGCGGTGTCGGTGGTGTGCACCGAGGTGCCGAAACGACCATGGACATTTCCGCGGACCTGGAAGAGCTTGCCAAGACCCCGGTCATGGTCATCTGCGCCGGTGCCAAGTCCATCCTGGACCTGGGTCTTACGCTGGAGTACCTCGAGACCAAAGGTGTGCCCGTTATCGGCTATGGCACGGAAGAACTTCCGGCCTTCTACACCCGCAAGAGCGGCTTTAAGGTCGATTATCGCATCGACACACCGGAAGAGCTGGCATCGGCTTTCCGGGCAAAACTCGAGATGGGCCTGGAAGGCGGCATGCTTGTCACGAATCCCATTCCGGAAGAGTACTCCATGGATCCGGACCGGATCAACGCCGCCATCGACGAAGCCATCGCCGAAGCGAACCGCCTGGGAATCAAAGGGAAAGAGACGACTCCCTTCCTGCTTGCCAAGATCAAGGACATCACCGGCGGCGACTCCCTCGCATCAAACATCCAACTGGTTCTGAACAATGCCCGTCTGGCCGCCAAAGTGGCGGCCCTGCTATGATGAACACAATCAACGAAGACAAAAAATGGAAGATACTCTCGAGCGAGTATCTGGTCAAACGGCCCTGGCTGACCGCCCGGCGCGACATTGCCGAGCTTCCGGACGGCCGTGTCAATAACGAGTATTATGTCCTGGAATATCCGGACTGGGTCAATATCATCGCCATAACGAAAGAAGGCAAAATGGTCCTGGAACGCCAGTACCGGCATGCCCTCGGGAAGACCTGTTACGAGTTGCCGTGCGGTGTCATCGAAATGGGGGAAACGCCACTGGAGGCCGCCAAACGCGAGCTTTTGGAAGAAACCGGCTTCGCAGGAGGGGAGTGGCAGGAGTGGATGACCTTATCCCCCAATCCCGCCACATCCACGAACCTGGCGCACAGTTTCCTGGCTGTCGGCGTAGATAAAGTTTCCGGTCAGCATCTGGATGCCACGGAGGACATCGATGTCTTTATCCTGGAACAGGACTATGTCCGGGATCTTCTCCAAAACAATCAGATCCTGCAGGCCCTCATGGCTGCGCCACTCTGGAAATTCTTTTATGACAAAGACCGGTAGAATGAAACGTTTCCT
>JAEEGG010024533.1_pt1 | contig 11689 bp, 8 predicted proteins | sample 9134161 | NCBI WGS metagenome assembly JAEEGG01 (sample SAMN16246543, study PRJNA631951) | gut metagenome | biome: gut microbiome; feature: rumen; material: CR-attached | host: Bos | place: Iran: Karaj | collected 2018-10 | reverse complement strand
CTCCTTGCCGTCGATGTTCATCACTTCCAGCGCACGGGTGTCCTTCCAGTGCTGGATCTGGGACTCGGTGGCCTCGGGCATCTTCTCACGGATCTTTTTGACACCCTCCTCGGGGGTGATGCGGAAGTCGGTGCGGATGCGCTGCATGATGGTGCGCAGCGAGTCGATGCGCACGGCATCGGCCTTACGCACCTGTTTGGGCAGCGACTTCATCAACTTCTCGGCACGGGCAAACTCGCCCTGTGCGATATACTGGTCCACCTGGGCCTGCCAGTCTGGGTTGGCAGCCACAGCCGTGAGCGACAACACGCTGACGGCCAACGCCAACAATTGCTTTTTACCTCTCATTATACCTATGCTTTTGGTTTTAACGAGCAAATTTACACCTATTATCTGAAATCCCCATCACACATCACCAAATAATTATTAACAAAAATGCCTTATCGGCACGACGCAAACGTCACCGATAAAGCATCATTGATGATATTGCCGGAAAAATTAGGCGGGGAACTCGAGCAGGAAGGTGGTGTGGAAACCGGCACGGGGATGGTCAAGCAGCGACATCATGCCGCCCTGCAGCGTGAGCAGGCGGCGGCTCAGCGACAGACCGATGCCATTGCCCTTGCGCTTGGTGGTGAAGAAGGGGATGAAAATCGACGAACGGGCCTCGGCAGGGATGAGCGCACCGTCGTTGCTGACACTCAGCATCACCTTGCCCTCGTTACCCCGCTCACAATCGACGCCTATCGTGCGGGCACCGGCCTCGATGGCGTTCTTGATGAGGTTGATGAGTATCTGCCGCAGCAGGTTGGGGTCGGTCTTGATGATGATGTCGCTGGTGAGATTGTTCTTCCAGGTCACCTCACTGAACAGCTGCGACACGTCGCCGACAATCTCGCCCAGGTTGACCATCTTGGGCAGCGGTTTCTGCAAGGCGGAGTACTTGCGGTAGCCGTCGACAAACGAGTTGAGGTGCACCACCGTGTTGTGGATGGCATTGATACCCTCCTCCAGGTCGGTACCCTGGACGGCGGGGTGATGCAGCATCGACTGACTGATGCTGGCGATGGGCGCCGTGGCATTCATGATCTCGTGGGTGAGCACGCGGGTGAGTTTCTCCCACGACTCCACCTCGCCCAGATTAACCTGCTCGCGGATGTGCTCGCCCAACTGGTTGAGCGTCTCCTGCAGCGCCCGCTCGCCGCTGAACATGTGGCGCGTGGGCAACTGGAAGGTAAGGTCGTGGTTGCGGATGGCTTCCTGCATGATGGCAGCACGCTTGACCAGCGCTCGCTGATGCCGCCAGAACCACAGCACCAGCAAGGCCACCACAGCGGCACACAGCACAATGACGGTGGTAGTGCTCATTGCAGTTTCTTCATTTTGTTATATAACGTCTGGCGGGTGATGCCCAGCAGCTCGGCGGCCTTCGACAGGTTGCCGTGGGCACGGTCGATGGCGCGGCGGATGTGTTCGGCCTCGACCTCGTCGAGCGTCGCCACCTCGTTGCTGGCGTCGAGCACGTCCTTGAGTTTGCGCAGCAGTTCATCGTTGTCCCAGGGCTTGGTGATGAAGTCGGCGGCCCCGCGCTTGAGACCGCGCACAGCGAGTTGGACGTCGGCATAGGCCGTAATCAGCACCACGGGAATCTCGGGGTGATGCTTGCGGATGGCCTGGAGCCACACCAGCCCGTCCTGACCATTGTTCACGCCGAGGGTGAAGTTCATGTCCAGCAGGATGATGTCCACTTCCTCCTGTCCCAGCAGCGTAATAATCGACTCGGGTGATGTCAAGGTCATCACCTTTTCAAACGTATCCTTCAGGCAAAACCTCAACGCGGTGAGGATGGCCTCATTGTCGTCAATGACTAATATTGTACCGTACTTCTGCATATCAGCAGCGAAGATACAACCAAATCCTGAAAATCCGGCCATGACCGGGGCATGAAAAACTGTTTTTTTCATCTCCGGGGCCAAAAGTGTCTAAAATTTAGACACAATCGTGTATGAAATTTTGACAATCTGCTATTTTGGGCACAAAAACTCTTGACAACCCCGCGGGCCTCATTATACATTTGCAACATCAAAACCAAAACGAGTCAACAAACGTTTATTAATTACTATAAAATTCTAACATTATGAAGACGAAAAAATTATTGGCTGCATTGCTGCTCATGATGGCAGTATTCAGCGTGAGCATTCAGGCTCAGCAGATGCCTCCCATCCCCGTGGACGAGGCCGTGAGAATCGGTAAGCTGGACAACGGATTGACCTACTACATCCGCCACAACGACTACCCCGAGCACCGCGTGAACTTCTACATCGCCCAACGCGTGGGCGCCATGCAGGAGGACGACAACCAGCAGGGTCTGGCCCACTTCCTGGAGCACATGGCCTTCAACGGCAGTGAGCACTTCCCCGGTCTGGGCATCCTCGATTTCACCCGTTCGCTGGGTCTGAACTTCGGCGGTGACCTGAACGCCGGAACCAGTTTCACCCGCACCGTATATAATGTCAGCAACGTGCCCAGCACGCGCCAGAGCGCACTCGACTCCTGCCTGCTCATCCTCAAGGACTGGAGCCACGGCCTGCTGCTCGAGGACAAGGATATCGACGAGGAGCGCGGCGTCATCCACCAGGAATGGCGCCAGACCACCGACGCCAAGGAGCGCATGGACACCCGTCAGTTGAAGAACATCTTCCCCGGCTCGAAGTACGGCGAGCGCATGATCATCGGCAAGATGGAAATCGTGGACAACTTCCCCTACCAGGTGCTGCGCGACTACTACCACAAGTGGTACCGTCCCGACAACCAGGCCCTGGTCATCGTGGGTGACGTGGACGTGGATTACATCGAAGGCAAAATCAAGGAGATGTTCAAGGACATCCCCGCTCCTGCCGCCGATGCCGCCAAGGTCGAGGACTACCCTGTGCCCGACAACGAGCAGCCCATCTTTGTCGTCGACAAGGACAAGGAGCAGAGCACCGACATGATTCTTGCCATGTACAAGCATGACCACACGCCCCGCGAGGCCAAGGGTGGCATCGACTACCTGATCATGGATTATGCCGGCGACATCGCCAGCGAGATGATGACGCAGCGCTTTCAGGAGCTGGCCCAGGATCCCGACTGCCCCTTTGTGGACGCCGGCTGCATCAACAGCACCTTCCTGTGGACCAACACCAAGGACGCCTTCACCATGATTGCCATGCCCAAAGAAGGCCAGGCCGAAGCCACCATGCAACTACTGGAAACCGAGTGCCGCCGCGCCGTGGAGCACGGTTTCACCGAGACTGAATATGCCCGCGCCCAGGAGAATTACATGAGTAGTCTGGAGAGCGAGTACAACGAGCGCAACAAGATCAGCAACCATCACTATGCTACACAATACTACAACAACTTCCTCGAGAACGAGCCCATCCCCTCGGTAGAGCAGAAGTACCAGATCATGAGCATGCTGCTTCCCAACCTCCCCGTTGAGGTCATCAACGGTTACTTCGAGGAAGTCGTTGACCCGTCGGGCCGCAATCTGGTGGTAACCTGCTACAGCACCGAGAAAGACGGCGCCGTCTATCCCTCCCAGGAATCGCTCAAGGCTGCCTTTGACAAGGCCCTGGCTGCACCCGTCGAGGCCTATGTCGACAATGTGAAGCAGGAGCCCCTGATGGCACAGCTGCCCAAGGCCGGCAAGATTGTCAAGGAGACCGAGAACACCACGTTTGGCTACAAGGAACTGGAACTGAGCAATGGCGTGCGCGTCATCCTCAAGAAGACCGACTTCAAGGAAGACGAAATCTTCATGCAGGCCGTTCAGCGCGGCGGTGAGTCGCTCTACAGCGAGAAGGATTGGGCCAACCTGAAGTTGTATGACGGCGTGATGAGCATGTGCGGTCTGGGCGAATTCTCTCGCAACGAACTCAACAAGGCCCTCGCCGGCAAGCAGGTGGATGTCAGCGCCAGCATCGAGACCTACAACGACCTCGTCTCGGGCGAATCCACCATCAAGGACCTGGAAACCATGTTCCAACTGACCTACCTCACCTTCACCGATGTCCGCAAGGACGAGAAAGCCTACGGCCAGCTGAAGAACATGATGGAAGCACAGCTCAAGAGCAAGGATCAGGTGCCTGAGGCGACCATGAGCGACTCGTTGACCTATGTGCTGAGCAACCGTGACTGGCGCGGCAAACCCTTCAACGTCGAGAACCTGCAGGAGGTGGACCTGGATCGCGTCATGCAGATTGCCAAGGAGCGCACCGCCAATGCCGCCGGCTACACCTTCTACTTCATCGGTTCGTTTGATGATGCAACCATCCGCCCGCTCATCGAGCAGTACATCGCCAGCCTGCCCGCCAAGAAGGGCGCCAAGAGCAATTGGGTGAATGTGGAGACGCATCCCCAGGGCGACAATGTCATCCGCTTCGAGCGCCAGATGGAAACGCCCAAGACCACGATTCAATCCATCTGGTACGACGACAAGACGCCTTATAGCCTCGAGCACGGCCTCCGCGCCCAGATACTGGGCAAGGTGCTGGACAAGGTCTACACCCAACTGATTCGCGAGGACGCCGGAGCAGCCTATAGCCTCATGACCATGGGCAATGCCACCCTCGAAGGCGACCGTCCCTTCGCCCTGCTGTTGGCCTACTGCCCCATCAAGCCCGAGTTCACCGAGCAGACCATCGAGATCCTTGACAACCAGTTGATTGCTGCCGGCAAGACCATCGATGCCACGACGCTCAACGAGGTCAAGAACGAGCTCATCAAGGACCACGAGTCCTCACTGAAGGAGAACGGCTACTGGATGAGACAACTGATCAACTACGTGGAGCGCGGCATTGACAACGTCACCGGCTATGAGCAGATTGTGAAGGCCCAGACGCCCGAAACCGTCGCCGCCTATGCCCGCCATCTGAAAGAGGCAGGCAGCAAGGTCGAGGTCATCATGACTCCCAAGCAGTAACCCGCCACACCGGCATTGCCGTGATGCACCATCCAGCGCATCACGGCAATGCCTGTTTCACACGACACAGGCAGGGGCTTCCCCTGGCCTGACAACCCTCTCTACCGAGCAATGACGAAATGACTATCTTCAAAAACATACTGTACATGGCCCGCAGGTTCAAATGGGCGACAGCGTTGAACCTCGTCGGGCTCATTGTGGCCTTTGCCGCGTTCTATGTGCTGATGACACAGGTCATCTACCAGGTCACCTACAACAAGGGGGTGGACGACTACGAGCGCATCTACCGCCTGGAGTCCGACTTTGTGTACAACGAGTGGCAGTGGAGCGATGCGATGTGCCGCCCCATAGCCGATGACCTGGCACGCCTGCCACAGGTCGAGGCCGTGTCGCTGATGTCCAACAAGACGGGCATCAGCGGCAACGTGACGTGCGTCAAGGATGATGTCACATTTGAGTTCCCGTTCATCATGGGCAACAACGATGCCGTGAGCGCCCTCACGCGCCGTGTGGTGGACGGCAACATCCAGTGGACCGACAGCGACCGCACGGGCATCATCATCCCGGCAAGCATCGCGAGGGAGTACTTCGGCACAACCAGTGCTGCTGGCAAGGAGATGATCTATGAGGGCGGCGTGCCCATCAAGGTGCGCGGCGTGTATGAGGATTTCCCTGAGAACTGCGTGGCGCCCAATGCTATCGTGACCAACCTGGGCGACATCGGACTGGGAGACTACAACTTCGCCTTCACTTGCCTGGTCAAGGTGCGCGAGGGCGTCCACAACGTGGACAGCCTCATCCAGCCCCTCAAGCAGTCCATCGTCTCCACCATGCTCCAGTCGCTGCCGCCCGAACTCATCGGCACCAAGGCCAAGCAACTCGAGAACACCAACTTCCAGTTCACGCCGCTGCGCGACACCTACTTTGCCCACTCCACCTACACGTTTGCCGACAGCGGCTACCGCAGCATGCTACTCATCCTGGAGGTGGCCAGCCTGCTCATCCTCATCGTGGCGGCCATCAACTTCCTGAACTTCACGCTCGCCGAGAGCCCCATGCGGGTGCGCAGCCTGAACACGCGCCTCGTGATGGGGGCATCGCGCCGCTCGCTGCGGCTGGGCATCGTGGCCGAGTGCGTCATCACCGCCCTGGTTGCCGCCGTGCTGGCGATGGGCCTGTGCCATCTGCTGGCAGGACTATCGGCCGACAGTGACCTGATTGCCGGCGACATCGCCCTGGGCAAGCACCTCATGCTGGTCGCCGCCATCATCGTGGCGGCCGTTGTCATCGGCATCGTGGCGGGCACCTACCCGGCCATCTTTGCCACCTCCTACCCCACCGCGATGGCCCTGAAAACGTCGCTGGGCCTCACGCCCCAGGGCCGCAGGCTGCGCCAGACGCTGGTTTGCCTGCAACTGGTGGTGTCGGTATTCATGATTACCTACATCGGCATCCTGTTGATGCAGAGCCACTACATCTTTGAGTCGGATTACGGCTACGACAAGGACCAGGTGCTGTACACCGCCCTCGAGCCCGGCGAGAACGCCTATTTCCCCGCACTGCGCGAGACGCTCATGCAGGTGCCCGGGGTGGAACGCGTGGGCTACTCGGCCGCGACAATGGGCGCCAACGACTCCTACAGCACGCTGTGCCTCGAGGACTCGGCCCACTTCATCAGGTTCATGCTGCTGCCGGTGGACTATGACTACCTGCGCACCATGGGCATCAAGATCGTCGAGGGACGCGACTTTGACAAGAGCGACCCCTCGGGCGACTGCTGCATCATCAACGAGGCCGCGCGCAAGAAGTGGGACTGGATGGAAATGAACAAGCCGCTGGGCATCCTCGACAGTTCGATGGTGGTGGGCGTGTGCGAGAACATCCGCTACGGCACCACACGCATCGGCAACAACCAGCCCGTGATGTTTGTCAACACCAGCAAGCAGGGCAACTGGCTGCTCAACGTGCGCATCGCGCCCGATGCCGACCGCAGCCACATCGAGCAGCAGATTGCCGCCGCCGTGCTGCACTGCAGCAACCACGAGGCCAGCGAGGTGCACTACCTCGACCAGATGTTCGACCTGACCTACCACAACGAGTTCCGCTACTTCAAGCAGGTGCTCATCATCACCCTCATCTGCCTGATTATCACCCTCATCGGGGTATTCTGCCTGACGCTGTTCGAGACTGAGTACCGCCGCAAGGAAATCAGCATCCGCAAGGTGTCGGGCGCCAATTCGGGCGAAATCATCGTGATGTTCTGCCGCCACTATGCGCGGCTGCTGCTCATCAGCTGGCTCATCGGAGCACCGCTGGCCTATTTCGTCGGCAAACTCACGCTGGCCTACTTTGCCGAGCGCACGACCATCCACTGGTGGATATTCCCGCTCAGCCTGCTGCTTGTGGGCCTGGTCACCCTGGGCACCGTGGTCATCCAGAGCTGGCGCACCGCCCACGAGAATCCCGCCACGAGCATCAAGGCCGAGTGACGGCATCCTCCACACATTAACCAGTAAAAGCAAACTGAAACAATGATACAAATAAGCAATCTGAAGAAAGTGTACCGCCAAAGCGATGTTTATACCGTGGCGCTGGGCGGCATCAACATGGAAGTGGAAGACGGGGAGTTTGTCGCCATCATGGGACCGTCGGGCTGCGGCAAGACCACGCTGCTCAACATCCTGGGACTGCTCGACAACCCCAGCGAGGGCAACTACCTGCTCGACGGCGTCGAGGTGGGGCAACTCAAAGAGAGCCAGCGCACCGAGATGCGCAAGGGGAAAATCGGCTTTGTCTTCCAGGGCTTCAACCTCATCGACGAACTCAACGTCGAGCAGAACGTGGAACTGCCCCTCAAGTATATGGGCGTGCCTGCAGCCGAGCGCAAGGCCAAGGTGACCGAGGTGCTGCGGTACCTCAACATCTCGCACCGCGCCACCCACTACCCCAACCAGCTCTCAGGCGGCCAGCAGCAGCGTGTGGCCATCGCCCGTGCCGTGGTGAGCAACCCGCGGCTGATTCTCGCCGATGAGCCCACGGGCAACCTCGACACCCGCAACGGCAAAGAGGTGATGGAACTGCTCGCCAGCCTCAACGAGGAGGGCACCACCATCGTCATGGTGACGCACTCGCAGCGCGACGCCTCCTACGCCCACCGCGTAATCGACATGCTCGACGGCTTCCTCGTCGAGAGAACGGAACTGTAGTGAGGTGTTAGGTTTTAGGTTTTAGGTGTTAGGCTTTAGGTGTTAGGCTTTAGGTGTTAGGCTTTAGGTGTTAGGCTTTAGGTGTTAGGCTTTAGGTGTTAGGCTTTAGGTGTTAGGCTTTAGGCGTTAGGTGTTAGGTGTTAGGGGGGCGTTGTGTCATCATTCAAAGCCTGAGGCGAATTAGAACACAGCCGCCATGCTTTGGCAAACAATTCCTCTGTTTGCTACCAGAACAATGTAGAGACGCAAAATTTTGCGTTTCCAACCGTTAGGCTTTTCCCAAATACAGCACAAGAGACGCAAAATTTTGCGTCTCTACTAAGCAGACAAATTGATTATCAGTGCTTTTATTTCGCAGCAGGCCAGCGCCAACGACTGCATCGTTCCCACAGTCCCTGTGCGGGGCATTGCCCTTATTTCTTCTCGAGCAGGGTGACGTTCTCGACGTGATGGGTGTGTGGGAACATGTCCACGGGCTGGATCTCCACCACACGGTATTTCTCGTCGAGCAGAGCGACGTCGCGCGCCTGGGTCGCAGGGTTGCAGCTCACATACACCAGGCGCTGGGGCTCGGCATTGAGGATGACCTTCACCACATCCTCGTGCATGCCGGCGCGGGGCGGGTCGATGATCATGACCTCGGGACGGCCATGCTCGGCGATGAAGTCGTCGGTGAGCACATCTTTCATGTCACCGGCATAGAACAGCGTGTTCTCGATGCCGTTGACGCGGGAGTTCAGTTTAGCATCCTCGATGGCCTCGGGCACATACTCGATGCCGATGACCTGACGAGCCTGGCGGGCGACGAAGTTGGCGATGGTGCCCGTGCCGGTGTACAGGTCATAGACGAGTTCATCGCCCGTGAGGGCTGCCATGCGGCGCGCCACCTTGTAGAGTTCATAGGCCTGGCGCGAGTTGGTCTGGTAGAATGACTTGGGGCCCACGCGGAACCGCAGACCTTCCATCTCCTCCTCGATGTAGTCTCGGCCGCTGTAGGTGATGAACTCCTGGTCGGCGAGCGAGTCGTTGACCTTGAGGTTGACGACATAGAGCAGCGAGGTAATCTGCGGGAAACGCTCGTGCACGGCGCTCATCACATCCTCGATGGCTTGCCTATTGTCCTCGCCGAACACAATCACCTCCATCACCTCGCCCGTGCTGGCCGTGCGCGTCATCGTCATGCGGATGAAGCCCTGCTGCCCGCGGATGTCATAGAACGGGTAGCCCCGCTCCACGCAGTGGTTGCGGACGAACAGGCGCATCTCGTTGCTGATGTCGTCCTGCAGCCAGCACCGCTTGATGTCCAGCACCTTGTCAAAGGCCCCGGGGATGTGGAATCCCGCCGCATTGCGGTCGGGGAACTCGGCACCGCTCTCCAGCTGCTCACGCGTGAGCCAGCACTTGTTCGAGAACGTGAATTCCAGTTTGTTGCGGTAATGCGTCGTCGCTGCCGACCCCAGGATGGGGTTGATGGCCGGAATCGGCACCTTGGCGATGCGTTCCATCGCATCCACCACCTGCTGCTGCTTGCACTGCAGCTGGTACTCATAGGGCAGATGCTGCCACTTGCAGCCGCCGCACACGCCGAAGTGCTCACACATCGGCTCCACGCGCAGCGCACTCGGCTTCACCAGCCGCTCGATATGTCCCTCGGCAAAGCTGTGCTTCTTGCGGTCGATTTTCAGGTCGATCACATCGCCCGGCGCGCCATAGGGCACGAACACCACCAGGTCGTTCCAGCGACCCAGGCTCTTACCCTCGGCCGCCACGCCCGTTATCTCAAATCCCTCAATTACCGGAATATCTTTCTTCTTTCTCATCGTGCCTAATAATCATCAAAAAAAACACACTTATTATAATCTGTCGGCAATCACCATGATGCCGCAGGCGATGGCAATGGCGATGCTCACGAGGGTGCCGGCGAGGACATATTCGGATTTCTCGCTTTCCTTGATCTCGCTGAAGCGCAGGATGGACTTGGCTGCGACAAGGAAACCATAGCTTCTTGCTAGATGGCCATGGAGGACACGATGAGCCACCGCTTGATGGCTATCCATATCTTAATCTTATAATGAGTACATATGCGTTAAGGGCTACGGCTTACTTCAAGCAAAAGTAAGCTTCAGAACTTACTTCTGGCAAAAGTAAGCGCAAGGGCTTACCTTTTAGCGCAGTACAAAGGTAGTCATTATTGGCCACCTGTGCAAGTTTTTCGGTTTTTTTCTACCGAGTGGCCGGGGTTTGAGGCTTGGGGTTATTCGTTAAGGGATTGGTTGATGTAGTCGCGGGTGAGGCCCAGGGAGACGGCGGTGTCGATGTCGCGCTGCATGTCGTCGCGCTGGAAACGCAGTTTGTTCAGCTTGGCGCGCAACAGGTACAGGTAAGGGTCGTCGGGGGCCATCTCGAGGGCGGTGCGGATGTCGGCCTCGGCATCGTTGAGGCGTTTCATGGCCAGATAGCAGTCAGCACGGTGCCCCAGCAGTTGGGCGCTGGGCTGCACCTTGATGACCTGGGTGAAGAGTTCGGCGGCGCGGCCGTGGTTGCCGTTGCGCTTGTGCAGCAGGCCCATGCCCTCGTGGTAGAGGCCTGAGTTGGGGTTGATGCGCTTGATCTCGTTGAACAGGTCCTCGGCACGGCGGGTGTCGCCCTGCTCCATCGCCAGCACGCCCAACGAGTAGCGTGACTCGGTGTCGTACATATCGAGTTCACACACGCGCTCATAGTCGTCGATGGCGCGCTGCACGCTGTCCATCTCGACATAGAGGGCGGCACGGTTGAGCAGCAGGGTCACGGCATGGGGTGTCATGTCCAGCGCCAGGGTGTAATTCTTCACGGCATCGGACAGACGTCCCTGATACCGCTGCAAAGTGGCAATATTACTCAGCAGCAACGAGTTATTGGGATTATCGGGTTCCTGCTTAATCGCTGCCAGCACCCATTGTTCGGCAACGGGCCAGTCGTGGCTATAGATATAGTTCTGGGCCGAATCAATGTACTGGAAATAGAGTGTCTCGGTATCCAGGTCGGGGATGTAGGGGCTCACCGCTTTCTTCTCCTGCGGCTTCAACCCCTGCGGTACCTTCATATTCTCGTCACCGATGGAATTAATCACCTGCCCCACAGCCTGCTGACACAAGAGCATTGCGGCAACAACCGTTAATATCGACAATAACTTCTTCATTTCAATTAAACTGATAGATTCCAGTTCACTGTTCACTATTAACTGTTAACTGTTAACTCCTCAGTGCTCGGGTGCGGGCTTGGGGGCAGATTTTGGTCAAGGCGGTGGCGGGAGTGATGAAGAAGCGCGAGGCACGGCAGTGGGTCAGCACATGTTCGGTGGCGCGTTCCACACTCACCCCTTGCTGGAGCAGTTCGCGCACAGGCTGGGTGATTTCGGCCCACATCTGGCGGCGCAGGCGGTCATGGGAAAGGCCCACTTCGGTCTCGGGATCATAGGTGCGGGCATTGTGCCTGGCTTTCTCCTCGGCCTTGAGCATGTGGCACACTCGTCGGTAAG
>JAEEGG010024529.1_pt1 | contig 11689 bp, 9 predicted proteins | sample 9134161 | NCBI WGS metagenome assembly JAEEGG01 (sample SAMN16246543, study PRJNA631951) | gut metagenome | biome: gut microbiome; feature: rumen; material: CR-attached | host: Bos | place: Iran: Karaj | collected 2018-10 | reverse complement strand
TCGATGACGTACTCCTGAGACATCCAGGCGTTACCTGTACGCGCTGATACGCCACTCTGGGCTGCCATAACGGCGATAATTCTTCCTGTTAATTCCATTGCTTAATTGTTTTTATTTGTTGATTTTTTCGTTTTCACGTGGCGAAATTACTAAAAATAGTTTGAATAGCACAATTTTTTGCCAATTATTTTGTTCATTACAACGTTTTTTTGTAATTTTGTCCCAATTATATAATATGTAATTAAGGACAAAAGAACTATAATAATTATGCGATTTACATTATCAAGCACAGCTCTGAGCAGCAAGCTCTCTGCACTCTCGAAAGTCATTAACAGCAAAAACGCCCTTCCTATCCTGGGCGATTTCGTTTTTGAAATCAGTGACAACATCCTCCATCTGACTGCTTCAGACAGCGAGAATGTGATGAAAACACAGTTAGAACTGACGGAAAGCGACGGAGCATGTCGCTTCGCCATCGGTAACTCGTTACTGCTCGATGCCGTAAAGGGTATCTCGGAGCAGCCCATCACCTTCGACGTGAACCAGGAGCAGAACATCGTGAAGATCTCCTATCAGAACGGTCTGTTCTCACTGCCTATCGAGAATGCGGATGAATTCCCCATGGCTCAGCCCATCAGCGATTTCGCCAATAGCATCACCATGCCCAACCTGACGCTGGCAGAGAATATCAACCGCTCAATCTTCGCAACGGCTCAGGACGAACTGCGCCCCGTGATGAACGGTATCTATTTCGACCTGACACCCGATTGTCTCGCTGTTGTGGCCAGTGACGGACATAAGCTGGTGCGCAATAAGGTGTTTACCATCAAGAGCGAACAGCCTGCCTCGTTCATCCTGCCCAAGAAACCAGCCAACCTGCTGAAGAACCTGCTGGGTAAGGATGGTGGCGATGTGATCATCCGCTTCGACGAGCGTAATGCTGAGATCAACTATGGGGACGGAATCCTGCAGTGCCGACTGATAGAGGGCCGATTCCCGAACTACAACTCGGTAATTCCACAGAACAACCCGAACGAGTTGCGTGCAGACCGTCTGGGGCTGTTGGCTGCCTTGCGTCGTGTTCAGCCGTTTGCCAATGGCTCGAGCAACCTGATCCGTTTCCACGTGGAGGGTTCTACCCTGCAACTCGATGCTGAGGACTACGACTTCTCAAGAACGGCTACCGAGCGCATGACCTGTGAATATAACGGCAAACCCATGTCGATCGGTTTCAAAGGCTCTTCATTCATTGAGATCCTGAGTAACTTCGATTGTCAGGAGGTGATCATCCAGTTGGCTGACCCCAGCCGTGCTGGTCTCGTGATTCCTTCAGAGCAGCCTGAGAACCAGGATGTGCTGATGCTGATGATGCCAATGCTGATCAACGATTAAGTTTAGAGTTTAAAGTTTAGAGTTTATAGTATAGAGAATGAAACTCAATCTTACAAAACCACTGGTCATCTTCGACTTGGAGACGACCGGTCTTGATTTGGTCAAGGATCGAATCATTCAGATATCATATATCAAAGTAAGCCCCAATGGTGAGGAAGAGCGTGGCGACGAGCTGGTCAATCCCGAGAAGCCCATCGAACCCATCATCACCCAGCTGACAGGTATATCAAACGAGGATGTGAAGGACAAACCGACCTTCAAACAGTTGGCACAGACGCTGGCTGATAAGTTCAAGGGCTCGGACTTCGCCGGGTTCAACTCGAACAACTTCGATATCCCACTGCTCGCTGAGGAGTTTCTGAGGGCTGGCATCGACTTCGATTTCAGCAAGTGCCGCATGATCGATGCTTGTACGATTTTCAGGAAGATGGAGCGACGCAACCTGGCTGCTGCCTATAAGTTCTACTGCGGTCGGAAGATGGAGGAAGACTTCGAGGCTCACCGCGCCGATCAGGATACCGAGGCTACCTATCGCGTGCTGATGGGTCAGCTCGACAAATATGCCCCTGGTGCCAACGAGGACGAAGAGAAGGTGCTAGAGAACGATATGGATAAGTTGGCAGAGTTCTCGAAACAGAACAACAACGTGGACTTCGCTGGCCGTATCGTCTGGGGTGAAGTGAAAGACCGTAACGGTAACCCTGTTCTCGATCAGAACGGCAAGCCCAAACTGACGGAGGTGTTCAACTTCGGCAAGCACAAGGGACTCCCTGTGGCTGACGTGCTGCATATCGATCCGGGCTATTACAGCTGGATCCTTTCAGGCGACTTCACCTATAACACCAAACAGGTGCTGACACGTATCCGTCTTCGCGAAGCACAGAAATGAAAGTATTAGTCCTACTTTTCATTTTTCATCTGTCACTTGTCACTTCTTTTGCTCAGGAGCTGCAAGTCAAGGTTAATATCAACCACAGTCAGATTCAGGGCTCGGATGTCAGTGTGTTTGAGAACCTGCAACAGACGGTGGAGCAGTTTGTCAACGAACGCCAGTGGACTAACCTGCAGTTCCAGAAGAACGAGCGTATCGTCTGTAGCCTTAATATCACGGTGACCAAATATATCCGTGAGGAGAACCGCTTCGAATGTACGGCTTTGATCCAGGCGAATCGTCCGGTATTCAACTCTGCCTACACGTCCACCTTATATAATAATAAGGACGAGAACTTCCATTTTGAGTTCAAGCAGTTCGACCAACTGAACTTCATGGATGAGAATGTGGACAACCAGCTGACTGCCCTACTCGCCTACTACGCTTATCTGATCATCGGACTCGATCTGGACAGTTTCTCTCCGATGGGTGGTTCAGAGATCCTGCAACAGTGTATGTATCTCGTGAACAATGCGCAGAACCTGGGATTCCCGGGATGGAAGTCGTTTGAGGACAGCCGTAACCGCTTTGCCATTATCAACGATTATCTCGACGGAGCGATGAGCCCCTTCCGACAGTTGCAATATGACTATTATCGTAAGGGTCTCGACGAGATGCCGAACAATGCGGAGCGTGGCCGATCGGAAATCTCTACGGCGTTGGAAGAGGGTCTGAAGAAAGCTCACGAGGACAAGCCGCTCAGTCTGTTGCCACAGATCTGGACGGACTTCAAGCGCGACGAACTGGTGAACATCTACAAGGGCAAGGGCACGCAGAAAGAAAAGGAACGTATCTACGAGCTGCTGATGGGCATCAATGCCTCGCAGAACAGCAGTTGGGAGAAAATAAAGAATTAAAATGCTGAAACATTTATATATCAAGAACTTCACGCTGATTGATGAGCTGGATATTGAGCTCTATCCGGGCTTCTCGGTCATCACTGGTGAGACTGGAGCAGGAAAGAGTATCATCCTCGGTGCCATCGGGCTGCTACTGGGTCAGCGGGCTGACTCGAAAGCCATCAAGCAGGGTGCTGAGAAATGTGTGATCGAAGCGCAGTTCGACCTCTCGCGCTACGGTATGGAGGATTTCTTCGAGGAGAACGATATCGAATATGATGCGGCAGACTGTATCATCAGAAGGGAACTGACGGCGGCAGGAAAAAGTCGCGCGTTCATCAATGATACACCCGTACAGCTGACTATGCTGAAGGAACTCGGAGAACGACTGGTTGACATCCATTCCCAGCACCAGAACCTGTTGCTCAACAAGCAGGATTTCCAGTTGAATGTGGTGGACATCATCGCTGACGACGAGAAGGAACTGGCAGCCTATCAGCAGGCCTTCACTCAATTTCATGCGACGGAGAAGGAACTGGCGGCACTCAAGGAGAGTATCGAGCAGAATCGTCAGAATGCAGATTTCCTCCAGTTCCAGTGCGACGAACTGTCGCAGGCCAATCTCGTGGAAGGTGAACAGGAAGAGCTGGAGCAGAAAAGCGAGACGATGTCACACTCGGAGGAGATCAAGAGTGCCCTCTACGAGGCTGACCATGCACTCTCGGCAGAAGGTATAGGTGTCGTAGGGTCGTTGAAGACTGCCCTCTCAGCCATCAGACAGATTGAGAAGGTGCTGCCCGATGCCAGGGAACTGGTGGAACGGATGGACAGCACGTATATCGAACTGAAAGATATCGCGCAGGAAATCGGCAGTCAGATGGAACAGGTGGATTTCGACCCCAACGAGTTGGATGTCATCAACAACAGACTGGACAAGCTCTACGACCTGGAAAAGAAATACCATGTGGAGACGGTTGAGGAACTGATGGAGAAACGCGACGAGCTGAAGCTGCAGCTGGATCGCATAGAGAATAGCGACGAGGCGCTGGAAGAACTTCAGAAGAAAGTCGCCCAGCAGCAGATGCAGGCCAAGAAAGCAGCGGACGTGTTGACGAAGCTCCGTACGAAGGCAGCCAAGCAGATAGAGAAGGAGATGCAGGACAGACTGATTCCGCTGGGTATGCCTCATGTACGCTTCAGCATCCAGATGAACGAGGGTGCTCTCGGAACCAGCGGACAAGACCAGGTGGCCTTCCTCTTCAGTGCCAACACCTCCACCCCACTCCAACCAATCTCTCAGGTGGCCTCGGGTGGTGAGATCGCCCGAGTGATGCTGTCGCTGAAGGCGATGATCAGTGGAGCTGTCAAGTTGCCTACGATTATCTTCGACGAGATTGATACTGGTGTCAGTGGCAAGACTGCCGAGAAGATGGCACAGATTATGCAGGAGATGGGACAGCATGAGCGCCAGGTGATCAGTATCACACACCTGCCACAGATAGCTGCACTCGGATCTGCCCACTACAAGGTGGAGAAAGAGGAAACGGACAAGGGTACGATCAGCAGAATGCGTGCCTTGTCGCCTGAGGAACGTATCTCTGAGATTGCCCAGATGCTCAGTGGAAGCGATGTCTCTGAGGCAGCCATTTCGAACGCGAAACAACTTTTGAAAGTAAAATAGTAAACAGATGATAATGATGAATCATAACAGAAACATGATGGTCAAGAGGTGGATATTGGTTTTACCCTTCTACCTTTTTGCCTTTTTACCTTTATCTGCTCAGCCAGGCTGGGTGAAGAACGCCTCGAAGTCGGTGTTCACCCTGAAGACTTTTTCTGCTGACGGTTCGCTGATTGCGAGCAGCAACGGTTTCTTCACAGGTGCGAATGGTGAGGCAGTCAGCAACTTCACACCGTTCAAGGGCGCGACTCGTGCTGTCATCATCGACTTCCAGGGGAAGGAACTGCCTGTCGTCGGTATTCTCGGAGCCAACGACATGTATGATGTTGTGAAGTTCCGTGTGAAGGGAAAGACACAGCCTATCGGCATCAGCGCGACCACAGCCTCAGAGGGCAGCAACGTGTGGCTCCTGCCCTATCATGAGGTCAAGAATGTGAAGATGGGTGTGGTGCGCAAGGCTGAGAAGTTCCATCAGAACTACGACTACTATACGGTGGCGATGACGATGCCTGAGAATACGGTGAGCTGTCCGTTGGTGAACGAAGCAGGCGAGGTAATCGGACTCATGCAGCAACCAGCCTCACTGAAGGATACCCTGAGCTATGCCGTCGGAGCCAGTTTTGCCGACTCTCTGAAGATAACGGGTTTCACCATGAATGATGCGACCCTGAAGCTGACATCTATCAAGAAGGAACTGCCTGACAACATCACGGAAGCCACGCTGGCCCTGTATCTGGCCAACAGTCAGGCTGATTCACTCACCTATGTGATGATGGTCAACGATTTCATAGAGAAATTCCCCAACTCGCCAGACGGTTATTCCTATCGTGCGCAGATGCTGACAAACAACGGTGATTTCGCATCTGCCCAGAAGGATATGGAGCAAGCCATCAAACTGGCAGAGAAGAAGGAAGAGGCTCATTTCTCGTATGCCCGTCTGATCTATAATAAGGAAATCTATCAGAGTGCACAGCCCTATCCCAACTGGAGTCTCGACAAAGCATTGTCGGAAATCAGGGAGGCCATCGGTATTGCTCCACAGCCTACCTATCGCCAATTGGAGGCAGCTATCCTCTTTGCCCAGCAGCATTACGATGAAGCCTATGACATCTATCACGAGCTTTCAGATACAGAACTGCGCAGTGCCGAGATCTTCTATGCCGCAGCCCGTTGCAAGGAAATGCAGAAAGACACCACAGCCATGCTGGCACTGATGGACAGTACGATGAATACTTTCTCGAAGCCTTATCTGAAAGAGGCTGCACCGTATCTCTGGGCACGGGCTCAGGCCAGAGTCAATGCAGGGAAATATCGTGATGGCATCAATGACATGAACGAGTATGAGGATCTGATGAAGGCTACCATCGATGACAATTTCTACTATGTCCGCCATCAGGCTGAGATCAAGGGTCGTCTCTATCAGCAGGCTCTTAACGACATCAACCGTGCGATACAGATGAATCCACAGGAGATCCTGTATTACGCTGAGAAGGCGTCACTGGAAGTCAGAGTCGGCATGTATGACCAAGCCATCGTGACAGCTCAGGAGTGTATACAGGTTGATCCTGACAATAGCGATGGTTATCTGTTCTTAGGACTGGCCCAGTGTCTGAAAGGACAGAAGGCAGAGGGAATAGCCAACCTCCAGAAAGCCCGGGATCTGGGAGACGCACAGGCTGAAGGGCTGATAGAAAAGTACAAATAACAATAAATCCCGCTTTCTCGAGCGGGATTCTTTTTTATTCTTGTGCGGGCTTTTCGTGGATAACGACTTTGATCTTGGAGATACGGTGCTCATCGATCTCAGTCACTTCGAACGTGAAGTTCTTGTAGTCGATACGCTCATGTAACTCTGGGAAATCTCCCTTGATCTCAAGAAGCAGACCTGCCAATGAGTCGGCATCGCCTTCAACCTCCTCGAAAGTCTCGTCGTCGAGATTCAGGATCTTGTATAAGTCGCTGAGCAACGTCTTGCCCTCGAAGATATAAGTGTTGGCGTTGATACGGGTGTAGTTCTTCTCTTCCTCATCATATTCGTCATTGATCTCGCCAACAATTTCCTCCAGAATATCCTCAAGGGTAATGATACCGCTGGTTCCACCGAATTCATCTACCACAATGGCGATGTGAACCTTGTTCTCCTGGAAGTCGCGCAACAGGTCATCAATCTTCTTGGTCTCAGGCACGAAATATGGAGGACGTATCAGAGACTGCCAACGGAATGTGGCTGGTTTCGACAAATGGGGTAACAGGTCCTTGATATAGAGAATACCTCTGATATTGTCGATCGTGTCCTGATAGACGGGAATGCGTGAGTAGTTGTTCTCGATGATACACTTGAGAACCTCAGGGAACGGCAGACGGAAATCGAGGTCTACCACATCCTGACGTGAGGTCATAACCTCCTTGGCTGTCTCATCGCCAAAGCGGACAATACCCTCCAGCATGTTCTTCTCTTCCTTCAGCTCTTCCTTGTCAGTCAGCTCAAGCGCCTGCTCGAGATCATCGACACTCAGCACATGATTCTCCTTCTGAACCACCTTCTCAGCCAGAAGGCCTGTTTTGATCAGAATCTCAGACAACGGATGAAAGACCTTACTTAAAAAGAGAATGCCATCAGCCGTATAACGACAGAATGCCAATGTATGCTGTCCTGCATAGACCTTAGGCATAATCTCGCCAAACAAAAGCAGGAGGAAAGTCAATATGACGGTGATTACAATAAACTCCAGCCACACAGCATTACCAAAATCCACAACATGCGCTATGAAATAGTTGAGCAACATGATGATGGTAACGTTGATCAGATTATTGGCAATCAGGATGGTTGCCAATGTACGTTCAGAATCTTCACGAAGCTTAAGGATCTTGCGATCGGTATCACTCTTATCTTCATCAAGCTCATTCAGGTTGTTAGGCGATAAAGAAAAGAATGCTATCTCTGATCCCGAAGCAAGCGCTGAGAACAGTAATAGCACACACGCTAAGACACCTGAGATGATGGAACCCGTAGTAGGAACTACGAAATGTATTTCACTCAGGATTTGTTGAAGATAGTCCATCGTCTGCGTTAGTTTTCGGAGTCAGCATTTCCATATTGTCTGCCCAGATTTCTGTGGCATATCTGCGCTGACCCTGTTTGTCGTCATATGTAGTATAGCGGATACGACCTTCAATATAGAGTTTGTCACCTTTGTGAACATATTTCTCAACAATCTCTGCCAGTCGTCGCCATAAGATAACATTGTGCCAATCAGTGTGATCGGGCACTTGAGTGCCGTTCTGAAGCGTATAACCACGCTCTGTCGTTGCCAGTCTGAGACGAGCTACTGCCACACCCTGCTCCACATATCTTACTTCGGGTTCCTGGCCAACGTTACCTATTAGCATTACCTTATTCATCGACTTGATCTTTTGCTTTACCTATATAACGGAACTTGAAATTCTTACCTTTTGCTGAGGGGAACTGGCTTCGCTCATCAACCTTATCACGAAGATGATCGATCATACGCTCATAACACTCCATGCCGGAAACAGCCTTCACACGAGCTACGAACTGCGTATCACGATACTGGAACTTTCCTGTACCAGGAACGAGCAGGACTCGTTTGAAATCAACAACGCCCTCATACCAGCCTGGACGAATCTCGTTCAGACGAACCAATGCTGGGACAGGTGCTTTTGTCTCCATGTCACTGACGGGGTGTACGGCTTTCTTATCTTTGAAGTCTTGCATAGTTGCTGCATCAGTTTTGATAATTATGAAATAGACTCTTGGATGAATCTTATATCGTTTGGGATAAAACACATCACTCTCTGCATATTCACGAATATCTGCCTCGAGGAGAGGGTTCATCTCTATCTCATCGATTGAACGCAGGAAGTCTATGGCTTCATCCACTGTGGAAACAAGCGTTTCACGGTCAAAATATCTTAAGTATAAATTCATTTGAAAAAGATTGTTGTTTTCCTAAAAAAAGAGCGGAAAACGGGACTCGGACCCGCGACCCCAACCTTGGCAAGGTTGTGCTCTACCAACTGAGCTATTTCCGCAGAATTTCAAAAATGTGAAGAGGAGGAGACTCGAACTCCCACGTCGCAATTGACACTACCCCCTCAAAGTAGCGCGTCTACCAATTCCGCCACCTCTCCAACAAAAAGCTGAATAAAAAAGAGTGCCCAGAACAGGACTCGAACCTGCACGCCTCGCGGCACACGCACCTGAAACGTGCGCGTCTACCAATTCCGCCACCTGGGCATTTAAATCATTAAGGCCATTCCTTAATGTCTCTTTTTTGTTCAACAAGTGAGCGGAAAACGGGACTCGGACCCGCGACCCCAACCTTGGCAAGGTTGTGCTCTACCAACTGAGCTATTTCCGCATTTTCTTCGAACAATCGGTTTTTTCGGCTGCGACTCGGCATAAAAACAAGTTTTTTCTGCTCTCGGCTTGCGCGAAAATTCCGCTGTCCTTGGCCATCTCTCTCGATTGCGGATGCAAAGGTACTACTTTTTTCGGAACTGGCAAACTTTTTCTAAGTTTTTTTTCAAAAAAAGTGCCTTTTTATCGAAAACTGGGCATTTTAAAGCACTTAATCCATACGATTCAGATAATCTTCATAGCCAAAACGGCGTAGAACTTCCAGATGACCATCTTCGTGCAGAATACCAATGGCAGGATGGGAAATGCCATTGAAGGTATTTGTCTTCACAGTGGTATAATGAATCATATCCTCAAAAATCACTTTGTCGCCAACCTGTAGTTCTTTCGGGAAACGCCAAAAGCCCATGAAGTCGCCACTCAGACAACTGTTGCCGCCAAGACGATACGTAAATTCACAATTTGCAGATTTACGATTTACGGATTTACGATTTAGGGATTCATCTACGATTCCCTCTTCAATATGTTCGGCTCCACGGACATCTGGATAATAGGGCATTTCCAGACAGTCAGGCATGTGACAGGTAAAACTGACATCAAGAATGGCTGTCTTGATGCCCTTATCCTCAACCACATCCACCACATGGGAAATCAGCGGACCAGTCTGCCAGGCAAAAGCACTACCAGGTTCCAGAATCACCTTCAACCAAGGATAGCGTTTGTGGAAATCCTGCATCATACTGATCAACAGATCCACATCATAGTCCTTGCGCGTCATCAGATGTCCACCTCCGAAGTTAATCCATTTCAGCTGTGGGAACCAACGTGAGAATTTCTCTTCTATATGTGTCAAGGTTCGTTGGAACACATCTGCCCCACTCTCACAATGACAGTGACAATGGAATCCCTCCATATCTGCGGGTAGCTGTTCCGGCAATTTATCAGCAGTCACACCGAAACGCGTTCCAGGCGCACAAGGATTATAAAGCAGGGTGCCAACTTCCGAATACTCAGGATTCACGCGCAGACCTATCGAAACAGTCTTTGCCCGCTGATGGAAACGCTCATACTGCGTCAGCGAGTTAAACGTCAGGTGAGAGGAACAGCTGACAATCTCATCAAACTCATCATCCGTATAAGCAGGCGAATAGGTATGTGCCGGAGCCCCGAATTTCTCGAAAGCCATTCTGGCCTCAGAGAGAGAACTGGCCGTTGTGGCATGTATATACTCCCTGAAGATAGGGAACGTCTTCCATAATGCAAAAGCCTTGAAGGCAAGTATAATCTCTATATCGGCTTTCGCCGCAACAGAAGCGATAAGCTTGAGATTGCGGCGAAGTAGGGTTTCTTCTATAATATAAATAGGTGTATCCATCATCATTCCTTCTTTAATGGAATCAGGACACTGAAGGTACTACCCTCTCCTACAACTGATTCCACCATACAGTCGCCACCGATCTTTTTGGCAAAGTCCTGACACAGTTGGAGTCCCAGTCCAGAACCTTCTTCTCCACCTGTTCCATAGGTGGTCTCACCCTTGTGGAAAATAGAGCCAAGACGATCAGATGCAATACCTACACCATGATCCCTCACACTGACTTTCGCAAACTCTCCCTCTTTCTTCATAATAATCTCGATAGAAGAGTCTTCTGGGGAGAACTTGATGGCGTTCGACAGGAAATTACGCACAACAGTCTTCAACATATCGTTATCGGCTGTTACGACAAGTGGATCATCTGACATCTGAAGATTAAGTTTAATGTGCTTTGTCTGAGCAATCATTTCAAAGATATCTACGACACCAGGAATAATGTCATTCAGATCAAGATCCTGGATAACCACATTCAGACGACCTGTCTGACTCTTGGTCCACTTCAGCAGATTATCCAACAGGTCGTGAACATCCTCTGATTCCTTATTAGCCTTATCCAGGAGTTCATAAAGCTCAGGACCAACTAACTCAGGAGAGGTTGAGGCCACAACAAGATTCAGCACCATACGGATGCTGGCCATAGGCGAACGAAGATCGTGGGCAATCACAGAATACATCTTGTCACGATTGCTCAGTGTAGCCCTCAACTCGGCATTCTGTTGCTCAATAATACGCTTGGCAGCTACCAAGGAGATCTGCTGCATCACACGCATCACAAGTTCTTCCTTGTTGAAGGGTTTCGTCAAGAAGTCGCTGGCACCAACCTTAAAACCATGAACCAAGTCTGCAGGTGTATTCAAGGCTGTCAGGAATATGATGGGGATTTCTTTGGTCTCTTCATCTTTCTTCAGAATCACAGCCGTATCAAAACCACTGATATCGGGCATCATGACATCCAACAGAATCAAGTCGGGATGCTCCTTCTTGGCTATCTCGATACAGGTCGTTCCATTATTGGCCGTACATACCTGAAATTTCTCGTTTGACAACAAAATCTTTAACAACAAGACATTGCTGACAACATCATCGACGA
>JAEEGG010024528.1_pt1 | contig 11690 bp, 11 predicted proteins | sample 9134161 | NCBI WGS metagenome assembly JAEEGG01 (sample SAMN16246543, study PRJNA631951) | gut metagenome | biome: gut microbiome; feature: rumen; material: CR-attached | host: Bos | place: Iran: Karaj | collected 2018-10 | reverse complement strand
CTTCAGTATGTTTAACTATAAGATGAATTTTGCCATCAGGATGTGTCTGGTAGCGTATTGCACGGGAAGTAAAATGATAAGTCATTCCATTCTGGGCTTTTGTAATAAAGCGGAGGCGTTCCAGTAGAGGAGGCTTGAGCCTAGGATTATCATACATAAACTTTGGAATTTCTAGTGCCAGGAAGTGTGAATCATTTGCTTTAACATAAAAAGGAAACTGTTCACTTTCATGAGTAAGATAAAATACAATGCTTTCAAGAGGGAACTGCTTTGTAGAAAGAAGACTCTTTGTTGCCGCAGAAATTTTTTCAAGTGTAAAATTGAGTTCAAAGAAAAGGTTTAAATCTTCCGGGCTAATATTCTGTTCTTTGATTTTGTAATAGTATTCTTTAAAACTGGCGGCTACTGCTTCCGGCTGTTTAATAAGATAATTGATATTTGGAAGCTTCATTGTTTTACAAATATCCCACAGGAGAATTGACATAGGTTGTGTAAGTCTGTGTGTCTCTGTAAACTTTTTAACATCCTTTTGGGTTGTGGCTCGTTCAAGCTGCTTTTGAATATAGGCATCGGATTTTTTATAATCAAGAATGTGTTTTGTTAAAAACCAGATACCGCCTACAAGGGCTGCAACAAGGATTACTCCAAAAATATAAACGCCAATAGGAAATCCGGCTCGTGCGTCAATTGGAGAACCTGAACCTATTTGAAAGAACGAACCCATAAAATGCCTCCTACTTACACTTGTGTTAATGCTGTAGAAATTGCCTTGAGACGAGGACAGATTTCATATTCTGATAAATCACCAATAAGGACTGTATCGTTATTTGCAAGGGCCTGTTCAAAGTCAACAAGCACCGGTGAAAACTCCTGGAAGAAATCGCTGAAATCTTTTCCTTCAATTTTTGTATTACTGAAGTCCTGTGGGAACAAGCTGGCAAGTGCTGCTATATGGCAAAAGTTATCAATGCTGTCAGCAACCTTTTTAATAGACTCGCTTACTTCTTTATTTTTTCCGCTTTGAAGGGCAACAGGAACATTTTCCATCTGTTCAGATAATTCTGCAAAAAGCTGGGAGAGTGCTGCAAATGATTGTTTAATTGAATCTTTTGTTACAACTGAAAATTCAAATTTTGTATCTTTGCCAAGAGGTTTTGTTGCTTCTGAATCAAAGGTCTCTGCTGTGACAGGAGTTCCATCAACTGTAATACCAATTACTGCAGCAGAATTTTCTTCACAAGTTATTTCAAAGGATTTTAAAACATCACCTATTGTTTCTTCGCCTTCAAGCTGAACTTCTACAGCTTCACCATTTATATAAAAACTAATCATTTATTTTCTCCCTATTGATTTTGTTTATTCTGTTGTCTTGTAAAATTATTAATTGTAGTCTGCTGATTTTCAAGGCTGCTCAAAGATCCTTGCATTGAACTGTATTTCTGACGTAATTCTGCTTCTTTCTTTTCCATCTGATCTTCAAGCTTTGTAATTCGTGATTGAGAGCTTTTGATTTTTGAATCAAGCGTTGAAGTCTTTAATGCAATGATTCCACCTGTCTGTGTGTAAGCTGTAATCTGTTTATCAAGCTTAAATGCAATACCTTCGTCTACAATAAGGTCGCCGTCTGTGTCGTAGCCAAAAAGATTTTTAATATCATCAAGGTGATTTTCAAGTGCATCATCAAGCTTCTTTTCATCAATTTCAAGATAACCGCGAAGCTTACTTTGTGAATATGAGCCAGAGAATCCAGAAGCATTTGTTGCAATACCAAGCTGGGCTAGGGCAGTGACACTTGAGTTTTCTTCAAACCTGTAATTTGAAGAAAGAATTGTCTGCATGTTACTTTTGATATTTGTAAGTGAAAAATCTGTACTGAAGATTCCCAGCTGTGAATTTAATTTTTCTTTTTCATCATCAGTAAGATAATCAAGCTCATTTATAATTTCAGGCTTGTTCTGGGAAAGAACATTTATTTTTGCAACTGCCTGATTGTATTTACCTACAAATTCTATGAGTGCATTTTTAGAAGCTTCCTTGTCTACCTTTACGGCTATTGTTGCTGTCTTTTCTGTTTTTTCATGAACGTTCAAAGTGATTTCTGGAACTACATCATCAATTTCGTTAGAAGGGCGGGTGATAGTAATGCCTTCATATTTTATGATTGCGTCCCCAGCTTCGGCAATTGCATGGTTTGGAGCATAGCCTAAATTAGAAGCAGAATCGTATGCAGTGAATTCAGAAATCTCAAGCTTGTAGCCTGTGTTAGCGTTTCGAACAGAAATTGATTTAATTCCTTTGTAATCAGAAAGGTCAAGATCAAGAGACTGTTCTTTTTCGTTTAAGATATCTGGAGTTGAAATTGTTCTTTCTGTGCCATCATTAAATACAGCATAAAAAATATTTTTAGAAGTTACCGTATCTACAGGGACAGGTTTTGTTGTTGATTTTGGAAGAAGGGTTTCTGAACTTGCGTTTTCAATTGTAATGCCACCAAACTCAGCAATACCTCCGCCTGGAATTACAGGCTCCTGAATTGAATTATTTATTTCTTCCGTAATATCTTCTATAGCGCTTGCTTTTACTGTAAATGAAATATGAGTATTAGGATTATTTGCTGCTGCCTGCGGAATTGATACTTCATAACCTCCGCGTGGAGCAACGTTTACTTTTCCGTCAAGAATCTGTGCTCTTGTAAGGGAAATATCAGGCATTCGTTCTGCTTTGCCAGCTTCTTTATATGTAATTTGTCTCAGGTCTGCACTTGTGTTTCCAAAAGTAGAAGTGCTCGATTTTACTGTAGAAATCATTCCTGTTTCTAAAGCAAGATCTTTTGCAGCGCCTTCAAAAACAAGTTTATTTTCTTTTCCTGTTGAAAGAGACTCAATTAATAAAGTCTTTTTTCCTGCGCTTGCACCAACAAGCATTGATTTTACAATACCGTTACTGCGCTTGTTGATTGCATTTGAAAAGTCTTTTAAGCTTCCGCCTTTCCAGTTTACAGTAAGTTGTTTTTCGCCAACTTTGTATGTATATACTCCGGCTGGAACTTTATAGTCCGAAGCTAATTCTTCTGATAAAAATCTGTCTGCGCTTGCAGGCTGGATAACATCAATTTTGAATGATTGAATATCTGCACTACGATTTGCAGTTGCAGTAATAGCGGCTTCGTCTGTTGAGGTAGTTATTTTATTGTTAAATGGATTTTCGTAAGAATAAAGTGTTTTGGTACTGTCGCGAAGAGATGTTAACTGTGTGTTTACTTCGCGCCAGGCAGTTTGCTGTGACTTATACTCATCGAGTTGATTCTGTTCCCTTGTCAACGGAATCCGCTCGATTTGCATAAGTTTTTCCACAGTATCATTTGTATTATATGTATCTGTGACGCCTGGTATTGATAATCCGGCCATAATCTAACTGTCAGAAAACTTTTTAGTTCTTCAAACTTCTAAATCTTTGCATCAAATAAATTGCCCATAGCTTTTCGAAGTCTGAGCTTTAACTTCTGAATGTCTTCCGACGGAATCTCCTTTAATACCTGATTGGTATTGGAATCAACTACGCGTACAACAACAGAGCCAAGTTCTTTGTTAACGTTGAACTGAAGTTTCCTTCCGTCCACCATTTCGTACATCTTTTGGAGCTGCTGTGAATCTTCCTTTATTTGGGCAAGATTCTGCTCGATGTTTTGTGCAACCTGTGCTCCGTTAGGAGTGATAGGTTCCACAGTCTGTTTTACCACATTGCTTTGAGACATTGTGACAGCAGACGAGTAGAGAGACTGGCCATCCATTGCCGTATGAACCATAGCATTTGAAGTTATAGTATTCATTGGCTCTCCTCCTTGTATTGCACAAACCCAACTTTATTGAATTTGTTTCATCCTTGAAAAATAATCAGAAGGGGGGCGCACCCCTTCTAATTATATACCACGTCAAAAAAATGACATCCAGTTATTTCTTTGACGTTTGAAACTACTGCAAAAGTGCAAGTACAGTCTGTGACTGTGAGTTTGCCTGTGCGAGCATTGCTGTTCCAGCCTGTGTGAGAATGCTGTTCTTTGTGAATTCAACCATCTCTGAAGCCATATCTGTATCACGGATACGAGATTCAGAAGCCTGGGTGTTTTCAGCAGCAACGTTAACACCTTTAGCAGCCATTTCAAATCTGTTCTGATAAGCACCAAGGTCTGCACGCTGTTTGTTTACAACTTTCAAAGCTTCATCAACAGTGCCCAAAACCATGTTTGCCTGATCAGGACTAGAAATAGAAATCTGATCATCGCTACCCTGAGCGCCCTTAAGACCTAAAGCCTGGGCTGTCATAGTACCAATGTAGACTCTTGTGTTCTGGTCCATGTTTGCACCAACCTGGAACTGCATAATGTTGTCGCCATTTTCGGCGAAGCGTCCAGTAAGCATATTCATACCGTTGAACTGAGCAACACTTGCAATGCGGTCAACTTCAGCAACGAGCTGTGATACTTCAACCTGAATCTGCATACGATCTTCATCGCTGTAGATACCATTTGCAGACTGAACTGCGAGCTCACGAACACGCTGCAAAATGTCTGTTGTTTCTCCAAGATAACCTTCGGTTGTCTGGATGAAAGATACAGCATTTGTGATGTTCTTGCTGGCCTGGTTCAATCCACGGATTTGGCTGCGCATCTTTTCTGATACAGCAAGTCCTGATGCATCGTCTCCGGCGCGATTGATGCGTTCACCAGAAGAGAGTTTCTCCATATTCTTCATGATTGAATCGTTAGAGATGTTCAATACACGATCTGTATAGAGCGAACTCATATTGTGATTAATAATCATAGTTGTGCCCTCCATGTTTACTTAAAAATAAAAACATCTTGTTTTTATCCTGCACGGTGAAGGCTAATCGGTTCTGCGCCCCCGGATTAGTTTCAGACCTGTCAGCAGGAACAGACGGTCTAAGGTTACCCAAAATACCTTCTGTTTCTGCTGTCACCATACATACATGGCAGCACTATTTCAAAGAACAATATGCACTGAAATTACATATACATTGTACAACATTATTGGTGTTTTGTTAAGAAAAATAATAAAGAAAAAGTGTAAAACACCGTGCCGTACTTAAAAAGATTATAGGGGAGTGGGGCCTGTACAAGACAAGCCCCTATATCCTCTATCACAACAATTAGCGGAGCAAGCTCAATACATTCTGACTCTGGCTGTTAGCCTGAGCAAGCATAGCTGTTCCGGCCTGCTGGAGTACAGAATTCTTAGTGAACTCTACCATCTGAGAAGCCATATCTGCATCGCGGATGCGGCTTTCAGAAGCCTGGAGGTTTTCTGCAGAAACATTCAAGCCCTTAACTGTAAGGTCAAGACGGTTCTGGTAAGCACCAAGGTCTGCACGCTGCTTGTTAATCTTTTTAAGTGCTTCATCGATTGTTCCGATTGCACGGTTGGCATCTTCAGGTGTAGCGATAGACATTTTTTCTTCAGAACCAATTTCGCGAATGCCAAGAGCCATTGCAGACATTGTTCCAATGAAAACCTGTGTTCTCTGATCCATGTTAGCACCAATGTGGAACCACATAGAACCTGTTACAACATTTTCGCCTGTTGGCATTGCAAAACGTCCTGTAAGCATGTTCATACCGTTGAACTGTGCAGAACTAGCAATGCGGTCTACTTCAGAAATGAGGGCAGAAACTTCTACCTGAATCTGCATACGGTCTTCATCAGAATAAATTCCGTTTGATGACTGTACTGCAAGCTCACGAATACGCTGCATAAGGTCAGTTGTTTCCTGGAGGTAACCCTCTGTTGTCTGGATAAAGCTGATACCGTTCTGAGCATTCTGAGCTGCCTGATTCAAACCTCTAATCTGGCTGCGCATCTTTTCAGATACTGCGAGACCTGAAGCATCGTCTCCGGCACGATTGATTCTCATACCTGAAGAGAGTTTCTCCATGTCCTTGTCGAGACTGAGCCCAGTAATACCGAGCTGACGATTGGCAAACATTGCCGACATGTTGTGATTGATAACCATAGTATTCCTCCTTGGAATATGTAGCAGAAGAATCCTTTCTTCTGATTGAAAAGATGCAAAAATGTGCAAATGTTTACAAGGCTACATCTACACATCTTTGCTTAAACCGGCCTGGATATTGCTTCTACGAAGTCGACACACCCATGGCGGTTCATATAAATTTTCGTCACCATTAGAAAAAAACTTTAGAAAAAAAATAAAAAAAATGTTAAAAAAATGAAAAATTTATTAAAAATCCAAGGAATTTACAGATTTTCGATGATTTTTTGTATTGCGCGGACGGCTTTTCCTCTATGACTTATTGCATTTTTTTCATCTGCGCTTATTTGTGCCACAGTTTTGCCGTATTGGGGCAGAAAAACTATAGGGTCGTAGCCAAAGCCGCCATTACCGGCTTGCTTGTTTATGTCGTCAATTAGGGTGCCTTCGAAGGTTTCCTGGGCTACAAAGAGGCGGTCGCCGCCGCAATATAAAACCATGGCGCAGGTGTAGTGGCAGGAGCGTTCGCCGTTTAGGTATGGGGCAGGGGGAAGATTACCGCTTTTGATGGCGTCGTTTAACTGCTGGATTAAGAAAATGTTCTGTTCTTCCTGGGATATTTTTGTGCCGTCAGGTTTTCCGTGCATGTAGGCAGGGCCTGCATATCTTGATGAATAAATACCTGGTGATCCTCCCAATGCGTCAACACAGATGCCTGAATCGTCCGCAATCACCGGATAGTGTACTATATCATACAAAGCTTTAGCTTTTATAAGGCTGTTTTCGTAAAAGGTAGTTCCCGTTTCTTCGGGGTCAAATTCAATTCCTTCATCCGAAGGTGTTATGATTTCATGTTCACAAAGAATCTGTGACATTTCCTTTTTCTTATTTTTGTTGTTAGTTGCTAAATAAATCTTCATACAGACATAATACAGATAAGTAAAAGAAAAATCAAACTTTGTTTATATCAAGTCCAATTTTACGGGCAATGGTCTGATAATAAGTGATCTGGCGGGGACTTTTATCAATATACTTTGCAAGAACTCGGGTACTGGGGCGGATATGAATCATTCCTTCCTTCATCTGATAGTTGAGCATATTCAGCGTATTGGTAGTTTTTTGATATTTTCTTCGGAGAGGTTCATTATAGTATTCCGGATTGGCTTTGGTCCGTTTGTTCCATTCAATCTGGTCTTTGAGCTTCTGGCGCTGAAAATAGACCTTATTCCGTCTTTCTATAAGCTGTTCCTTATGAATTATTCTGTCAGACATTTCGGTCTTTATTTCCTGAATGTTCATTTCAAGAATCTTTTTATCAATATTAAACCAAAGCGAAATATTAGAAATCTGTTCTTCGGTTATGTAATACGCAGATTTGAGGGCAAGCACCATAATCATATTCCGAATCAAAATTGGAGAATAAGCCTTTAATTTTTCCCTTACTTCTGGAGGCAGCGGAGGTTCAATTTTGGGTTTTACAGGCTTAAGAAGGTACTTGTCGCTTTTACATGCAAGCTGAAAATACTTTGGTTTGATTGGGGTGTAATTATACGGAACTTTAGGGCGGTCAAAATCATCATAATTAATCTGTTCATACGCAGACTGTCTTTCTTCATAATCAGAAATACATTCGCCTGTGTTAAAATGATCAATAACCTGCCGGCTTGTTCTCTGTTTTTTTACGGCCATGCAGCAGTTTCTGACAAAACAAAAGATATAGGAAAAGAAATTCCCCTGTGTTTTATCATAAGACAGAAAGGTTTTTTCTGCACGCTCAAGAAAATAGATGAAAAATTCGCTTATGAAATCTTCATCATACATCTGAATGCCGTACATTGGCTTGTTCCGCGCTATAAAAAGAATTACATCTTCAATAGCCTGCTTGCAGCTTAATTCGCCGGATTGAATCTTTCCGTGAATTAATTCAAAGTCTTGTCGGGTCATAAATACCTCCTGATTTAGGCCGCTGATGGGCCGGTGTTGTGATAGAGATATTTATTTTAAAACAAGAATATGATATGGCAAGAAAATTTACATTATCCGCGCAAATTCTTTTACTATGGAAGGAATTAGTGTTTCAATGCGGCCTTCGGTACTCATTCCCGAAGCATTTTTGTGTCCGCCGCCGCCAAATTTTGCAGCAACTACAGAAACATCTACATCATCAAGAGAACGAAAGCCTCCGGTACAGGTAGTAGGGGTGTCCTGACGCAGGAATACGGCAGCCTTAACATCACGTGAAGAAAGTAAAAGCTGGTAAAGTGCATCCGAATCCCGACCTTCGGCACCAAGCTTATGGGTATCATCCTGAGTTTCCCAAGTGATTATAAGTTTGCCGTTAAGATGACGCTCTGCTCTTGATAAAAGAACTCCAAGAAGCTTTCTTGTAGACCAGGGTTTTCCGTTATTTATGTCGTTATAAATCTTTCTTGGGTCGGCACCATATTCGGTAAGACGTGCACAGGCATTAAAAACATCTGCGCTTGTTGTAGAAGCATCAAGAAAACGGAAAAAGCCTGTGTCGGTACAGATTCCAAAAAATATTATCTGAGCAAGAGTCTGTGGAAGAGGGCCAATTAATGCTTCGTAAAAAAGTTGAACAATGTAGGCAGCAGCAGGAGCAGAAGAATTGATGTAGCCCTTTGATTCCGGAGGAATATCTGAAGTTTTGTGATGGTCAATAATAAAGGTATCCAGCCCCTTAAAATCAAAGTCAAATTCTCCAAGGCGTTTGATTTCGGAACAATCGGTAATTATAAGACCGGTTTGTTTGCGGTCCTCGTTGTCCATAAAATCAATTTTGTCACTAAAGCTGGATTGATATTTTAAGATTTCGTTACGTTTAAAAGGTCCTGCAGAAATGAGCTGATATTGTTTGTCAAAATGTTTGATTATTGCGGCAAGTCCCAGACAGGAGGCAATGCAGTCTCCGTCGGGTTCTTTATGACCAATAATTAAAAAGAATTTATGTGTTTCAATAAATTCTTTTAATTGATCTGAGTCTTTTTGGGTAATAATACTCATGACTATAAATCTAATTCTTCCATTGTTTCTTTGTCTGCACCATCGACGTTTGCATCCATTCCAAGGACTCCCCAGAGGTTGTTGTTCTTTTTCATTGGTGCATTAAGAATTACATACTGAAACTCACCGCCTTTTTTAATTACAGACAGATAAGCTTCGTTAGGATTTTTGATATTGCGGAACTTGAGTTTTCTTGACTGACCTTTTTTATAGGCATTCCATTCCTTAGGAATTACAGTTGTTGCAGTTCCGGCATATTTTTTCTGGTATATAACTACATAACAGTCTTTTGATTCAAGAATTTTAAGTACTGGAGCAGTCTGATAAGTCATGTCGCTCCATTTTGATTCATCCTTTGGATGTGACAAATCCTGGTTTTCTGCAAAGGCAGCAGCAGTAGCGAAAATGCTTAAAAGGATGGCAATAGCAAATATTTTTTTCATAAAATGATTCTCCTGAATAATGATAATAAATTATAAACCTTATAAGAAATTTTTACAAGAAAAAAAATCCTGTTCGTGTTGAACAGGATTAAAAGTAGGGATAATAGGGATCGGACCTATGACATCACGGATATGAGCCGTGTGCTCTACCAACTGAGCTATATCCCCATGCAATGTTTGAATAGTATATGAAAAAAAAATATCTGTCAATATATTTAGCGCAAATTAGCACCAGGTATTATTTTTTTTGCATATTCTATCAAATCGGCGATTTCGGAGTCGGTGTAGGGGAGGATGTCATTATAGCTTGGGTCTATGCAGTTTTTGTTCTGGAACTGGGCGAACTGCCAACTGGCATCTTTTGGTAAAATTGCGGCCAAGGCATCTATGTCTGATTTTTGTACAAGTGGAGGGACCAGAACGGTTCTCCATTCGCGTTTGTCTGCTGGATAACTTGCTACAAGTTTTGCAGTGCGTTCTACTACGTGTTCAAAATGTTCTTTGTTTCCGTGAAAATTGCTGAAGGCGGGGCAGATTAAATCTGCATATCTTGATGGTGTGGTTTTTATGTCCATGGCTATAAAGTCAGGGCGCAGTTCGGGGTTGTTTATAAAGGCTTCCAGCTCATCTGGTAAGGTACCGTTGGTGTCCAGTTTAATCTGATAGCCAAGCTCGCGGGCTTTACGGATTATCAAGGGTGTGTAGGGATTAATCAGAGGTTCGCCGCCGCTTATGGTAAGGCCTTTTAAGATTCCCTGACGTTTTTCCAGGTGATCAAAAAGCTCCTGGATGGTGTTGAGCGGCTGGGTGCCGTCGTCTTTGCCTAAGACAAGACCCGTGTTGTAGCAGTAGGGGCAGCGGAGATTACATCCTTTTAGAAAAAAAGATCCTGCCAGGAGGCCCGGATAATCCACACAGGTGGTTTTAACCAGTACGCCGGCAGGTCTGTCTAAGGGCAGTGCTTGCATGACTTATGCAGTAACTGCTACCTTGTTGAATACAGCTTCGAGTTCTTCTACGTTGTGGCAGCGTGCAGTTTCAACTCCTGCTTCGTTGTAGAAGATTACTGTAGGGGCTGCAAAAACTCCCTTGCTGGCAGCTTCTGCAAGACCTTCTTCTGTATCTACGTCAATATTGCGTCCTGCAATTTCTACGTTTGCCATAAATGCCTTTACTGGAGGGCAGTTAGGACAAGTTTTGCGTGTATACATTTCGTAAGCAGCAGCCTGTGTGTTCATAACAGGGTGTTCTTCTGCTTTTGTCATTTTTGAAGGAGCAGAGCAGGCACATGGCTCGTCTGCAGCTGTAATATCGTATTCCTTGCTGGCTTCAAGAGTGAACATTTTGCGCTGGTCAAATTCATCGCGCTTACCCTTGTTCCAGTGTTTTACAGCACGGTAGTAACCAACAATGCGTGCGTATACTTCAGTTTCACTTCCGTGTACGTCTTTAAGTTCAGCCTTTGTTTCAGCAATTTCTTTTTCAATCTGTTCTAACGTTCTAGCTTCCATTTTTGTTCTCCTCCCAATTTTCATATAAAGTTTTGATTTGTAATAATTACAACTTTATATTTATTCCACCTACACTAAATATAGTGTAGTTTTACCATATTGTCAACATGTTTGACACTAAAATTCTCGGAAAGTACCTCAAAATTCTTTAATCCTAAAATTAAATTATTTTGTGGCTGCTGCAGCAAGGATCTTCTCCTTTTCCATTTCCAGTGCCTTGAGCTTTTCTTTAAGAGCCTTTTCTTTTTCTGCCTTACACTTAGGACATTCAAACTGCTGGCCGGTAAGATAACCGTGAACCTTACAGATTGAATAAGTAGGCGAAATTGTAAAGAACGGAATTCTGTATTTGTGAGAAATAGTGCGTACTAAATCTGCACAAGATTTCCAGTCTTTAAGGGCTTCTCCCATGTATACGTGGAACATTGTACCGCCTGTATACTTTGTCTGCAGAGCTTCCTGATGATCAAGTGCTTCAAATACATCGGCAGTGTAATCAACCGGCAGCTGTGAAGAGTTTGTATAGAAAGGCTCTGTAGTTCCGCTTGTAATGATATCAGGGAACTGTTCCTTATCGTGTCTTGCAAGACGGTATGATGTAGATTCTGCCGGAGTTGCTTCCAGGTTGAACAGATCTCCTGTCTGTTCCTGGTAATCCTGCATGCGTTCACGCATATGCTGAAGTACTTTTTCTGCAAAGGCTTTT
>JAEEGG010024526.1_pt1 | contig 11691 bp, 11 predicted proteins | sample 9134161 | NCBI WGS metagenome assembly JAEEGG01 (sample SAMN16246543, study PRJNA631951) | gut metagenome | biome: gut microbiome; feature: rumen; material: CR-attached | host: Bos | place: Iran: Karaj | collected 2018-10 | reverse complement strand
GAACACCGATGCTTTCAAGAGCGAACTTGGCCAGACGCAGGACTCTTTGACTCCTTCTGACAACGAAGCAGATGAAGTTGATGAGGACAATAATGATAACGCTCCTCTTGTTGACTTTGACGAGCCTACAGAGGATAATCAATAAGAATATAATATCAAACCTTTTAAAACTTAAGAATTATGAAGAAATTAATGATGATGGCAGTTGCCGTTCTTTTTGCGGCATCAGCCAATGCACAAGGTGACATCGTTAAGCTTATCAAGAAGGCTAAGACCTACAGCGATGCCATGCAGCTTGTTAATCAGGGCGTTTCAGCCTTGAGCAACGAAGACAAGGCAAAGGTTTATACTAAGGTATGCGACCTTGCCGCTAAGGAGTTCTCTACCGAGCAGGACAACTACATCAAGAAGGATCTTAACCCTGGAGGTTACGACGTGAACAACGCTTATACAGCAGCTCAGAACCTCATCAAGTCGGCCCTTTCGCTTCGTGATGCTGATGCAAAAGCTGCAATCAAGTACATCGACCCTGTGAATAAGGCTCGTGAGATGATGCTCAATGCAGGTCAGGAAGGTCTTGACAAGAAGGACTTCAACCAGATTCTGTCTAACCTCGGACTTTATGTTGACGCTGCAAATGTTGTGTATGACGGCAAAGTCGATATGGACCCCAACGTTCCACAGATTTCTTACTTCGCAACATGGGGCGCTTCTGAGCTCAACGACGCAGAGAACGTGATGAAGTATTCTCAGTATGCTCTTAACGATTCAGCATATGGCGCACCTGCTATGGCACTCATGCTCAACTCTATGGAGAAGAAAGTTGCTTCTAAGCAAGACTCTGTTGAGTTCGTTAATAAGATGAAGGACATGATTGGAAAGTATCCTGGCGGTCAGGCTGATGGCGCTATCCTCGGCAAGATTACCACTTGCTATGGTGCTCCTCAGTATGCAGGCGAGGTTAACAAACTGCTCTATGAGACCATCGCAGCTAATCCTAACAACAAGATGGCATGGGCTCTGAAGGGACAGACAGCACTCAACAACATGGATTACGAAACTGCAATTGCTGCCAACAAGAAAGCAATTGAGCTTGATCCTAAGTTCACTCAGGTGCGTTTCAACCTTGCTACAGGTCAGAGAGAGAAGGCTATGGCTATGATTGATGCTGCTAACGGTAACGTTACTCCAGAGGCTAAGGCTCTTGTTAACGAGGCTCTTGCTAACCTCAACCAGATTCGTGAGGAAGATCCAAACCACGAGCTCGTTCAATGGAAGTATCCTTTGGCACAATGCTACTACATCCTTGGCGAGCAGGCTAAGTACGATGAAATCATGGCTCTGCCATAACATCTGAAAGAATATAGAGTATTAAAGAATGACACATAAGAAGCAATTGTTATTATTATTGCTTCTCTTGATAACCTTAAGTCCGTGCGTGAACGCTCAAAAGAAAGAGATTGCTCAGGCACGGACTTATATTAAGAGCGGCAAGAATCTTGATAAGGCAGAACAGTCGATGAGAAAACTACTCCTCGATAGTGCCAACGTGAGGAATATTAGGATATATACTACACTTGCTGAAATTGTAAGAAAGCAATATGAACAAGTGAATGAAAAGGTGTATCTGAAGCAGCCTTACGATACCGCTGTGTTCTTTAATACCGCAAAAAAACTCTTCGACACATATTATAAATTAGACAGCGCACTTATCAATTATGGTGTTAAGCCTGACACTAACGAGAGGATAAGGGAGCGTAACTCAGAATACCTGAACACATACCGCATCAATCTTTATAATGGCGGTTTGTATTGGCTCAGAAAGAATGACTTTAATAAGAGCAAGGCTATGCTCGACTCATATCTCGACTGCCATAACCAGCCGTTGTTCTCAAACCTTAATCTTGCCGAAAGCGACAGCATTGCTCCTCTGGCGGCATCACGCAACCTCTATTGTGGGTACAGAATGCAAAACACAAGTGTGGTGATGCGCAATAAGGAATATGCCCTTAAGGACACGGTAATGCTGGAGCGCACTCTCCAGTATTTGGCCGAGACATACTCGTTGATGAATGATACAGAAGGGTATGTAAGCACTTTAACTGAAGGCATAGAGCGTTTCCCGCGTTCAAATTATTTCTTCACTCATCTTATTGATCATTATAGCAAAGCGAGTGATTACGAGCAGGCGCTAAAAGTGGCGGATAACGCTTTGGCTCTTGACAGTTGTGAGACACTATACCTGTATGCCAAGAGCAACATCTTGCTAAACATCGGTAAGAATGACGATTGCATCGCCTTGTGCGAAAAGATTATTTCCTTGAACGACTCTATGCCCGAAGCATATTATAATGCCGGAGTGGCGTATATCAACAAGGCCTTTGCGATGGAGAAGGTCAGGGCGAACAACAAGAAAAGGCAGCAGATAAAGAACAACTACTCTATGTCTTTGAAGTACATGGAGAAGTATAGAGCCATGCGGCCAGAAGACAAAGACAGATGGGCTGCAGCTCTCTACAACATCTACCTGAAGCTAAATATGGGTAAAGAGTTTGAGGAAATAGACAATATGTTACGCCATTCTTAGCCCTTACTTGTACTGGACGTTCTGGTACCCCACAAGACGGTCGTATCTCTCTCCTTGTCCTTTATAATAAACATATGCCTGATAGGTGTTCTCGGTTTGATAGAAACTGCCTTCTGTCGGCATGATGCGCGACACGCCTCTCTCGTCCAGCATAATGTATTGATAGCTGTAGTAGCCTTGCTTTTGCATGACAACCGCCTCATAGCAGCCCTTTTCCTCGTTATATTCCATTTTATACTTGGGCAAGAAACGGTTGTTTGTCCACACTCCATCGATATATACATCACCACTAACCTTCTGAGGGCAGTATAGAGTATAGTGAACAAGCACATATTCTGAAGTCCTGTCGTTTTCTATATTATCGCTGTTTCTTATATAGAAAGCGCCATTAGCGTCCTCGTCGTATATATAGTTTAACCTTTCCTTTGAAGAGAAAGGATATACATTATAGTTCTCCCCGTCCCATTCGAGATAATCTATGCCCATCGTGGGGTGGTGAACGTCTAGTATTTCGTATTTGTGATACTCGTTGCCGGCATCGAAAATCAGTTCCCTGTTATGCTCCCATCTCAGTCCGTCGTGCATGATATATTGTGGAACGGCGTTTATCTTGCAGTTGTCCCATCGTTGGTTTTGTGTCACCACGGTCTTTATCTGGTCGCGTGGGTTGTTTATCGTCATGCCGTTATAATTCACTATCATGTTCACTTGCTGATGACTGTTGTTGATGTCGATATCGGTATTGGTTGTCACTTCAAGCGAAACGCCCATTTGCGGTTCAACAACCATGAAGCAAGCGGTAAACATCGGTTCACGGTCAGCATTATCATCATAAACGGTCACCTTGTAGTTCCCGCTCAGTTTCAGTCTGCAATAGTTGTTGGGAATCGTGAGAGAGTAGTGGTTATACAATATGTTGGTGTTCAGCGACTCTTCGATGTCGTCGATGGTGTTGCCTTCTGCAAATCCTTCCACATAGTCGCTTGAGAACAACTCATCAGAAACCGTCCAGTCAGATTCACAATGCTCTATGGTATAAGTGTACCTGTGATAGACGTGCGTGAGGTCGTCAAAGGAAATATGAATATAATTGGCGTCGCTCATGCTGTGCAACTTGATTATAGGAGGCAGCAGCCAGTTCTCTCCAGCAACAACCTGAAGAGAAGCAATTCTGTCGTTATAAATCTCGTTTCTTTGTGCCAGCGTCTTTATTGGCAGCAGTATTGCTATGAGAAAGATGTAGACGATTTTATTCATATTTTTTTCTTTATATAACGTAGTTATACCAATTTTTATTGTAACTTTGCGACAAAACTCGCGAAGTTAAGGCATCCTTGCATAAAAAGAAACAAGTTTTCTTTGTTCTGCACTCGATTTTCCGTAACTTTGCACGAGAATTGAAATAAGTCGTTATGATTCAGGTAGAAGTTAAAGACGTAGATCTTCAAAATGCGGCAGCAAAAGGGATGGATGAGTTCCTTCAAGTCTTTGTTGACGGCATATATAGTGCGATAGGAGGTGAGATTACCCAGGAATCATTAAGTAGTCTCAATTCTGACCAAATCACGTTGCTGGCATACTTCTTGCTCAGGGACGAGGTGATGGATGGCGGTTTCGTACAGTTAATCCATAACGGCTACGGCGGCTTCATCTTTAAGAACCCCTTTGCAAAGGCGATGAAGATGTGGGGCCTTAGAGACCTAAGCAAGATGATATATGATGTCCACACTTTGTACGCGAAGCATCATGAAGAGATAGAGAAAGAATGTACTGACGATGAGTTTATGGCTTTGTTCGAGCAGTTCCCCGACTTCGACGAATATGACGACGACTTCGTGGAGAACGAGGAGAAATGGACAAGTGAAATTGCTCATTATATTGATAATAATATCGACAGTTTTGCAAAGATAGTATAACTGATTATGAACAAGGAAGAAGAACTTTTAAGAAAGAAAAGTCCTATAAATATAAAGAACAAGAAAGCCTCGTTTGAGTATTTCTTCGTTGATGTCCTTACGGCTGGCATCGTGCTAACGGGCACGGAGATAAAGTCCATCCGCATGGGCAAGGCCTCTCTTGTCGATTCCTATTGCTATATACATAACGGCGAGATATGGGTTAAAGGCATGAACGTGTCGCCATATTTCTACGGTTCTTATAGCAATCACGAGAGCAAGCGCGAGCGTAAACTGCTCCTGAACAAGCGTGAGATAAAGAAACTCGACGAGGCGTCGAAACTCCCCGGATATACCATTGTCCCTATATTGCTTTTCATCGACGACAAGGGTAGGGCGAAGCTTGACATCGCATTGGCAAGAGGTAAGAAGGTGTACGACAAGAGACAGACCATGAAGGAGAAGGAAGACCGCCGTGAGATTGAGCGTGCGGTAAAGAGGTTCTGAGTGTCTTGCCGTTTTTTCCTAATTGAAGAATATGAAGAAGATTCAGGATATAATAAAAGAAAAGATTCTCATCCTCGATGGCGCAATGGGAACGATGATTCAGCAATACAATCTTGTTGAACAGGATTTCCGTGGCCATAGGTTTGCCGACAGCAAGTGCCTTCTGAAAGGAAATAACGACATACTGAACATAACGCGACCTGATGTTGTAGAGGATATTCACGAGAAATATCTGCAGGCAGGTGCGGACATCATAACGACCAATACTTTCAGCAGCCAGCGCATAAGCCAGGCTGATTACTCCTTGCAGAATGTTTGCGAGGAGATGGCATGTGCTGGTGCAAAGATTGCGCGTAAGACAGCGGACAAGTACTCAACAGAAGACAAGCCGAGGTTCGTGGCAGGCAGCATAGGACCCACCACCAAGACATGCTCAATGAGTAGCGACATCAGCAATCCTGCCGCTCGCGACCTTACCTACGACGAACTCCGCGAGGCCTATTGCGAGCAGGTTAGAGGAATGATAAGGGGCGGCATCGATGCAGTACTTATTGAGACAATCTTCGACACGCTAAATGCCAAGTGCGCCATAGATGCTTCTATGTCTGTCATGAAGGAAACGGGCGTCGAGTTGCCCATCATGCTTTCTGTTACGGTAAGCGATTTGGCAGGCCGCACGCTTAGCGGCCAGTCGCTCGATGCATTCCTGGCAAGTGTTAGTTCTTATCCTATATTCTCCGTTGGCCTGAACTGCTCTTTCGGAGCAAAGCAGATGTATCCCTATATAAAGGAAATATCCCGCAAGGCTCCTTATTATATCAGCGCCTATCCTAATGCCGGACTGCCCAATTCGTTAGGTCTTTACGACGAGACTCCCGAGAGCATGTCGGGTGAGATAGCCCGCTTCATCGACGAGGGACTGGTGAATATCATAGGCGGATGCTGCGGCACAACCGACGAGTTTATCGCGAAGTACGTCCAGTTGGCTAAAGACAAGCCTGCGCATGTTGTTGCGGAGAGAAGCAATAACATAGTGTTGAGCGGTCTGGAGAAACTGGAACTCACTCCCGAGATAGCGTTTGTAAATGTTGGCGAGCGTTGTAACGTTGCCGGCAGCCGTAAGTTCTTGCGTCTTATAAAAGAGAAGAACTACGACGAAGCCTTGCAGATAGCACGGAAACAGGTGGACGACGGCGCCCTGGTCATCGATGTTAATATGGACGACGGCTTGCTCGATTCCGCTCGCGAGATGACCGTCTTCCTCAACCTTATAGCATCCGAGCCCGACATCGCGAAGGTGCCTATAATGATTGACTCCAGCAAGTGGGATGTCATTCTTGCCGGCTTGAAATGTGCTCAGGGCAAGTGCATCGTCAACTCCATCTCTCTGAAAGAAGGCAAGGATGTCTTCGTGAGCCACGCCCGCGACATCATGCGCTTTGGCGCTGCCGTTGTGGTTATGTGCTTCGATGAGAAAGGACAGGCTACCACCTACGAGCGAAAGATTGAGATTGCCGAAAGGGCATACAAGATACTGGTTGAGGAAGTGGGCATGAATCCTTCGGATATCATTTTCGACCCCAATATCCTCTCAGTCTCAACGGGCATCCCCGAGCACGACTCATACAGTCTCGACTTTATCCGAGCAACAAAATGGATAAGAGACAACCTGCCGTCGGTTAACGTAAGCGGTGGCGTGAGCAACCTCAGTTTCTCGTTCCGCGGCAACAACTACATCCGTGAGGCGATGCATGCCGTGTTCTTGTATCATGCCATCAACAACGGAATGAATTTCGGTATCGTCAACCCCGCCACGAGCGTTCTCTATGCCGACATTCCTGCAGACCATCTCGAGATAATCGAAGGCGTCATTCTCAACAAGTCGGCAGATGCTTCCGAGCGCCTGATAGAACTCGCGCAGAAGATAAGCGAGCAGCAGGAGCAGCAGAAACAGGGAGCGCCATCCGACGACAGCAAGAAGGTTGTTGACGAGTGGCGAAACGAGAGTCTTGAGGAACGACTGAAATATGCTTTGGTCAAGGGCATAAGCACGTATCTTGAGGAAGACTTGCACGAGGCCGTAAAGGCCTATCCGCATGCCATAGACATCATCGAAGGTCCCCTCATGGCCGGCATGAATGTCGTGGGCAACCTGTTCGGCGAGGGCAAGATGTTCCTTCCGCAAGTGGTGAAGACAGCCCGCACGATGAAGGAGGCGGTGGCGATACTCAACCCCTATATCGAGGCGGAGAAGTCGAGCGACTCGGCGAAAGCCGGCAAGGTGCTGCTGGCCACAGTCAAGGGCGATGTTCACGACATCGGCAAGAATATCGTGGCGGTCATCATGGCTTGTAACAATTACGAGGTTATCGATATGGGCGTTATGGTTCCCGCCGAGGAAATCGTAAAGAAAGCCATAGAGGAGAAGGTGGACATCATTGGCCTTAGCGGACTGATAACGCCCAGCCTTGAAGAGATGGTCAACGTGGCCGAGTCGTTGCGCGCGGCAGGTCTGAACACCCCTATAATGATAGGCGGAGCCACCACGAGCAAGTTGCATGTGGCCCTGAAGATAGCGCCCGTCTATAACGGTCCTGTGGTATGGCTGAAAGACGCCTCCCAGAACGTTCTTGTAGCCTCCAACCTGATGAATGAGGATGAGGAGAAGAAGTTTGAGCATTCTCTCGACAAGGAATACCAGATGATGAGAGATGAATATGACTCCGAGCATCAGGAGCAACTGGTGGACTTGGAGCGCGCGCGCAAGGAGCGACTAAACCTTTTTAAGGAATAAGAGTCAAACAAGACGTACGATGTTAAGTAGATATAGGAAGATAACGGGAGATAGAGGACATCGCCATACCCCGTCACCTGTAGGGCAAGCGAGGCTTGCAAAAGTTGAATAACAAGATAATAAATCGATAGAAATAACGTATATATTATATGATACGAAATATCCTTTTTGACTTGGGTGGCGTCATAATGACCATCGACCAGCCGCAGGCGGTAAGGCGTTTCAAGGAGATAGGCCTTTCAGATGCCGAGACACGGCTCGATCCATACACTCAGAAAGGTATCTTTGGTGAACTCGAGGAGGGCAAGATAGGAGCGGAGACGTTCCGCCTGGAACTAAGCAAGATAATAGGGCGCGAAGTCACCCACGACGAGTGTCTCTATGCCTGGAGAGGCTATTGCAAGGAGGTGCCGCCGCGTAACCTCAAGGCGCTGCGACAGCTGCGTAGCGAGGGCTATCGCCTCATACTGCTTTCAAACACCAATCCCTATATGATGGAGTGGGCGATGAGCAGCAGTTTCGACGGTATGGGCAACTCCATCGACTCCTATTTCGACATGTCTTTCCGCAGTTACGAGTGCGGCATGATGAAGCCCTCGAGGGCGTTCTTCCAGCATGTGCTCGACAAGTCGGGCATCGCAGCCGAAGAGACGCTCTTCCTCGACGACGGCAAGGCCAACGTGGAGTCTGCTGCCGAACTCGGAATAAAGCCGTTCCTCACGTTGAACGGCGAAGATTGGACAAAAGAAATATATAATTATTTACGATAAAACTTAAAACAGCTTATTATGAAAAGAATTTTTCTTGCCTTGACGATGGCATTATTTATCGTTTCGTCTGGTTTTGCAAAGACAGCTTATAAGATTTTGTATAGCGCCGAACAGAACGTTCAAACAAAAGTATATACAAACAAGCTTCACGAGGTGAACATATCGATTGTGCGTGACGGCGACAATACAATGACTATCGACGGCAAGTTGTTCAACCTCTCAAACAAGACCGTTACCGACAACGAACTGTATTCTGCCGTTCAGTATGACGCTACCGACCTCGGCGGCCGCACATACATCGTCAGTTTCAAGCACATGAAGGGTGTTGACGCTGCGATAGAGTACCAGATAGTATTCTTCTCTACATCCGACATATACACCTGGACATATTATATTTCGGAGAAACCCGTAGAGATATAAACTAATCAGGACATGAAAAGAAAGAGATGGCATCTTATTCCCGGACAGCCCATTACCGAACTTGACAAGCGCGTGATGTACTGGGAGAACAAAGGGAAAGAGGTGCCTACAAGAGACCTTATAAAGACTCCCGAACAGATAGAGGGCATCCGCGAGGCGGGCAAGCTGAACACAGCCGTGCTCGACGAGGTGGCCAGGAACATCCGCGAGGGAATGTCAACCCTTGAGATTGACAAGATAGTCTATGACTATACCACCAGTCACGGCGGCACGCCGGCACCCCTTAACTACGAGGGATTCCCCAAGAGCGTGTGCACCAGCATCAACGAGGTGGTGTGTCACGGCATCCCCAAGGCCGAGGACATCCTCGAGGAGGGCGACATCATCAACGTGGATTGCACCACAATACTTAACGGCTATTATGCCGATGCCTCCCGAATGTTCATCATAGGGAAGACCACACCCGAGAAGGAACAACTGGTGCGCGTGGCTAAGGAATGCCTCGAGATAGGCATGCAGGCCGCAAAGCCTTACTGCTTCGTGGGCGACATCGGCAACGCCATCCAGAAGCATGCCGACAAGTATCACTACGGCATCGTGCGCGACCTGTGCGGACATGGGGTGGGGAATGCCTTCCACGAAGAGCCTGATGTCGTTCACTATGGCCGTAAAGGTACGGGAATGTTGCTCGTGCCGGGTATGGTGTTCACCATCGAGCCAATGGTAAACATGGGAACATGGCGCGTGTTCGTCGACTCGGAAGACCCATACGGATGGGAGGTAATCTCAGACGACGAGAAGCCAAGCGCACAATGGGAGCACACCTTCCTGATGACCGAAGAGGGACTGGAGATTCTTACTTATTAGGGTGTTGGGTGATGGCTGTTGGCGATTGGCTATTGGCTATTCTTCCGCCCGATGTAGAACAATATAGGGGCGTTACCTGCGCCCGATTTAATTATGCAGACAAGAGACGTTTATATATTAGGTATTGAGAGTAGTTGCGACGACACTTCTGCCGCCGTGCTACGCAACGGAGTGCTGCTGAGCAACGTCACGGCATCGCAGGACGTACACAAGGCTTATGGCGGCGTAGTGCCAGAACTGGCGTCGCGCGCCCATCAGCAGAATGTCGTTCCTGTGGTGGACCAGGCGCTGAAGCGTGCCGGCATCGTCAAGGAACAGCTTGCTGCCATCGCCTTCACGCGAGGTCCCGGACTGATGGGTTCCTTGCTCGTGGGTGTTAGTTTCGCCAAAGGACTGGCGCGTTCGCTGGAGATTCCGCTCATCGATGTGAACCACCTGCAGGGTCACGTTATGGCTCATTTCATCAAGGAGTCGGACGACGACAACTCACAGCCGCCCCTGCCTTTCATCTGCCTTCTGGTAAGCGGAGGAAACTCGCAGATAGTGAAGGTGAACGCCTATAACGATATGCAGGTACTGGGACAGACGATAGACGATGCCGCAGGCGAGGCGATAGACAAGTGCTCTAAGGTGATGGGACTGGGCTATCCCGGTGGACCAATCATCGACCGCCTTGCGCGTCAGGGCAACCCCGAGGCGTATAAGTTCAGCGAGCCGCACATCCCCGGACTCGACTATAGTTTCAGCGGTCTTAAGACGTCATTCCTCTATAACCTCAGAGACTGGATAAAGGAAGACCCCGATTTCGTGGAGCATCACAAGGAAGACCTTGCCGCCTCGCTCGAGCATACCATCGTGAGCATCCTCATGAAGAAACTGCGCCTGGCGGTAAAGCAGACGGGCATCAAGCACGTGGCCCTTGCTGGTGGCGTGAGTGCCAACAACGGCCTTCGCAACGCCTTCCGCGACCACGCCGAGCGCTACGGCTGGACAATATACATCCCCAAGTTCAGCTATACTACCGACAACGCCGCGATGATAGGCATCACAGGCTATTACAAGTTCCTCGACAAAGACTTCTGCAGCATAGACAAACCCGCATTCTCGAAGGTGACGTTTAAGTGATGGACTGTTGGGTGTTGGCTATTGGCTGTTAGCTGTTGGCTGTTAGCTGTTAATTTGTAGGGGCGTTCCCCCGTGTGCGCTCGATGACAACGAGAAAATATAACTAAATAAATACAATATGGAATTAGAGAATAGAATATTGAGTAAGGAGATTCATCGTCTTCTTTATGAGAAAGAGAATACATTAGGAACGGCGGAGAGTTGCACCGGTGGGCGCATCGCAGAGGCTATTATTGCGGCTCCTGGCTCTTCACACTATTTCAAGGGCAGCATCGTGTCTTATGTTGACGAGATAAAGGAGAAACTGCTTCATGTAGACGCGAAACTCATAGAGGAGAAGAATGCCGTAAGCGAGGAAGTGGCAACGGCGATGGTCGAGGGAGCATGCGATGCCCTTAACGTCGATTATGCCATTGCTGCAACGGGCTTTGCCGGTCCTGGCGGTGGCACCCACGAGATTCCTGTAGGCACGATATGGATAGCATGCGGCACCAAGGGCGATGTGGTTACCGAGAAGATATTCTCTGACGAGGGCCGCGACCTGAACATCGCAAACGCCACAAACCGCGCCCTCCAGCTCTTCCTCAAGTACCTCACAGAGAAGATAGGAGAAACCCCTGAAAAATACTAAACAATAACGCCTCCCCCAAAAAGGGAAAGCCCCTACCACACCTCCCCGAGAAGCAACCCCCTCCAAACCTCCCCGAGGGGAGGCTGAAGCCCCTA
>JAEEGG010024521.1_pt1 | contig 11692 bp, 9 predicted proteins | sample 9134161 | NCBI WGS metagenome assembly JAEEGG01 (sample SAMN16246543, study PRJNA631951) | gut metagenome | biome: gut microbiome; feature: rumen; material: CR-attached | host: Bos | place: Iran: Karaj | collected 2018-10 | reverse complement strand
TGTTTTTCGTACTGAAAAAGTGATTCATGTCATGTTTTTCTCTCTATCTTTGCAGCCGATTTAAGGATAACGCCAGCGCCGTGGCGACTGGTAAATGTATAACTAATTATTATTTAAAGAAAAATGAAAAAGATTTTGATGACACTCGCAGCTGTAGCTATGGCTGCAACAATGAACGCTCAGGGGTACATCGGTGGTACAATGGGTATTGGTAGCCTCAAGGTAGGTGACGCAGACAACGAGACTGCTTACAAGTTCCTTCCTGAAGTAGGTTACAACATCAACAGCGACTGGGCAGTCGGTGTCGCATTCGGTTGGACCAAGGGCGACCTGAATGTTCTGAAGAGCGACATCGATGTAGCTGGTGCACGCACCACTCAGATCAACCCCTACGTTCGTTATACCTTCGTTCACAGCAAGTACTTCAACGTATTCTCTGACCTGGCTTTGGGTTATGCTCACATTAACGGTATAGGTGACGCTTATGGCATTGGTCTGACTCCTGGTATCGCCCTGAATCTGAGCGAGAAGGTTAGCTTTGTAACCAAGTTCGCTTATCTTGGTTGGCAGCACGCTAAGGCGAATGGTGTAAAGAGCGATTTCTTCGGTGTTGACATTGACGCAACAAACGTTCAGTTTGGTCTCTACTATAACTTCTAAACCAATAAGGGTTAGTTCTTTTTAAACTTCAGCCGCCCGACTTGCACATGCAGGTCGGGCGGCTTTTCCTCTAACTTCCTCTAACTTCCTCTAACTTCCTCTAACTTCCTCTAACTCCTTCTAACTTCCTCTTTAATATGTATGTCTCTTTGTGGAAACGGAATCTCCACGCCGTTCTCGCCGAGTGTCTGGTATATGCAACTCATGAGGTCGCTCACGGCATAGATTTTCTTGACTGCATCTACCCAGACAATGAGTTTCATGTTCACGCTTGACTCGCCGAACTCCGTGAATACCACCTTGACGGCTTTTTCTTTGTCGGTCCACTTGTGGTGCAGGTTGGTGACAGCCTCCTCGACAAGCTGTCCCACCTGTTTGATGTTGGAGCCGTAGGCCACCCCGAAGGGTATGAGCACCAGCACGTAGCCGTGGTTGCGCGTCAGGTTCTTGTAGTTTTTGGTGAAGAGTTGTGAGTTCTGGAACGTGATGACCTCGCCGTAGAGTGAGTTCACCGTCGTGCTCATGTAGTTGATACTCGTCACCCTACCCATGGTGCCGTCCACCTCAATCCAGTCGCCCACCTTGATGCGTCCTGCCATGAGCGAGATGCCGTAGTAGATGTTCTCGATGATGTCCTTCATGGCAAAACCGATACCCGTTGACAATCCGCCTGATACCACCACCAGCCAGGTGAAGCTGACGCCCAGGATGCTGAGGCTGATGAGGAACCAAGCGCCCCAAACCACCACCTGTATGACGTTACGCCCCATCACCGTGCGGCTCTCTGCTGTCGAGGCGTCGGAGTGTACGAAGTGCATGCGCAGGAAGGCCAGCATGGTCTTGCTCAAGTAGTTGAAGAAGAACCACAGACACACCACCACCGCCATGCGTATCAGACTGAGGTGCAGGTTCTTGAAGTCCAGGAAGTCATAGTTGAACTTCCTCCAGCACAGGTCGCTCAGGTTGAACACGTCGGCCGCCCAGTAGATGGACATCATGACTGATGCCACAGCCGTGATGGGCAGCAGCACCTCGTGTATGAATTTGAAGAACCACGTCTTGGTAATGGGCTTCTCGTCGAATCCGTGGCGGTCGCTGTATTGCTTGAGGTACAGTCGTATGCAGGTAATGGTCAGTATGCAGGTCAGCTGCATAATCCACCAGATGAGCATCTGCACCGCCATGAGCGTGTAGCCTGCCCACGAGCAGCCAGTCGAGACGATAAACACGCCCAGCGAGATGTAGGTGTAGAACATGTCCGAGCGCGGAATGTTCTGGTTGTGCCGTCCCACCATAACCCACTGCCAAATGGTGCATCCCAGCAGGATGGGGGGGAAGATGATGTTCACCAGTTCGTTGGGTGTCAGGATGATGCGGATGGCGAAGACGATGAACCCGACAACCAACAGCGGAGTGTAGATGCGGAAGGCACTGTCTATCTGGTCCCCCTTCACGCGCAGTAGCAGCGAGATGAGTATAACGCCGAGTAGCCATGCATACTCTACCAACAGGTTCGATGCCATGATGAAGAAGTGCTGGTTCATGGTAGCCATCATCACACCCATGATGACGGCAAACGTGATGGTCGTTGTGGCCATGGTGATGCTGTTGCGTTTCTTCTTGAATTCCTCCGTCCGGAAGCGCTTGGGCAGCACCCAGCGGAAGAATACCAGGTTCAGCAACGTGGCAATGACGGCATAGATGACGATAGACACAAAGAGTCCGAAGATATAGACCGAGTCCCACTGCGACCCCATGTTCGACTGCGGGCTGTATTTCTTCTCCACAGCCCGTGCCATTCGCCGCCACTCGCGGTTCATGTTCCTGAGTGTCGAGAAGTACGAGTCGCTGCCGTTCTTGAAGATGCTTGTCTGGATGTCGTTATAGCGCTTCTGTGCGTAGTCGTTCATCTCGCCCAGCCTGCGTTCCGTAGCATCGTGGTAGGCAATAAACTCATTCAGCTGCTCGCTGTTATCCTTTAGCGTGTAGCGTATGCTTTTGGCCAGTATGAGGCACGCCTCGCGGTCTTTCCTGGCCTGGTCGTTCAACATTCTTACCGGTATGTCGTCCAGACTCGCAATGAGCGAGTCGTAGCGTGCCACATCGACATCCGTCCTGCTCAGAAACGTCTTGAAGGGTGCCTGCTTTGCGCGGAACTCCCTGTATAGCTCCGTTGCCTCGTGGCAGGCGTATGTCAGGTCGAAGATGTAGTCCTGCTTCTGCGAGTAGAGCATCAGCGCGTTCTGGTTGCTCTGTATCATCACCTCGCGCAGCTGCTTCCCCACGCGCTCCTCCATCTGCTGTCGGCGGTCGTTGCGCACCGCCAGTTCGCGGTAATAGACCGTCAGCTCCTTCCGAAGAATGGCTAATGTGTTCTCCAGGTCCTTCTCCTTCAGCACGGCGTGAGCCTCCGGAATCAGGGTCACGGCCATCAGCAGTATCAATAGAATCTTTTTCATTGTTTGTCTTATTTTGGCGACAAAGGTAAGAAAAAGTTTAGAGTTTAGTGTTTAGAGTTTAGAGTTTTTTTTGTTGGTGGCCGCAAATTCTTTTAATTTTTAATCTTTAATCTTTATCTTTTTCGTACCTTTGCAAAAACTTTAAACTGATAACAGATAACTGATAACTGATAACAGATAACAGATAACTCATAAAACTCAAAACAAATATGATACTCATAGCCGACAGCGGAAGCACCAAGACCGATTGGACACTCCTTTATTCGCCCCATCCCATGCGTTGGGACGTAGTAGCAACCTTCAAGACACAGGGCATCACCCCCGTGCACCAGACGGCAGACGACATACGCCGCATCCTGGGCCACGAACTCATGTCGCAGCTATCCACCTTCCCCCGTGCCGCCCTCATTAACTCACGGGCACTGGAGACGCCGCTGCTCGAACAGATCAGCGTCAGTTTCTATGGCAGCGGCTGCACGCCAGCCCATGTTCCCATGATGCGCCAGTTGCTTGCCGAGGTGTTTCCCTACAAGACCATTGAGGTGTATTCCGACCTTATGGCGGCAGCACGTGCCCTTTGCCAGCACGAGCCGGGCATTGCCTGCATCCTCGGCACCGGCGCCAACTCCTGTCTGTACGACGGTGAGCAGATTGTCCAGAACACGCCCGCCCTCGGCTACATCCTTGGTGACGAAGGCAGCGGTTCCGTGCTGGGCCGCCTGTTCATGAATGCCATCTTCAAGAATCCGCAGTTTGCCGACCTCCGCGATGCCTATCTGGCGGAGACGCGTCTCACGCAGGCCGATATTATTAATAAGGTATATCGCGAACCCATGGCCAACCGATTCCTGGCCTCCACGTCACTCTTCATTGAGCAGCACCGCGACAATTCCCTGTTGCACGACCTCATTGTCCGCAACTTCCGCGACTTCCTCACCCACAACGTAGCGCCCTATGCACAATACACCGCGCTCGATGTCCAGCAGTTGCCTGTCAGCTTCGTAGGTTCCATGGCTTACCACTACGAGAGTGAATTACGGGAAGCTGCACAAATAGAGGGATTTACCATTGGCAAGATTATGCAGAGTCCTATGGAAGGTCTCATCACTTACCACATGGCCTAATGGTATCGCGGGGACGTTGAGCTCTTATCTTAATAGATATAGTTGCTGACGAAATCCATCACCTCTTTCTTGACTTCTGCAGGACAATAGTCGGGGTCATTGATTTTGGGGCTATGTATGCCGATAGGGTTGATTACCTTCTTGGCATTGGCTCCCAGTTTTTTGGGCTGACCTCCCGACCAGGGATCGTCGTGTGAATAGTAGAAGAGCAGCGGAATGGTGGAGTTCATGAAGAAGTGGTTTGTCATGTCGAGCGTGTGGCTGCCGTTGTATTGGTTCACCACAAAGCGGTCCTCCTCTTTCAGCTCGGTTGGCAACACATTCTCAGCCTTGAAGCTGGTGCCTTCCAGCAGATCGGCAAAGTAGCTGTAGCCGGGGTCTGGGAAGCCCATATCCTTCGCGCAATCCACGAAGTAGGTATATGTGTCAGGATCTCTGTTGTCAAGTACCGTAGTGAAAATAGCCTCTGCAAAATTGTCATTCGTCAGGGTTATAGTCTCCATTCTTGCTTTATGATAGTTTGGGCTCGTGTACTGCAATATGTTGAAGTAGGTGTCGAAGGTGTTAAAGACATATTCTGTAAACGTAGGAACCTGTTTGTCTTTATTCTTTGCCAGTTCGCAGACATTCTTGTAGATTCCTTGTTCGCCGTTCTCGAATGCCCGGCGGATGCTCTTTTTCATCAGGTCGCGCAGTTCCTCATTACCTACCTCGTTAAGGAGATATTCGCCGAAGTTCTTGTCGCCGAGCGTGAGCATGAACGGTGAGCAGAAAGCAGCGGCCAGATCCATGTCATTCGGATAATAATAGGCATAGTACATGGAGGTCATACCACTCTTGCTGGTACCTGCGCTCATCCATTTGCCCTTGAAGATGGGCTTCAGTGCCTGATAGACGGCATGGAGGTCGGCCGAAGCCTGGGCGCACGTCTGATATTTCCACTGCCCTTTGTCCTGATTGAACGAATTGCCGAAGTTGCGATGCTCCACGTGTACCATATTGGCATTCAGGTTGATGCCAAGGTCTTCTATGTCGCCAAAGCCATTCCACAGATAACCCTCCGTCACCAAGATGGTGGGACGGTCATAGCCTCTGAACAGGATGCACACCCTCTGCTGGAACGTCTCGCCGTCAGGCTGGTCATGGTTCACAGCCTGGCGAAAGCACATGCTGTATTGTGACTTGTAATCCAGTTTGCCATCCGATTTTTTCTTCATCGTCAGCACATCGGGATTTTCCTCGATGTCCGAGAAGAGCTTATTGGCAGCGAGTGTCTCATTGAGTGGGACGTCAGCCGCAGGGATGGAATTGTCATTGTCTTCGTTACATGAAACGATGCTCAGGGCCATTACCAGGAGCATCCAAAATTGCAAAGTCTTCTTCATTGCTATCCTCTATGTTAATAATCAATTGCAAAAGTACAACAATAATCAGAAACCACCAAGAGAAAGGTGTCTTAAAATGTGGTTAGAGGTTAGGGGTTAGTGGTTAGCGGTTAGGGGAACCGTAAACAGTAAACCGTAAACAGTAAACCGAAAGCGAAAGCGAAAGCCCCCGAAGGGGCTTTGCTTAAGGCTCCGGCTCTGGCTCGGGCTCCTCGTCTGCCTCGGGCTGACCGATGGGGAGGTACTTGTAGCGCTTGTGCACCTTGCCCTTGTCGTCGGTGTAGGATCCGTCCTCGTCCTTCAGCTGGTGCAGCGTCAGCGAGCACTTCTCCTTCATGGCCTTCGAGGTGATGTCGTCCAGCTTCGTGCCGTCGGGCAGGAAACGCACGTGGACACCCTTTACCAGTCCGTCGGCACCCATGTCCTGAGCCTCCTCGAGGGTTTCTGCGCCCCCGGGCATGGACTCCGCAGAGGGGTAGAACGTGCCGATGCCGGTCAGCTTGATGGCGACGCCCTGCGAGAGCAGTTCCACGAGACAGCCCTGCATGGTGGTCATGACACCTTCGATGGTGGCGCGGTCGAACATCGTGCCGTGGTCTGCCATGTGCTTGCAGAATCCGCGGGTGTCAAGCGTTCCCTGTCGGTCGATGTAGGGGTACAGGTGTCCGTAGTAGTCGGACTTCCGGTTGGTGTTTTTGCGCAGGTTGATGCGCACTTGAATGTTTTGTGTTGCCATAGCGTTGTAAAAAGTTAAAAGGTTAAAAAGTTAAAAGGTTAAAATGTTAAAATGTTAAAAGGTTAAAAGGTTATCTTCAATTCTTCAATTTTTCAATTCTTCAATTTTTCAATCCTTCAATTCTTCAATTCTTTTCGTTACAAAGGTACGAAAAAATCAGGACGCATGCAAATTATTTCGTCAAAAAGGCACGCGAAAAAGCACGCGCCGGCGGACGCCATCTATCTGCACGGCATGTGCCGGATATCTCCCAGTTAGGTGGCATGTATCTTCTTTGTAACTTGTATGCATTTTTCGTCGCTCAGGTGTTGTGTTACAGTTGTTACAGTGTTACAGTTCGTTTTTAGGGTATGCTCATGGCAATTTATAGTCCTATCTATATATATAATATATATATTATATATATAGATAGAGTAAATTTCCACTTTTTCATTGGTTGAAAATCTAACTGTAACAACTGTAACACTGTAACAACTGTAACAGCGGGGTGGAACACAGTAGGGTTCTTCGACCTGAAGGTACAAAGCGGCAGAGCCGAGCGCCGGTGTGCACTTGATGCGATATTGTGTCTCAGGAGAATGCTTTTTGTTCCAAAAGATGACTTGAACTGTTAAAAATGCCTTGAAAAGAGTATTTTTAATTGTCAACCTAACATAAAATAGAGAAAAAGCACTAACTTTGCACTCGTAATAAATAATTATATCACTATATGAGTAAAACGACAATGGGTAATAAGTTGCCCAGAAAACTGGAGCTGAAGATGCAAACGGTTGGCGAGCAAATTAGGCTGGCAAGGTTGCGTCGTGACCTTAGTGTAGCGCAGGTGGCTGAACGCGCAACCTGTTCACCTATGACCATTGCGCGAATAGAGAAAGGTGCTCCGACTGTTGCCATCGGCATCTATCTCCGTGTGCTCTATGCACTCCAGCTGGATGATGACATCCTGTTGTTGGCACAGAAGGACGAAATGGGTAGGGCCTTACAGGATCTTGCACTGAAACATCGTGAACGTGCGTCTAAAAAACAATAAGGTATGAAGACACTGTATGTATATGCGGATTTCGACTGGCTTGACGAATCGATGCTGGTTGGTGAACTTGGCTATGAATCCCTTCGTGGCTCAGACTCCTATTCGTTCAAGTATGACAATGACTGGCTCCGTCTGTATGGCAGCCTCTTTCTGAGTGCCGACATCAACAACTATCCCGGTCAGCAATACACCCAGCCAGACAGGGACATCTTCGGCTGCTTCAGCGATGCCTTGCCTGACCGTTGGGGACGATTGTTGCTTAACCGTCGCGAACAAATCTTTGCTACGGAAGAGAAACGCCCGGTACGTAAGCTTTCGTCGTTTGATTACCTCATGGGTATCGATGACTACTCTCGCATGGGTGGTTTCCGTTTTAAGGAGTCGAAAGATGCAGAGTTCATTAATAGTGATAGCTCGCTTCGCATTCCTCCTTTGACCGATGTTAGGGCTTTGGTGGCAGCCAGTATGGAGATTGAGAAGAGCGAGGAGCTTAACCAATTGCCAGAGAAGAAATGGCTCCTACAACTCGTTCATCCTGGCACTTGGCTTGGCGGTGCCCGCCCAAAGGCTGGCGTGATGGATGAAGCATGTAATCTTTGCATAGCCAAATTCCCGTCAAGGAACGATGACTATGATGTAGGTCTTTGGGAACACCACAGTCATCTGTTGGCGAAAGAGGCTGGAGTCATAGCTGCCGAGACGAGCATCATTGAGACGGGTGAGAAATACCATGCCCTGCTCTCCAAACGTTTCGACAGGACAGATGAAGGACGAAGAAAACATTTCGCATCAGCACTGACTTTGCTGGGCTTGACTGATGGCAGTGATGCCAAGACAGGTAACGGCTATCTGGACATCGTGGACTTCATCCTCCAGAACTGCTGTGACGTGGAGCAGAACCTACGTCAGCTCTATCGTCGTGTGGCATTCAATATTGCCATTGGCAATAGCGATGACCATTTCCGTAACCACGGATTCCTCCTGACTCCACGAGGCTGGACGCTCTCACCAGCATACGATATGAATCCGACCCTGAATGAATACCAGGCTTTGCTCATCAATTCCACAACGAATCATGCTGATCTACAGGTGTTGCTTGATTCCTCGGAAGAGTATATGATAGGTAAAGAAGAAGCCGTGCGTATCATCGAAGAAGTGAAGGCAGGTGTGAAGCATTGGAAGTCAATCGCCACTCGTCTCGGTATAGCCAAACGTGAAATGGATGTGTTTGAACAGGTATTCCAACGCTCATTAAAATGAACAAATACACGTAGCATGATGTAGCGGAATTGATACACAACGACTTACATGTATTAACGACAATAAATCAATGTAGCGAAAATGCAGCGGTATGTATCTCAATGTAGCAAAGAAGACATATAATTATGAATAGTAATTTATCATCCAAAATATGACTATACAAGAAGCCATAGAAGCCCGACATAGTGTAAGGGCTTACAAAGACCAGCCATTGAGCGAGGAAATCGTCAAGGTGCTTGAAGATGAAATAGTGAAGCTGAACCGTGAAGGCAAGCTGCACATGCAGTTAATCCTTAACGAGCCAAAGGCATTCCAAGGGACTATGGCCAAATACGGGAAGTTCCGTAATGCCAACAACTATATTGTAATGGCAGGAAAGAAAGCCGATGACCTTGATGAACGTGTAGGCTACTACGGCGAGCATCTGGTCTTACTTGCTCAGACGCTTGGCTTGAATACTTGCTGGGTAGGACTCAGCTATTCGAAGGTGCCTGGAACTTATGTGCTTGAAGAAGGCGAGAAGATTGCTTGTTACATTGCCATCGGTTATGGTGAGACGCAAGGTGTCAGCCATAAGATCAAGAGCGTTGAGCAAGTGAGCCGCTCGGCCGTAAGGACGCTTGGCTCGTCCAAGAATGCCAGCGACATCACCCCATCGTGGTTCAAGAAGGGAGTGGAAGCAGCCTTGCTTGCTCCTACTGCCGTAAACCAACAGAAGTTCTCGTTTGAGTATGTCGGCATGAGCAACAATCGCCATCAAGTAAGAGCCAAGAAGGGATTCTCCATGATTGGCTATACCCAGATGGACTTGGGCATTGCCAAGTTCCATTTTGAGGTAGGTGCTGGAAAGGTCAACTTTGAGTGGATATAAAAGAATGTCAAACAGATCAATCAGAATATCGAGGTTAGAAACTGAACAATAACAATTATAAGTATTATGAGAAGACTATTCTTAACTATCATCGCCACTCTGATGGCGTTTGGCTACAGCTGGGCTGGCGACTATGAACGGTATTACCAAAACCTGCCCACGAAGGTGACGCCTGTCACCACGTTCTCATTGCCTGAGAATCAGGTGTCACTGACAGACTTTGGAGGCATAGGCGATGGCGTGACACTCAACACCGAAGCATTCCGAAAAGCCATTTCTGCCCTGCAGAAGAAAGGCGGCGGGCGGCTCATCGTGCCCGATGGCGTATGGCTTACGGGGCCTATTTCGCTGAAAGACAGCATTGACCTGCATCTGGAGCGGAATGCCATCATCTATTTCTCGCCCGACAAGCGTCTCTATGTGCCTGAAGGCGGCGAGAAGAACCGCGCATTGCCATGCATACGTGCATCAAAGCGGAAGAACATTGCCATTACGGGCGAGGGCATCATCGACGGCAACGGTAGCCAGTGGCGACCCGTGAAGCGCAGCAAGCAGAGCGATGTGGAGTGGAAACAATATCTGGCCATGGGCGGAATGGTGGCGGAGGAAGGCAGTCTGTGGTATCCCTGGCAGATGACGAACGGCTACCCCGACATTGCCGACACACCGCAGCTTCAAGAGAACATGCGCAACGACTTGCTGCGACTGACGGATTGTGTGAACGTGCTGCTTCAGGGTGTCACCTTCCAGAATGCGCCCCGCTTCCATGTGCATCCTTGCAACTGCCGCAATGTCATTGTCGACGGCATCACCGTGCGCTGCCCTTGGAATGCACAGAATGGCGACGGCATCGATTTCTCTGATGTCAACGTGGGACTCATCGTGGGCTGTACGGTTGATGTAGGCGACGACGGCATCTGCATGAAAAGCAGTGCAGCCAAACCGGCGTCGCCAGCCAACGGTTGTGAGGACATCGTGGTCGAGGGCAACACCGTCTATCATGCTCACGGAGGTTTTGTGCTTGGCAGCAACACCACCAGCGGCATACGCCGTATGGTGGTGCGTCACAATCGCTTCAGCGGTACTGACACCGGGTTGCGCTTTAAGAGTGCCGTTGGGCGTGGTGGCAAGACCGAGCAGCTGTTCATCTCAGACATCGTGATGAGCGACATCACGGGCGAAGCCATCATCTTCCAGTGCGACTATGCCGATCGTCCTGCCGGCGAAGTGAAGCGGAATGCACCCAAGAAGGAAGTCAAAGCCAACAATGTGCCCGACTTCCAGGACATTCACATACGCAACATCGTCTGCCGTGGTTGCAAGACTGGCATCAAGGCCAGCGGTATCGAGGGCATGAACAGTGTCCACGACATCAACATACAAGACTGCTCGATAGTCTATCGTCAGAACGACATGATAGTGGATGAGGCTACGGCTCATCTCAGTACCCGGAACGTAGTATTTACCAAAGACAAGAAGTGATGACAACGCAAGACTTTATTGCGCTTTTTCAAGAGGCGTTTGGCAAGAAAGTCCAACTGCCGCTGCTCTTCGGCTACAGTGACAAGCCGATAGCCAACACCGAGAAAATTGGAGGCTGCTTCTTCAAAGGGCTCCAGGCTGCCAGAGAGGGAACGCCCGTCAGTTTGAGTGCAGAGGTTATCGGTTGTGGCGGTGGCAAACTCTATACAGGTTTCTCGGACATGCCTGAGAGAGTGCCTGGTTTCGTGTCGCTAAAAGAGAAATACAAGAAAACACCAGAGATGGTTACGGACTATGTGAACAGCCTTGGTATGAGACGAGCGACTAAGCCTTACCTGAATTTCATCAGGATTGACAAAGCCGACTCTTTCGAGGGCACAGAGGGAATTTTGTTCTATGCCACGCCCGATATGCTGGCTGGTCTTTGCGGCTGGGCTTTCTTCGACACGAACGCCGAGGATGCCGTAGTCACGAAGTTCGGTTCGGGATGTAGCACGGTCGTCTCGATGACCATCGTTGAGAATGCCCGGCAGGGACAAAGATGTTTCCTGGGGCTCTTCGACCCGTCAGTTCGCCCATACGTAGGGACAAATGAACTGAGCTTCACTATTCCCATGAGCCGGTTTAAGAGCATGATGGAAACCATGAAAGAGTGTTTCCTCTTCGACTCCCATGCATGGAAGAA
>JAEEGG010024520.1_pt1 | contig 11692 bp, 5 predicted proteins | sample 9134161 | NCBI WGS metagenome assembly JAEEGG01 (sample SAMN16246543, study PRJNA631951) | gut metagenome | biome: gut microbiome; feature: rumen; material: CR-attached | host: Bos | place: Iran: Karaj | collected 2018-10 | reverse complement strand
CAACCTGGGCATCCGCCTCGACCTCGATTTCCGTACCAAGGCATTCATGGAGACGTGGTACACCAGGCCGCCGGAGGTTGAGCAGAGCGCGCGGTGGTCCTGGACGCATGCCCGACCCGTCATCGCCGACGAAGACACGACGCCCGGCATCGAGGTCGCGGACGGCAAGGTCCGCATCCACCTCTCTAACGTCAAGGATGCGCTCTACTACACGATTCTGTCCGCGACATCGCCCGACTCAGGCACCTGGACGCCCTGCGGCGCAGCCGAACAGGGCCAGGACGACTTCGAGTTCAACGCCTCCGGCACAACCCGCTTCTACAAGGCCTCCGTCCGGGACGAGGCGGAATAGGAATGCCTTTCGCAGCGCATTGCGCTCCATGTCTTGACATGGAACGCGAGGCGCTGTACTATTCTTTGCATGCCTAGAGACTTCACCAATGGGCGGTTTCCGCCAAAAAAGATAATCAAGGACGTGGCCGGCGGCAAGGTGCCGCTTGCCTTCAAGATTGCCGGTACGGTTTTCCTCCTCTTCTGGATGTCCATGCCGACCCGGGCGCTCGTTGAGATGCTGACGAAGGAGAAGTTGGCCAGCTTGCGCGAGGCGCCATTTCCGGCTGTCATCATGATTCTCATTATGTCCATCTTCCCCATTGCGGGTTTGGCGGGCCTCTTTTCCCTCTGGCGGGGCCGTCTCCCGGTCGGGCGGCCGGCCGAAGAGTCGCCACCATCTGCGGAGACGCCGCCAGCGCCGCCGCCTGAGCCGCCGCCGATGACAGAGACTGATGCCCCGCGCCGCCAATTGGGGTTGGCCAATTGCATCCTTCCCCTGTTTGGGTTGGTTTTTCTCCTCGTCGGCGGGTTTGTGGCCAGCGTTCAGATTCGGCGAATCATTGACCAGCATTCAATCGATTGGCGGACAACAACCGGTACGATTCTCGCCAGTGAGGTGCGCGATGTGGACGACGGCTATAGTCCGCATGTTTCATATCGCTACGTCGTCGATGGCAAAACCTTTAACAATGACAAGCTTTCCCCAACGGAATATACAACCAGTGTCCACTCACATGTCGTCCGCCATGCCGCGAAGTACAAGCCCGGGGCGGATGTCACAGTCCACTACAACGTGGCTAATCCTTCGGAAAGCCTGCTTGAGCCCGCTGGCAGAACGGAATATGCCCTGCTGCTCTTTCCGATTCCCTTCATCTTCATTGGTTTGGTCGCGCTGTTTTTTGGCGTAAAGATTCTTCTGCCGCCCCGTCCGGCCCAAACATTTGACACGCCTCTGACGGGCCTCAAGCTTAAGCGGTCAGGCGGTGCTTTTGGAGCAAAACTTTTCTTCACCTGTTTTTGGTGTGTTATCGCATTCACCGCCGCCACCATTTGGTTCGAGACTTCTGGCGACTTTTCATGGACGAAGGACTACTGGACGTTTGACAAGTTCTTCGTCCTCGTCTTCCCCCTTGTCGGGATTGGCTTTATCATCTCCTGTGTCCGGGATGTCATCCGCCGCGCACTGACGGGGCGGTACGAAATCGAAATCGCTTGCGACCGCCTTCGACCTGGGGCGAGGGTGCAGGTGACCTACAAATTCAATGGCGACTCCAGCCGATTGAAGCATGTCGTATTCTCGCTGACGCAGCAGGGGATGGCATCCCGGCAACAAACCGACGCCACTATGGCGTCCAAGGAAGTTGTCTGCACGATTGACGACCCGATGCGCGCCCAGTACGGAACGTTTGCAATGACAATCCCCGCGGCCATCGATTCCCCAGGCATAGTCTGGCGGCTTGTCGTCGAGTACGCAGGTATAACTGACGCCTTCAGTCTCGATGTGGGATAGGAAGAACACCGCGCGCAGCGGGTGCGCTACAGGCAGCCGATGATTATGCCCGCGATGCCGACCACCGCGCCTAGTGCCTGAAGCGGATTGATTTTCTCGCGAAGGACAATGAGCCCGTAGGGGAAGAAGGCGGCGACGCACGAGGCGACCAAGATCGGGAACCCCATTGATAACCTGCCGTACTCCTTCAGGATGTCCAGACCGGGATAGAGCATCCTCACCGACGCCGTGTAGTTGACGCACAAGACGCAAACCGCATATCCGACGAGCTGGCCGAGTTCCCGGCGCGTTGGCCGCGTCAGCTCCCCCCGTTGTCCAAGTCTGACAAGGCCGTAGGCGCATCCAATCAGACCGCCCACCTGCGTGAACAGGTCGCGGAAGAGGCTTGGAAACTCCTCGCCGCGCGGGAGGTGGGACGGAATGCTGCCGCCGCACTGGTTTAGCCCGCAGAAAAGCATGCCCAGCAAAGCCGGCACGAGCCAGGCCCGTACCGGGACTTTCCCAGCGGCGGATGTGTTTTTGGCGCCGTTGCCTTCCCGTGCCGCGTAGAGGACGATGCTCGCCAGAATCATGATTATTCCAACCGCCCGCCCCGCGCTCATCGGTTCTCCGAAGATGATCCACCCCATGAAAAACGGGTAGATGAAGCCGGACTGGATTATGGCCCAGACTATGGCGTTCGGACCTCTTTGCATTGCCAGGCCCATGAATTGGATCATCACGTAGTTGAAGAGGCCGAAGGCCAGGCAGCCCGCGATTACACCGGTCCAGACACCTGTCCCTATTCCATCCGGCGGCAGAAGATCCGCCGATGTCGTGAGGCCGATTGACAGGCTGAGGACGATGCGCAGGACACAGCCGGCAATCTGGTAGTAGAGCAGATTGAGCCCCTTGCGTGCGATGAGGCCGACAAACGCGCCGACAACCACCCAGCTGACGCCTGTGGTGACAAGAAGCAGAAGCGCCTTTGCCATGGCCGAGTCCTATGCGGATGCGCCCGCCGTCTGGCGGGCGCCGATTTGTCGCTAGGCGATGTCAGAGAGCCGGACCCTCACGAGGGTCTCGACCGTCTCGCCAGGCTCGATGTGGCGGAGCAGGCCGCGCTTGGCCATGGCGTTCTGTCCCTCCGGGTAGCAGTTGGCCGGCTCAATGCCTATCACATATTCGCCCGCGCCGTTCATCTTCCAGTGAACAAAGTTCGGCAGTTCGCGCTTGCGGAAGGAGACTTCAAGGGCGACGTGGCGTGCCGGGTTGCGGATCGCGACGGAGCACATGCCGTCGGCGTCGGCGGGGAGGTCGTGGTAGAGGACCTGTTCGGGGATGTTCGGCACTGGCGGATTGATCTTGTTCCACTCGGCAAGCGCCTTATCGCCGTAGTCGTCGCGCGGCATGACCACGTGATCGGCGGCGACGAGCTCCGCGCAGTCGTCGACGAGCGGCCAGCCCATGTTCATGTGGTAGAGGACCATGAGGGGCATGGTCGTGTAGCCGCGGTTTTCGATGCGGTCGGAAATCTCGATCTCAGGTGTGCCGAGCCAGGTGCGGATGGTGCGCTCGGCGACGAGCTTCTCGCCGAAGACCCGGGTCTGGGCGATTGTGCCGGTGACTTCGAGGACGTAGCGCGGGCCGTTCCAGTAGCAGCGCGTGTTGACCTCCTCCGCGGGGATGTGGTCGAAGCGCCCGTGCTGCCCCTGGTGGCCTTCGGCGGTTTCGCAGGGATTGCCGGCGTTAAGGAGACCGCAGGTCGTGAGAAGTCCGGCGGACCATGAACGGAGCCACTCGGCGCCTTGGTCGTCGTAGAAGGCGGGCGCGACGGCGCCGTTGGGCGTCATCCACGCGATGGGGAGCCCGTTGTATTCGGCGGGGCCGATGTCGAGTCCCTTGTCGGGGTAGACCGTGAAGGAGAGTCCGCTTCCGTTGCGGACCTCGAATGCGCGCGAGCCGCGTCCCTTGCCGTCGTCGATGACGTAGCGGCGGATGGAGGCGAGCTGGTCGATGCGGCCGACGCGCCGCATGATGTAGTCTTTGGAGAGTGTTGCGATGTCCATGGTGTTCCTTCCTGTTTGACGGTTTGACGGTTGTTTCCTGTTCCCTGTTCCCTATTCCCCGTTCCCTATTCCCTATTCCCTGTTCCCTGTTCCGTCTTGCCCTCGGCAAGACGGACAACGACGGTGCGCTGTGCGGGGGATGCGAGGCGGCGGTTCATTTCCAGCAGGGCTGGATAGAACTCGGGGCCGAGTATGGTGCGGAAACGGTTGGTGCGCGATGTCTCCATGCGGATGACGAGACGGCCGTCCTCCTCGCGCCGCGTGGTTGTGACCTTGCGCCTGATGTGGCCCAGCCCCATGTAGCTCCAGTCAATTTCCGGCGGCATGAGGAGGATCTCCTCGGTCTCCTTCGGGAGGACGATCTCCGTTGTCGAGAAGACATCCTCGGGGGCGGAGGTGCCGAGCGGCAGGGTCCGGCTGTTCGAGCGAAGCGACATGACCGGCGACAAGGATGACATCGTGAGCGTGAGCGTGTCGCCCGTGCGGACTGCGTATTCCGGCGCGGTGACGGAGTACGAGACCTTGGCCGGGTAATTGGTGACGTCAAATTCAAGCGGTCCCGCGGGACGCGCGGCGACCGATATGCCTCCGACGAGCTCCTGGTGGTGGCGGCTGAGTTCCTCGGGCGTCATCTCCTCGTAGACGCGGCGCATGTATGCGGCCCCCGTGCCGTAGGATGTGGTGGCGACGGTGACGCGCGCGTCGCCGTTGGCTTCGAGTTCCGTCGCGGTTGAATAGACGGTGAAGTTGTCAAGGTCGTCGCGCTCCGGGAGGATTGTGGCGAAGGACTGTCCGTCGTTGGCGTCTCCGCCCGTCTGAGCGTCCTCTTCAATTTCGAGGGCGAGGTCGTCCGTTATGCGGTCCCGGGTCAGGCGCAGGGCGCGTGAACGCGACGACGGGGTTATGCCGAGGGTGGCGTACTGGTCGGTGTCGTTGAGGTAGGCGCGGTGCCCCGCCTCAGGTTCGACCGCGACGAGCGGACGCGTGAAGACGCCTGGCGAGGGGAAGGCGTAGCGCGGGTCCTCGGCGGCCCCACGTTCGGTGACGAGCTGCCGCAGCGGGTCGGCGAGAAGCACGTCGGAGTCGAGGCCGATGGCGTCGAGCATCGCGACGAGCAGGGCCGCCCGGTCGAGCGCGTGGCCGTAGCCGTCGGAGAGCGTGACGTCGGCGGACGAGGCCGCGAGCGGAAGGTCGGTGAACCCCGGTCCGGCGAGGCGGATGTCGCGCGCCACGAAGTCGCGGATGGCGCGGACCTTGTCGGGCGTTGTCGCGAGTCCCTCGCAAAGGGCGCGGGCCTTGGCGCGCGCCTCGCGCCCCGCCTCCGGGGAGAAGGCCTTCCTGAGAACGGCGGCGACGTCCGCGGCGTATGCGGACCAGTCTCCGGCGGAGCCGTAGACGGCGGCTGCGTAGGCGAAGGCCGGCGGGAGATGCTCTTCGCGCGGAAGCGTCTTCGGATTCGAGACCGACCAGGTGCGGACGGTGCGTCCGGCTTTGGTGTCGGACACCTCGCGGACGCCGCCGAATGATTCGGTGCGGATGACCATTCCCGTTGGCGCGTCGACCGTTACGGAGTAGTCGACGATTGGGTCGACGCCCTGAAGCACGGCGGAGAAGCTGAAGAAGGGCGCGTCGCGGCGGGCGATGCGGTACGAGGTGCGGATGACGGAGCCGGTCTCGACGCCGGGCAGGCTCACGACCATCGTCTTGGCGGCGGGGTAGCGGGGGGCGGAGGCGACCCAGCCCTGGTCCATTATGTTGATTTCATGCGGCTGCACGGCGCGGACGACGCCGGCGGCATTGGAGACGGTCGCGTGGAGAAGCTCGACGTCCTGCCAGACGGGGTTGTAGGGGATTGTCATCTCGGAGTGGCTCTTCTTGCCCGCGTAGGTGATGATTTCGCGGACGGTTGTCACGGTCGTGGTCCAGCACGAAGGCGAGATGACGTCGTATCTGACTTTCCTTGAGAGCAGCCTTGAGTCGGCGTTTGCGGCGGCGGAGTCGGCTGGCTCGAAGAGGGCGCGTCCGTCCTTGGCGTGTTCGATGTCGCGAAGCGCCTTCTTGAGTCCGAGGTAGATTTCCGGCGGGTATACTGTGAGGTTGAGTTCGAAACGGCGCTTGGCATGCAGCACACGTGCGCCTCCTTCGGGATCCGCTTCGGCCCCTTGCTGGAAGGTGACGCCGTTCGTGGAGAAGGAAATCGTCTCAGGGAGGGCAATTGGCGCGCCGGCGTCCGCGACTGAGATGGAAATGTCCTCCTCCACGCCGCAGGCGGTCTCGGTTTCGAGGGGGTAGCGGCGCTTTTCAAGGCCGGTGGCGCCGATGAGGAAATTCACATAGCCGAGTGACGACGAGAACCACGGGAGGTCGACGAGGACGGCGTTGTCGCCCTGCGCGGGGAAGTTCTCCGCGGTAACCGAGAGGCGGATGGAAAGGGGCGTGTCGGTGTCCTGGAGGTCTTCGGGGATGATGGCGAAGTCCTTGAGCGTCGCTCCGGCGATGCGGCGTTTGAGCAGGCCATCGAAGAAGTCGCGCCTTTTTTCGACTGGCAGGCGCGCGAAGTGGCCGCGGTAGACGCTGTCGTTGATGCCCTCGAAGGAGAGCTCGGTGTCGAGGGTGAGCGTGCCGTCCTTGTCGATGGCGCCGGTTGAGCGGGCGCGGAGCATGTTGGCGGAGGCGGGGGTGATGGGGGAGACGTGAAGGTCCTCGCCGTCGGGATGGGCGACGAGGTAGCTCTTGTCGTCGAGGTAGGCGGGGAGGAGGTCGTGGGCGCTCTCGTTCGTGGGGTCCATGAGAATGTAGGAGCCATCAGGATTGCGGACGCCGACGATGGCGTGGTTGAAGAAGGTCATCGGCACTTCGGGGTCGCGCTTCTCGCCGACGTGGATGAGGACGGGATAGCCGTCGATGTCCGCGAGGCGCAGCATGGCGGCCAGGAGGGCGGCCTTGTCGCGGCAGACGCCGTAGCGGTTGTCGAAGGTCATCGAGACGTCATGCGGCTCGTAGCCGGGGGCCTCGGTTTCGGTCGTGACGCCCATGTAGCGGACGTTCTGCGAGACCCATGTGAAGAGGGCGCGCATTGTGGCGGCCGTGGTTTCGTCATTCGGCCCGGACGATGCCGGGCCCTCCCCGGCCGCACCGGGAGGGCCGCGCTTTGTCGCGGCCGCCGCATCCTTGCGGATCTTCGCCACGAGGTCCTTCATTTCCTGCGTCGTCGCGTCGAGATGCGGCTTGCAGAGGTTCCAGTACCACTTGGAGAGGGACTGCCAGTCCTCGGCCGTGCTGAGGAGCAGGCGTTGCGCAACTGTGTAGAGGGGGGGCATGTTCGGTTCCGGGAAAGCCTGCGGGACGTTGCGGATCTCCCATGTGTGGAGAGTGTGGCCGGCCTCGGAGGCCTTGGCGGTGAAATTGGTTACCGTCGCTTCGACAGGCGCGCGGAGGCAGAAGTGGCGGATTGGGCGCTCTTCGGGGGCCGAGACCGTGTAGGTGTAGCGCAACAGGGGCGCGAAGTTTTCAAAGACCTGGTACTCCGCCCACATGTCCGGTACGCGCACCTTGTACTCCGTGCGGCGGAAGGCGAGGCGGACGATGTCGCCGATCTCGAGGCCCGGATAGGAGACGCGGAGGATCTTGTCGTTCGGGTCGTAGATGTTCGAGCGCATGTGCGACGTGTCCGTCATGACGCTTGAGTTGCGCGCAAGGTCGACTGGGCGCACGGATCCGTCCGGCTTGATGATTTCGGCGGCGACGATCTCGTTCGTGGCGTAGACAACGTTGAAGTGGAGCGAGTCGGTGCGGGAGTCGCGCCGGCCCTTTTCGGTCAGGACCTTCGTGTAGGTGTCGTCATATGTCACGGACGTGCCGTCCGGATTGTAGCGGTCGAATGTGACCGAGTCGAGCAGGACGGTGTCGGCATCGGGATACGCCTCCGGCGTGACGGCGGCGGAAGCGGCGAGGATGTCGTCGCGGACGATTCTGCGTACTTCGGCCGGCTGCTCGTCGAGTGAGGCCGCATGCGCCATTGCCACAAAAGCGGCGGCAGTGGCGAAAACAAGTTGGAGGTTCTTTTTCATGGCAATGACATTTAGTTCCAAAAACACGAAAATCGTACCATAAATGTCAAGTTTGGGTCAAGCGATATCGCGAGACAGCGAGACCAGGTGGAAAACGATGGAGAATGTTCTTGACATAAACTGGCGGCTATTGCTAATCTAATATTGGCAATGTATGGGGCGTAGCCCTTGCCTCCTGCCGTTCATCAACGACAATCAGCGAACTGAGAAAGGTTCAAAAATGAAGCGTTTCCCATGGGCCAAGGCGGCCTTTTCATGCGCATTCGCACTTGTATCCGCCACTGCGGCGGCAACTGACTACTATGTCAGCGCGGACATAGGCGCGTCCGACAACAACGACGGCCTCAGCGACCAGACACCCTTCGCCACGATTGACAAGGCGATTGACACCGCCGCAAACGCCTCGGACGTCATACACGTGGCTGAGGGCACGTACGCCACCACGACGCAGTGGGGGCCAAATCTCAAGGCGAAGCTCGTTGGCGAGGGCGAGACGCCGGACGACGTGGTAATCCAGTCCGCCGGCACCTACCGCACCCTCCGCATGGCAGCGGGATCGTGGGTCGAGAACGTCACCATTGTCGGGGAAGGCACATACAAGGCCGACAAGGGTGGCGCGATCGAAATGTCCGGCGGCACGCTGACCAACTGCGTCGTCCGCGACGGCACGGCGAGGAACAACAGCGCAAACACGGAAGGCGGCAACCTCTACGTGAGCGGCTCGTCGCTGGTTGTAGATTGCGAGATTTACGGCGGCCACGCCACAAAGCGCGGCGGCAACGTCTATCTGGACGCCGGAACGATCATCGGCTGCGGAATCCACGGAGGCGTAAGCGACAATGTCGGCGGCAACGTTTTCCAGTACAACGGGACGCTTTCGTTCTGCACGATTGACGACGGCACGGCCGTGAACGACGGCGGCAACGTCCGCATGAACGGCAACGGCGCGATGGAGGACTGCGACATCTCTGACGGGGAAACCACGGCGACATCCGGTGACAAGAAGGGCGCCAATGTCTACATGGACAGCTCCGCGAGGATGTCACGCTGCGGTCTTTACGGTGGCGTCCACACCAACTACAACGGCGGCAGCCTCTGCGTCTACAGCTCTTCGGCGCAGGTCGAGGACTGCCTCGTCGAGGGAAGCGAGTGTGGCGGTGTCCTTCTTGGCGGCGGCTCCTACCTCTACAACTGCACCATCGTGAACAACGACAAGTACGGTGTTTGGGCATGGGGCAAAACCCAGCACGTGTTCAACACCGTCGTCTACGGAAACACCGACAACGGTTCCAATGCGGACTGGAACGGCGACCTGCCGACCAATGAGTCAGCAGAATTCCTGAACAACGCGCTTACGGAAGGCGGCCGCTTCTCTTCTGAAGCCTATCCTTCGACCGTTTTCCTCGCGCTTGATACCGCTTTTGCCAACTACGCGAATGGCAACTACCGCCCCTCCGACGACTCGCCGCTCATCGACGCCGGCTGTTCGGACCCGCGTGGGGCGAGCGCTTCCTCGGCGGATTATGACGGCAATCCACGCACCAGCGGCACCGTCGACATTGGTTGCTTCGAATACCAGAAGTCCGACATGACCGTCCGCATCACGGGCGCAACCTACAGTCCCGAGGAGGCCTACGCCCCCGCGACGGTTACGTTCACCCACGTCGTCGAGAATTCGGCCTCGCCAGAAAACGTCGTCTTCACATACAACTTCGGTGACGGCACCACCAATGAAACCACTTCCGTCGCGACCATTTCACATTTGTACGCGAATCCCGGCGTTTATACGGTGACAATTATCGCGGACAACGACTACGCGGACGAAACGGCCACGATGGTCTACGACGACTATGTTCAGGTGGCATCATCCACCATCTACGTCACGCCCGGGAATACGGCCGGCCAGGCCTTTCCCTACAACACGCCCGAAACGGGCTATGCGTCGCTCAAGACGGCGGTGCAGGCGTCGCATGACGGCTACACACTCCTCCTCGGCGAAGGTATCCACGAGACAAGCGACCAGATCTCCTTCAACAAGGCGCTTACACTGCGCGGTCTTGGCGCCACGCCCGACGCCGTGGTTGTCAGTAACACGGTCGCGACGCCCAACACCTACTACCATCGGACGATGGAGGTGAACAATGCCGCCGCGTTCGTGGAGAACATCACTATCGCGAATGGCTGCGTCAGAAACCAGAACGGCGGCAACCTCCGCCTTGTCCTCGGCGTTGTCTCCAACTGCGTCATACGCGGCGGCCTCGCCGTCGCCGACAACGGCAACGCCGCCGGTGCCGCCGTGGAGCTCGCTGGCGCGGGCACACTCACGCACTGCGTCATCTCCAACAATGTTGTGCGCGGAACTTCCAACGAGGGAAGTTCCGCCGGCGGCGCCATCTACTTCCCCTACGGCGCAAAGAACGGGCGGATTTCTAACTGCCTGATCGCCCACAACCGCTATGTTCCGGGCGTCGAAACTATCAAGGCCGGCGCAGCGGGCATTCGCTTCAACGGCGGCAACGAAAATACGCAGATTGAGAACAACACGATCGTCGCCAACACGGTCGAGGGAACTCTTGCGGACGACTCCGCCGGTGTCCACTGCACGACGTGGTCCGGGCGTCTTCGCAACAACATCATCGTCGGCAACTACGAGACGGAGAAGGGACGGTACACCTCCGTCAAGATGGACACGGAGCACGGCACCTTTGTCAACAACGTCACGGACGCCGACACCCTGCCGACCGCCCTCTTCAAGAACTTCGCGAAGGGCGACTTCCGCCTCAACCCCACTGGGAAGGCCTACAACGCCGGCACTTTGTCCGGGCTTGCGCTTCTTCCGTCCGTCGACCTCGCGGGCAAGCCGCGCCAGTTCGGCAAGGCCATCGACGTCGGCTGCTACGAATGCCAGACACAGCCCCGGCTGATCATCGTCGTCCACTAGAACCGATGGTGATTCCATCCGGACAATTCGCAGCCGCCTTTGCGGCGGCGATGGCGAGAAATACCTCCTCCACTCCCGCATTCCCGCATTCCCCCACTTTTCACTCGTCACTCGTCACTCGTCACTCGTCACTTGTCACTCCCCAATGGTCGCCCCCCGCTACTCCCTTGCCTCCCCCGCAGTGCCCTACGGGGCGCTGAGGCATCCATTTATCGACCGCTTCGGCCAGTTCGCCCACGCCGACTGGCCGGAGAAGGTCCATGACGAAGGCGAGTTCGCCCGCGATTTCATCGCCGAAAGCGCCGAGTTGCCCTCCGCACCGTCCACGTGGGACGAATTCGGCGGCTGGCGCGACGGACCCGCGCTTGAAGCCACGGGCGCCTTCCGCGCCGAGAAGCTCGATGGGCGCTGGTGGCTTGTCGATCCCGCCGGACGCCTCTTCTTCTCCTTCGGCGTCGACACCCTCCGCCACTGCACCGACGCCTCCAACGGCAACCGCCACCCCGACTGGTACGAGACGCCTCCGCCGCGCAACGGGATGATGACCTTCACGCACTGGAACCTCCAGCGGAAATTCGGCAAGATCGACTACCTCGCCGATTACTACCGCTTCATGCACAAACGTCTTGCGGGCTGGGGCTTCAACACGATCGGCCGCTGGGGGGCGTGGCGCCTTCCTGCCGCCGGTCGCACGCCCTATCTCCTTTTGCTCGATTCGCCTGCCAAGGCGCCACGACTCCCCGGCACGAAGATCTACGATGTCTTCCATCCCGACCTCGCGACCAAATTC
>JAEEGG010024518.1_pt1 | contig 11694 bp, 5 predicted proteins | sample 9134161 | NCBI WGS metagenome assembly JAEEGG01 (sample SAMN16246543, study PRJNA631951) | gut metagenome | biome: gut microbiome; feature: rumen; material: CR-attached | host: Bos | place: Iran: Karaj | collected 2018-10 | reverse complement strand
AGGATCTATGATCTGGTCTCCGGCAACTCTCGGAAGCGGTGTAGGTGCCAGCTTTAAGAAATACTTTAAGAAGTTCTCCACACCGAAGTTATTAAGAGCAGATCCGAAGAACACGGGGGTAAGCTGTCCGTTTCTTACCTTCTCAAGGTCAAACTCATCCGTAGCACCCTCTACCAGTTCTATCTCTTCCTTCAGCTTTTCGTGAGCCTTTTTACCTATTATATCATCCAGAGAAGGATCACCTATGACAGCTGTTACAGACTCCACTTCCTTCATACCGTATGTAGTGGCAAAATATCTGTTGATCTTGCCTGTCTGTCTGTCAAACACACCCTGGAACTCCTTGCCCGAACCGATGGGCCAGTCCATAGGGCAGGTCCTGATGCCGAGCACGTTCTCTATCTCGTCGAGAAGCTCATAAGTATCCTTTGCTTCCCTGTCCATCTTGTTTATAAATGTAAAAATCGGGATATGCCTCATGACACAGACCTTGAAAAGCTTTATAGTCTGTGCCTCAACACCCTTCGATCCGTCTATGACCATGACAGCTGAATCTGCTGCCATCAGGGTTCTGTATGTATCCTCCGAGAAATCCTGATGTCCCGGTGTATCCAGAATGTTGATGCAATATCCGTCATAATTGAACTGCATAACAGAAGAAGTAACCGAAATACCTCTCTCTTTTTCTATCTCCATCCAGTCCGACACAGCATGCTTTGCTGTCTTCTTCGCCTTTACCGAACCTGCCAGATTGATAGCTCCGCCGTACAGCAGCAGCTTCTCGGTAAGAGTAGTCTTACCTGCATCAGGGTGCGAAATGATGGCAAATGTTCTTCTTCTCTCGATTTCTTCTCTTGTTCCCACTTTTTTACTCCTCTAAAACACGTTCAAATAATCCGCAACATTTCTATATTATCATATCTTTAAAATAAATCAAGGAAAATTTAAAAAAGCAATTCTGCAACCGGCTTGACACCGATTGCAGAACCACTCTCTAAAAATACAATATTATCATTTCTTAAGTTCAGATGTACAATGAGGACATCTTGTAGCCTTGATGTCAATCTCAGACTGACAGTAAGGACACTTCTTTGTCTTGGGTTCTTCCTTCTTCTCCTGCTTGCCGGTGAGCTTCTTGCCACCCTCTGCCAGCTTGTTCATTCCCTTTACGATAAGGAATACTACGAAAGCCATAAGAAGGAAATTGATAACTGCGGTAATAAAACTACCATAGTTCGATGTGGTAAGTCCGAGTTCCTGAGCCTCAGCCAGCGTAGCGGCTGTCTTTCCGTCTCCGCCCAGCACTATGAACAGATCCGAGAAATCAGGCTTGCCGATGATCCATGCCAGAAGCGGCATGAAAATATCGTTTACCAAAGATGTAACGATAGCGTTGAACGCAGCACCGATGATCATACCTACGGCAAGATCTATCATATTGCCGCGCATGATAAACTTTTTAAATTCCTTGACCATTTTAATTTACCTCTTTCATATGCTTTTTTTCGAAACGCGTTCTCCGTCTGCACACTTTAACGTGCGAACAAAGACACCGCGATTCCTACCCGTTAAGCCTCTTCGATAGGAGAATCGGGAGCATTCTTCTTTACACTCTCAACACCGTTTACACAATTCTTCAGTGTGGTGTAACCCTCGCCGATAGCGATGATCTGACCGTTTGTAGCCTTCAGACGGAATCTGAACTCACCCGACTTATCCGAATAGATCTCGAACTTGGGGCACTTCTCAGTCTTAAATCCTGCTACGGTCTGATCCTCAACATTTGCAACCGGAGCATTCTTCCTCACGCTCTCGATACCGTTCAGGCAGTATGACTTATCCTTGTAAACCTGTGAAGTAGCCACTACCTGACCATTTGTAGCCTTGAGATCAAACTTGATACCTGTGTTTGTCTTCTTGATAATAAATTTACCCATATGCTCCTCCTTTATTTTTTCCCGCGACACCCCTGCCGCAGGAATATTTCGTAGATAATTATAATACATTTTTTATCCGTTATCAATATATTTTTTTAATAATGATTTTATTTTTTTACATTTTTATCCATTGAATTATCAAGATAATTTTACTATCATAATGTTAAGCTTTATACAAAATAATGACATTACGTCAGGTTCCAGGTTCTTTTGTCATCCTAAGCGTCAGCGAAGGATCTTTATGTTATAAAGTTCAAAGAATTTTCGCTTCACTCAGAATGACGTCGATTTTGCATACCGAAACAGGCATGATAAAACAATCAAAATCAAGCCTGCACAGCCGGACATGCACGACGATGCAGGCATGACGAAACAAAAATTACAATGCCGGCATAACAGAGCAAACTCAATATATCCGGCATAAAATATCAGGAGGGAAAAATGAAATACAGACTCGATTTCAATGCATACAGTGAAAAAGCCATCGAAACCATATCCGAAGGCATGGTCTTATTAAAAAATGACGGGGATGTGCTTCCCGTAAAAAAAGGATCCGTGATATCCGTATTCGGCAGAATGCAGTTTCATTACTACAAAAGCGGCCTCGGATCCGGCGGTATGGTTAATGTAAAAAAAGTAACGGGTATTCTCGACGCATTGGAAGAATGTGACGACATAAAGATCTACGAGCCTTTAAAAAACACTTATCTTACATGGGATAAGGAAAATCCTCTTGAAACCGGCTGCGGCTGGGGAGACGATCCCTGGTCACAGAAAGAAATGGATATACCGGAAGACGCAGTATCAGATGCTGCCGCCAACTCCGATATTGCACTGTGCATTATTGCAAGGACCGCAGGTGAGGATCAGGATAATGTTGACAAAGAAGGTGCTTTCAGACTCTATTCCGAAGAGCTTTCAACCTTGAAAAAGGTACGCAAATGCTTTTCCAGGATGGTTGTGGTCTTAAACATAGGGAATATCATCGATCTTTCTTTCATAGACGAAGTTGCACCCGATTCCGTTCTTATCGCATGGCAGGGCGGAATGGTCGGAGGTTGCGGAACAGCCAGAGTCCTTCTCGGTGATGTTTCACCTTCGGGACATCTTCCCGTATCTATAGCCTATGAGCTTGAAGATTACCCCTCCTCCTGTACCTTCGGCAGAACCGAGGATCTTTTCTATGAGGAAGACATCTATGTCGGCTACAGATATTTCGAAACCTCTGCCAAAAATAAGGTCAGATTTCCTTTCGGATACGGTCTTTCATATACACAATTCGAGATAATGCCTTTAGACATCAAGGTCGATATCAGACCTGACGGCGTAAGCATCAGTCAGACTGCGGATGTCATAAACACAGGAAATTGTGCCGGAAAAGAAGTGATAATGCAGTTTGTTTCCGCTCCCATCGGCAGGCTCGGAAAGCCTTCGAGAGTGCTCACCGCATTCACCAAAACCGAAGTGCTTGAGCCTGGTGAAAAACAGACCGTAACCCTTACCTGCCGCGACAAGGATTTTGCTTCCTTCGACGACGGCGGCGTACTCGGTTTCGGTACCGCATGGATACTTGAAAAAGGCGGATATTCCGTACTTGTCGGCGATAATATAAGAAACACCGTATACTCGGGCAGCTTTGTGGTGGAAAAGGATATATGCCTTGAAAAGCTTGAAAGCGCTATGGCTCCGGTAAGGGAATTCGAAAGGTTCAAAGCCGTCGTATGCGATATGCCCGACGACATACCCTTCATGATAAAAGAAAAAGTTCCCACACGCAAAAAATCCCAAAGCTCCAAACGCAACGAGAGGATTCCGAAGGAAATCCCCATGACAGGAGACAAGGGATATAAGCTGTCCGATGTCAAGAATAAAAAGATCACTATGGACGAATTCATAGCACAGCTTACAGAAGACGAGCTGATCTCCATAGTCCGCGGAGAAGGCATGGGAAGTCCCAGGGTAACTCCCGGAACCGCCGCAGCATACGGCGGAGTTACCGACAGCCTCTCCGCCAAGGGGATTCCCGCCTGCTGCTGTGACGACGGTCCTTCAGGCATGCGTCTCGATACCGGTGCAAGAGCATTTTCACTTCCAAACGGCTTCCTGCTTGCCTCAACCTTTAATACCAAGATTGTTGAAGAGCTGTACACCTTTACCTCTGTCGAGATGGTAAACAATGAAGTTGATAACCTCCTTGGTCCGGGAATGAACATCCACAGGCACCCGTTAAACGGAAGGAACTTCGAATATTTTTCGGAGGACCCGCTGGTTACAGGAAAGATGGCCTCAGCAATGCTGTCGGGTCTGCACTATGCAGGAGTTACCGGAACGGTTAAGCACTTTGCCGGAAACAACCAGGAAACCAAGAGACATTTCATTGATTCCGTCATCTCCGAAAGAGCTTTAAGGGAGATATATCTTAAAGCATTCGAAATAGTAGTAAAAGACGGAGTTGCCGATTCCTTCATGACTACATACGGAAGCCTTAACGGAACCTGGACCTCAAGCTGCTATGATCTTAATACCACGATACTGCGCGAGCAGTGGGGCTTCAAAGGCATAGTTATGACGGACTGGTGGGCGATGACAAGCGAGGAAGGCGGTCCGGGCGAAAAAAATAATTTCGCAGCCATGGTAAGGGCACAGAACGATCTATATATGGTATGCCCCAATTCTTCTCAGAACAGGCACGGTGACAACCTGAAGGAAGCACTTGACGACGGCAGGCTCACGATAGCCGAGCTGCAGAGATGTGCCGCCAACATCTGCGGTCAGGCTATGAACATGTATGCTTACTACCGTATTAACGGGGACAAGGCAGAGATAAAGCTTACCGATCCCGATGATAATTTTAAGGATGAAAGCGAAGACATCGAATTTGAGTATGCGGGAACCGACCATACCTGCGACTTAAGCAGTGAGACCTTTACAGCCGGAACCTCCGTATCCGTCGGACTCGACTTTGATACCATGGGCATGTGCAGGATTTCGATAACCGCTTCTTCCACGCTCGGTGAGCTCGCCCAGCTTCCCGTAACACTCTTCTACATGGGTAAGGTATACGGAGTATATACATTTAACGGAACCGGCGACAATGATGTTACCATCGACAGGGACATTTTCATTCACTCAAGACATGCGGTATTCAAATTGTTTACGCCTTCTAACGGTCTGAAGATAAAGAGCATACGTTTCAAATTTTTGTAAGAATTCATAACAGTCAAAAAGTCCCAAAGCCTTTTCAAGTTAGCTTGCACTGAGGACATTCACTTATCACACAAAAACCAAAGGACATGTCGCTGGCTAATCCCCTGACATGTCCTTTTTAATCAAATTACAATATCATCGTGAGCTGTATCCTCTTCTTCTGAAGATCCACGCTCATAACCTTTACATCAACAACATCACCTACGCTTAATGCGTCAAGCGGATGCTTGATGAACTTCTTGTTCGTTATCTGCGAGATATGTACAAGTCCGTCCTGATGAACGCCGATATCGACGAATACGCCGAAATCTATTACGTTCCTGACGGTTCCCTTAAGCACCATGCCTTCCTTTAAGTCCTTCATCTCAAGGACATCCTGGCGGAGTATGGGTGCGGGCAGATCCTTTCTCGGATCCCTGCCGGGCTTCTCAAGCTCCTTGATGATATCGTCAAGGGTGATCTCACCTATGCCGAGTTCTTCGGCAAGCTTCTTCTTATCCTTTATCATCCCGCTAAGATGTGAAAGGGAATTAAAGCCCTTTGCATCCGCGTCCTGACCGTTCTCTTCGGTAATGATACCGGATACACGATTAGCAGGAGCCGATTTAGCCTTATCTTGAACGCTGTCATCCCTTGAAACCACATTCTTTCCTGCCTTTGCATAAGCCTGTGCAAGAAGCTTTCCCATGGCGGAATCGGCATTTCTTACCTGTATCTCGTTCCTGTTCCTGCGGTCCTTTCCGTTCTGTCTCGAAGACTTTTCAGCCTCCTCCTTACGCTTAACCGCATCCTCTTTTACAACCTTTGCCTGTTCGGCCTGAAGTGTCTTTATGTCCTCGGGAGTAAATCCGAGACTTTCAAGAAGCTTCTTGGCTGCGGCGTAAGACTCGGGATGTACGCTTGTATTGTCTAAAGGATTCTTTCCTCCTCTTATCCTTAAGAAACCTGCACACTGCTCAAATGCCTTCGGACCGAGCTTGGGAACCTTTAGCAGCTCTGCTCTTGAAAGGAATCTTCCGTTTTCTTCACGGTATGTAACAATGTTCTTTGCAATGGGCTTTGTAATACCCGATACATACTCGAGCAGGGATGCGGATGCCGTATTTACATCAACACCGACCTTGTTAACGCAGTCCTCGACAACACCCTCAAGCTGTTCTCCGAGCTTCTTCTGGTTCATATCATGCTGATACTGGCCGACACCGATGGACTTGGGATCGATCTTAACAAGCTCCGCAAGAGGATCCTGTACACGGCGCGCGATGGAAGCCGCACTTCTCTGTCCCACATCAAAGTTCGGGAACTCTTCGGTAGCGAGCTTGCTTGCGGAATAAACCGATGCGCCCGCCTCGTTTGTAATGACATAGGAAAGATTGGGCTTGTTCAGCTCATGAAGGAGCTCAACTATAACCTGCTCCGACTCACGTGAAGCCGTTCCGTTTCCTACGGAGATAAGTGTTATGTTGTATTTGTCGATAAGCTGCTTTAATACACGCTTAGCCTCCTCAACCTTATTCTGAGGCGCTGTGGGATAAATGACAACGGTATGCAGCACCTTTCCTGTCGGATCTACCACTGCAAGCTTGCAGCCCGTCCTGAACGCGGGGTCCCAGCCGAGCACGAAATGCCCGGTGATCGGAGGCTGCATGAGCAGCTGGGTAAGGTTCTTTCCGAATACCCTTATCGCACTGTCCTGTGCCTTTTCGGTAAGATCGGAACGTATCTCGCGCTCTATAGCGGGTGCGATGAGACGATCGTATGCATCGGCAACGACAGCTTTTAATATATCCGTTGTAAACTCATTGTTCTTCTTTATCGTATGCTGTTCAAGATACCTTAAGATCTGTTCTACGGGAGCCTCAATCTTAACGGTAAGGAACTTCTCATCCTCGCCGCGGTTAAGTGCAAGGACTCTGTGTCCGAGTATTGTGGTTATCTTCTCCGAATATTTGTAATAATTTTCATAAACGCTCTGAGCCTTCTCATCCTTTGCTTCGGAAACGATAAGACCTTCATCGGTGGTAAGCTTTCTGATATAGATCCTGTAGTCAGCCTCGTCGGAAATACGCTCAGCAAGGATATCGCTTGCGCCTGCGATGGCATCCTCTGCAGACTTAACCTCCTTTTCCTCATTTATGAAATCGGCTGCATACTCAGCGATAGGACGGTCTGCATCCTCTGCGGCGATTATATCTGCCAAAGGCTCGAGACCCTTCTCCTTTGCCACCGTAGCCCTTGTCCTTCTCTTCTGCTTGTAGGGACGGTAAAGGTCTTCTACGACTACAAGTGTAGTAGCGTCCATTATCTGCTTCTTTAACTCTTCTGTCAGCTTACCCTGTTCCTCAATACTTGCAAGAACGGAAGTCTTCCTTTCTTCGAGATTTCTTAAATAGGTAAGGCGCTCATACAGGTTTCTTAATACCTCATCATTCAGCGAGCCCGTAACCTCCTTACGGTATCGCGCGATGAAAGGGATCGTATTGCCTTCATCGATCAGCTTAACCGTGGCGTCCACCTGTGTGACCTTGATTTCCAGTTCTTTTGCAAGTTGTTCGTTGATACTCATTTGTGACTCTCCTAAAATTTTCTTATATTTTATCTTGCCAGCTTCTTTGACATCTCTGCCATATATGCATCCGGGAATTTACTGAGCTTCATGGCCTTTTCCAGATCGAAATCGGTAAATTCGCCGTGCTGGTAAGCAACTATCCTGTTCTTTCCGCCGGAATTGATGACTTCAACGGCCTTGCCGCCCATAGCCGACGCAAACACACGGTCCTGACAGGAAGGCGCGCCGCCGCACTGAAGTATGCCGAGAACCGTAGCTCTTGTCTCAAGACCCGTAGCAAACTCGATGTTCTTTGCAAGGGAAGCCGATTTTCCGACAGACTCGGAATTAACTATCAGATGAAGCCTCTTTCCGAGCTTCTTCTTATTTATGATCTCCGAGATCATCCTCTGCTGATTCTGGTCATGGTACTCATTTGTAATGATCTCCTCCGCTCCGGTAGCAATACCGCACCACAGAGCATTATGACCGCTCTTCTTTCCCGCAACCTCGATAACGCTGCATCTCTCGTGGGATGCCGAAGTATCCCTTATCTTATCTATCGCCTCCATGGCAGTATTAATCGCAGTATCAAAACCTATGGTATATTCTGTACATGCCACGTCAAGATCTATGGTAGCGGGAATACCCACAACATTTATGCCCTTTGCTATCAGGTCAAGGCCGCCCCTCATGGTACCGTTCCCGCCGATGATGACAAGTGCGTCGATCTTTAATTCCTTTAAGGTCTCGATAGCCTTAAGCTGTCCTTCCTCGGTAATGAATTCCGGGCAGTCCGAGGCAAGAAGCTGAGTACCGCCCCGCTGTACGGTCTCCGACATGGTCTTGTTCGTCATCTCGATATAATCCTTCTCGACAAGTCCCGAATATCCCCGTCTGAAACCTATAACCTTCATATTGTAGCCGATGGCCGAACGAACAACCGCACGGATCGCTGCATTCATACCCGGAGCATCCATACCGCTCGTAAGAACACCGATAACCTTTTTCCCTGTAGATTCTTCGGTTTCAACAGGAAGCATGCCCTCACTCTTCATGAGCCTGCTGTCACCCTTACGGGTCAGCTTTCCAAGCATGTCGACAAGGAACGGATCAAGCGTCTTCTTCATTGAAAGAGCCTCATCCATGTCAAAATCAACGAATGCACCGTTCTTATATGCAACAACCCTGTCACATCCGCCCTTCAGCAGTATATCGACAGCCTTGGCACCGAATGCCGATGCAAAAACCCTGTCCTTACAGGTCGGGCTTCCGCCCCTCTGCAGATAACCGAGAATAGTGGCTGTAGTCGGCATGCCTGTTGCATACTCGATACGTCTTGCCATGCCCTCGGAATCGCCTATTCCTTCAGCGTTTATGATGATGTAATGCTTTCTTCCGCTCTTACGTTTTGTCTGTATATCGTTTATGAGCTTCTGCTCCTCATATTTGTATAATTCGGTGGTAAGCACTGCCTCTGCGCCGTTTGCAAGTCCGCACCAGAGCGCGATGTATCCCGCATGTCTTCCCATAACCTCTATGATGGAGCAGCGCTCCTGAGAGGTCGAAGTATCCCTTATCTTATCTATCGCATGCATAGCTGTATTAACAGCGGTATCAAAACCGATGGTATACTCGGTACATGCAATGTCCAGATCTATCGTTCCGGGAATACCGATAACATTTATTCCTCTTTCCTTTAAAGCAAGACAGCCCTTAAACGAACCGTCTCCGCCGATGACGATCAGAGCGTCGATGCCGTGCTTCCTGCAGTTCTCGGCAGCTATGTCCTGGCCCTCGGTCGTTATCATCTCGGGACATCTCGCCGTAAACAGGAAGGTCCCGCCCTTCTGTATCGTATCTGCCACGCTCCTTGAGTTCAGATCCACGATATCCTCGTCGATAAGACCCGAAAAGCCTCTCTTAATGCCCTTTACCGCAATACCGTTGGCAATAGCGGTCCTGACTACGGCACGTACGGCTGCATTCATGCCCGGAGCATCGCCGCCGCTTGTAAGCACGCCGATCGTCTTGATATTGTGCTTCACGGTTTCCTTTTCCTCTGCCTTCTCAAGTGCTTCCGTATCCTTGTTGACTACCTTGACCTTCCTGATAGTCTTAGAACCGGTTTCCTTCTGATCTTTTTTCTTAGCCGCCATACTTTTTCTCCTTTTCCGGTATTCCCAACTCTATGAAATACTTCCTCTTCACTTTGTCAACCTACGCGTCCTATTTGTCATCCTGAGCGTCAGCGAAGGATCTTATTACCGGAGTTTTAAGATTCTTCGCTTCGCTCAGAATGACAATACTACTCTGAGCAATCAAAACTTGTACTTTGTCGGAAGAACCGCAACCGCCTTCTCCCCGTATTTCTTTTTTAATATATCAAGCAGTTCCTGTGAAACCGCGGTTGATATGAATTTAGGATACCTCTTTAACTGCTTTTCCTTCTCCAGATAAACAACAAGGCTGTCCTCCCCGTCATATTTCCTTATAAGCTCAAGCAGCGCCTCTTCGCTCTGCCCGAAAATTTCTTTATCCGGGAACTTGATCCAGAGCTCCGACGGTATCTCATCAAGCTCCTTCATCTTGGAACAGATGAGCTTGGCGCCTCTTTCCTCGTCAACGGTCACCCTTCCCTTGATCAGCACCTTCGCGTCCGCAACGCACAGGGACCTGTTTGTCATATAGTCCCTCGGGAATACGATAACCTCAATGCTCCCGTACATATCCTCAAGCGTAAGGAACGCCATGATGCTGCCGTTACGGGCGTATTTCTGGGTTACGTTCGAAACAATACCGCCTACAATACATTCCTGATCATCCCTGACCTTAAGCTCCTCAGTTTCGTCCTCTGCCGCAAAATCCACAGTGGTGGCCGTCACGTTCTTCTCAAGCACTGCGGAATACATTTCAAGCGGATGCCCCGAAACATAAAGTCCCAACACTTCCTTTTCAAACGCCAGTATCTCATCCCTTGAATAATCCTGGATATCCGGAAGCTTCTCATCATCCACTCCGGTCTCGGCAGGTGAAAACAGATCGAACAGCGTCATCTGGCCTTCCATTGAGCTTTTTCTTCTTGAAGCCACCGCCTCTATGATACCCGAGCTTGCCTGCAGCAGCTGCCTCCTGTTACCCGGCAGTGTATCAAACGCCCCCGCCTTTATCAGGCTTTCTATGACTCTCTTGTTTGTCTCCTTCGAAGAAAGACGTTCAACAAAATTCTTAAATCCGGTATACGGACCGTTCAGGTTCCTTTCGGCAACTATCGATTCTACGACAGGCCTCCCGACACCCTTTATGGCAGATAAGGAATACCTTATCGAATTGCCCGTAACCGTGAACGAAACATTGCCTTCGTTCACATCCGGGGGAAGAACCGCTATCCCCATCTTCCTGCAGACGCTGATATAGCCTGCGGTCTTACCCGAATTATCTATTACCGAGGTGATCAGTGCCGCCATGAAATGCACCGGATAGTAGCACTTAAGATAAGCCGTCTGATAAGCGACAACCGCGTATGCAGCCGCATGCGACTTATTAAATGCGTACTTTGCAAAATCCGTCATATCATCATATATCTTATTTGCTATCTTTTCGGAAATCCCCAAAGACGCACATCCGGGAACCTTCTCCGACTCGTTACCGTGTACGAAGTTTTCCCTCTCCTTTTCCATGACGCTCTGCTTTTTCTTTGCCATGGCACGTCTTACCAAATCGCTCCTGCCGAAGCTGTAGCCCGCAAGATTACGCACGATCTGCATAACCTGCTCCTGATAGACGATACAGCCGTATGTCGGCTCCAGGATGGGACGGAGCTGCTCACAGTCATAAGTGATTGTCTCCGGCTCCTGCTTTCCCTTTATATATTTCGGTATGAAATCCATGGGCCCGGGACGGTAAAGCGAGATACCCGCGATAATGTCTTCCATCGATCCGGGTCTTAATTCCTTCATGAAGTTCTTCATACCGGTACTTTCAAGCTGGAAGATACCCTCC
>JAEEGG010024517.1_pt1 | contig 11694 bp, 5 predicted proteins | sample 9134161 | NCBI WGS metagenome assembly JAEEGG01 (sample SAMN16246543, study PRJNA631951) | gut metagenome | biome: gut microbiome; feature: rumen; material: CR-attached | host: Bos | place: Iran: Karaj | collected 2018-10 | reverse complement strand
TATGTCGGGCGATTTTGATTTTAATAATGCAATTGCATTGATTGACAATTATTTCGGTGGCCTTGTGCAAAAACAAGTTCCCGAATGGAAGGTAAAGCCCGAGGCCCCGATTACCGCGCCTATAGTGAAGGAAGTGGTAGGGCAGGAGGCCGAATTCTTGAGATTGGCCTTTAGAATCGATGCGCCTGCCAACTCCAAAGAAATCCTGACACTGACCATGTTGGATAATATCCTCTCAAACGGCAAGGCTGGCCTTATCGACTTGAACCTCAACCAGAAACAGTTAGTACAGTCGGCCAGCAGCTATCCGATGGTGCTGTGCGACAATTCCGCATTTGTGCTTTACGGCAAACCGAAAGCAGGCCAAACACTGGATGAGGTGAAGGATTTGTTGCTGCAGCAAGTGGAGCTGGTTAAGCAAGGCAAGTTTGACGACGGTCTGTTACAAGCAGCTATCAACAATATGAAAATGAGAGAGATGCGCCAGCTGGAGAGCAACTCGTCACGTGCAATGATGATGGCCAATGCGTTTATGAATAATATTCCGTGGAAACAGGCTGTGGCAGAATTGGATGAACTGTCCAAAATTACCAAGCAGGACATTGTGAACTTTGCCAACCGCCATTTCAAGAACAATTATGTGGTGGTGTATAAGCGCCAAGGCACGCCGCCCGAAGTGACCAAGGTGGTTAAACCCGCTATTACGCCTATCGTTGTGAACCGTGATGATGAATCGGCGTTCTTTAAGAATATCAAAGCCAATAAGCCGCAATCGATTGCGCCCGTCTTTGCAGATTTCTCAACCATTCAGCGCTGTCAGATGACGAAACCTTCCAAGAAAAATCCTTCCGCCGCAGAAATCTACGCCGTGAAGAATGTGGAGAATGATGTCTTCGCGTTGACCATCCGTTTCGATGCTGGCGAACTCACCGATCTGCGCCTTCCCGTGGCAGCTCGCTATTTCAACTACCTGGGCACGCCGCTCTATTCATCCGAGCAGATTAAGCAGGAGTTCTACAAATTGGCTTGCAGCTTCAATGTCAGTGTCAGCGATGAGAATAGCTCTATCCAGATTCAAGGCTTGAATGAGAACTTTAAAGAGGTAGTTGCTTTGACGATGCACTTGCTGAACAATGCCCAGCCCGATGAGGCTGCATTGCAGAATATGGTGGCCACATTGCTCAAACAGCGCAAGGATGCCAAGGGCAACCAGTCGGCAGTGCTGAACGCTTTGCGTTCCTACGGCGAGTTTGGCCCTGAACTGGTTAAGTACAATTTGTCGGAAGAAAAACTGAAGAATCTTACTGGTGCTGAATTAATTGAGCTCGTACAAAAACTGTTGAAATGCACGCCCACCATCATGTATTACGGTCCTTCTTCTGCCGAAGAGGTGAAGGCCATGCTGCTGTCGAAAGATAGTCACACCGGCAAGCCTATTTATCAGATGCCTAAGCAGTTTGAATCGTTGGGCGCTACCGTGCGCTTCTATCGCAAACCCGTGACCGAGAATGTGGTCTATTTCGCACCCTACAACGCCAAACAGTCGCGCGTGGTTACCTCTACCCGCGAAGGCCTGTTCGACAAGTCATTATGTCTGATTATCAGCATGTACAACCAGTACTTTGGTGGTAGCATGAATGCCATCGTGTTCCAAGAGATGCGTGAGAAACGCTCACTGGCCTACACCGCCACATCGGCATTTGTAATCCCTTCAAAATGGGATGATTATATGTACAATTATTCGTTCATCGGCACGCAAAACGACAAGGTGGTGGATGCTTTGGATGCCTTTAACGAACTCTTCGACGATATGCCGCTCTCGCAAGCTGCCTTCGATTTGGCTAAGGAAGGTGCTAAGACCGGTATCGAAACCAACAGAATCACCAAAGGCAATATTCTCAATACCTATTTCCGTAATAAGAAATTGGGCTACGATTATGATTATCGCAAAGATTTTTATGAAGCGATTGATCGTTGCACATTGGAAGATATTGCCAATTTTAACCGTCAGTATATCAAAGGAAAACCTAAAACTTACATGATTCTTTCCAAAGAGTCGGATATGGATTTCGATTTGCTTGAAAAGAAGTATGGTAAGGTGATTAAATTGACGCTGGAGGATATTTTCGGCTACTAAAATGATTAACTGCAAAAGCTTTTGAAAAATGTTCAGATTCGAGAATAACTATTTCCTGTTTGCCTTATTGCTGATACCGTTGTTGACGGCGGGCTATATCTATTTGCAATATAAAAGGAAGAAGCAATTGGAGGCGTACGGCGATTTGCCCTTGTTGGACAAGCTGATGCCCAATTGCTCGCAGGGAATGCGACATCTGCGTTTTTCAATCTTGATGCTGGCACTGGCATGTTTTATCTTTGCTGCTGCTAATCCGCAAGTGGGCAGCAGTATGGAGAAAGGCACACGCAAGGGTGTGGATGTGATGATCTGCTTCGACATCTCAAACAGTATGCTCGCTAAAGACATATCCCCCAATAGGTTGGAGGCCTCTAAGATGGCCATGTCGCGCTTTATCGACAAACTGCAGGGCGACCGCGTCGGTTTGGTGGTCTTTGCGGGTAAGGCATTCGTGCAACTGCCTATCACCACCGACTATGCCGCCGCCAAGATGTTCATCAACTATGTGACACCGGAGTTGATTAACGAGCAGGGTACCGACATTGCCGCAGCCATCGACCTGGCGGCGGCTTCCATGCTCCCTGAAGAGGGCGTTGCTGACCCCAATAATCTGGCCAATCTTACCTCCAAAGTGATTCTGGTGGTGTCGGATGGAGAGGACCATTTCACCGAGGCGGTGGATATGGCGAAAGAAGCTGCCAAATTGGGCATTACCATTCACACTATCGGCATTGGCTCTACGCGCGGTGAGCCCATCCCCACTAAAGGCGGCACGGGCTTCAAAACCGACAATGAAGGCAATACAGTGATGACCCGTTTGAACGAGGCGATGTTGCGCGATATCGCGGCTGCAGGCAATGGTGTCTATGTGCACGCCGCCAACGCCATGATGGGATTTGATGAGATTCTGAAAAAAATTAACAGCATGGATAAAGTCGATGTGGCCGAAGTGACTTTTGCGCGCTACGACAGCAAGTTCCAGTACCCGCTGTTGCTTGGACTGATATTGCTATTTCTCGAAGGATTCCTCTTTACAGTGAAACCTCGCTGGAAAAAGTGGCTCGCTAATTGGCAGCAGAAGATGAAAGGTCCCGCTATCTTCTTATTAGCCATGATGCTGGCTCTTCCTGCCGCTCATGCCCAAACCCGCGATGAGTTGTCGGCCATCCGACGTGGCAATGATGATTTCAAGACGGCCGAAAAGTTGCAGAAAGAAGCTGTGGAGTTGCAGAAGAAAGGTGGAGAGATCAACCAGCGCAATGCCGCTCAGAAGATGAAGAAAGCCGCCGAAGGCTATCAAAATGCCGAAATCAATTACCGCAAGGCGATGGAGAAGACGAAAAGCTACGACAAGGCCAATTATAACCTTGGTACAGCCCTTTACCGTCAAGGGAAGTATGGTGATGCTGAAGAGTCGTTTCGCTTCGTTAGCCAGCAGGAATCGTCGGATAAAGAACTGCGCGCCAAGGCGTTTCATAATCTGGGCAATTCGCTGTTGCAGCAGCAGAAATATAAAGAGAGTATAGATGCCTATAAAAATGCGTTGAAGTTGGATCCCAAGAATATGAACACCAAATATAACTTGGAGTATGCTCGCAAGAAGATGATTGCCCAGCAGCAACAACAACAGCAAAATCAACAGAATCAGCAAAATCAGGACCAGAACCAGCAGAATCAAAATCAGCAGGGTGGCGGTCAGAACGACCAGCAGCAGAACAAGGACCAGAATAAAGATAAGGGTCAAGACAAGAATCAAGACCAAAATAAGAACCAAAACCAAAATCAAGATCAGAACCAGAACGGCGACCAGAATAAGGATCAGCAGAAACAGCAACAGCAGTCTGCTGCCGACAAGCAGCGCCAACAAGAGAATAAGCGCCAATTGGACGCTTTACAGCAGAACGAACGTCAGATTCAGCAGAAGGTGCAACAGCAGCAACAGCAAGGCACCAAGCACCCGCAGGAGAAGGATTGGTAACGGCACGCCGTTAGGTGTGCATCGTTTGGTAGCCAGGGGTTGAGGACGCGAAGCGGGCGATACCCCTGGTGGAATGCGTCAACGTATCCCGTCGCGGCGCCGCAATGATAGTGCAATGAAATAATAGGGTGATGCGCCGCAACGTTCACAATAGTGCAGACGGAGAAAGGTATTTCCATTATTAATTGTTTATTGTACATTTTTTATTATTTTTGTCACGTTGTTCGTTCCGAAGCCCGAACGGGTGGAAGGCGGGCAACAGACATATTAAAAGGCGTTGAGTCAACGTTTTATCTGCGGCTTGTTCGAATCTCGCAAGTTCAACATCCATCCGCACGGTAAGGCAATGTTCAATGCCCATTGGGTTATGTTATTGATTTGGTTCAATGCATATACAGCGTGGGCTTCGGCATTGCTTATCCTCGGATGGAAGGTGATGCGAGAGCCTGAACAAGCGGGATGAGCGATGAATTCAGATTCCCGAGCTTTTTTTATGTGTCTTTTGTTAATTTATTATATGAAATGACCGGTTGGGGAATCACCGGTAATGAGTGTGTGTTATGAACAACAAAATCAAACGGATTTTCCTCACTTTCTTACTGATTGCTGTAATAGGGGGAATATCTTTTTCACAAACCATTACATTAACATTTACAGCGCAAGATGCCAATAAGAACTATATACAACTAAATAGGGTCGTTGTAACAAATCTGTCGCGAGGTTGGTCTGAAACGCTAATTTATCCGGACACAATCTTAATAATGGAAAATTGTATCGGGATAGATGAGTATGATAAGCCAACAACTTTTCTTTTGTCTCAAAATATTCCTAACCCTTTTGATGGAGTAACTGATTTTTCCCTACAGTTACCCGAACAAGAAATGGTATATGCTTCTGTTGTAGATTTAAATGGCAAAACAATTACGAGCCTTCAATCTCAGATGTCAAGGGGAACCCACACATTTAGAGTGTATCTGTCAACACCCTCAACTTATGTGCTTAATGTTAAAGCTGGTTCGGACCATGCATCAATAAAAATGGTGAATACTGGATTTACGTTTGCTAATCAGATAAATCTTCTGACCTCCAACAATAACTTAAAATATGAACTAAAAGCAGGAAAAGGAGAGACAAACAATCCTTTTATTTTTGGAGATATGATGGAATATGTTGGATATGCTGTTGTAAATGGACAAGAATATGAAAGTGAACGAATTGTCCGTCAACAAGGAAGCTCCCAAACTTATATTTTGAATTTTAGTACAGTTGAACAACATTATATCCCTATAGTTCAAACACAAAGTGTCGATAGTATAACTGATAACTCTGCGTATTGTTCAGTCGCTATTGTAAGTAACGGAGGAGCAGAGATAACTTCTCAAGGAGTGTGTTGGGCAACATCGCCGCTACCGACAATAAATGATTTTCACTCCGTTGCGACCAATAATGATGAAACTTTCACGTGTAAAATGGAGTCTTTGTCATCAGGGGAAACGTACTACGTGCGAGGATATGCTATTAATGAGGTTGGTATCGGATATGGGGAACCAATTTCTTTTACCACACGTTCGTTAACAATACCTGTTGTTACAACTGACACACCGGTAGTAATACATAATAGACGGGCTGTTGTTGGTGGCACAATACTCGATAATGGAGGGGTGAAAATTGAGGAAAAGGGCATTTGTTATGCATTATCCGATAATCCCACATATAATAGTTTGAGAAAAACAAGTGATTCGGAGAATGATGTTTTTCAAGTGGAATTGGCGGATTTGCTAACTGATACCTTGTATTATGCAAGAGCATATGCAATGAATAGCGTGGGAATTGCCTATGGTGATGTTATTAATTTTAGAGTTTTGTCTTCCAGGCCATTTGTTAAAACTATAGGAGTAGACAATATTGAGAATAAGTCAGCGATAGTTCAAGGAAAAGTTGAGGATGATGGAGGTTCTCCTATTACGGGCAAAGGTTTTTGTTGGGATATGAATTCTAACCCATCTATTGAAAACGCATCGATAATTTATAATAATGAAAACGAAAATAACTTTTCTAATACTATTAGAAACTTAACAGAAGGTGTAACATATTATGTGCGCGCTTTCGCTGAAAATAGTAAGGGGATTTCTTATGGGGAGCAAATAATGTTTACTACTAAAAGTATTCCTGTTGACAAACAATCTTGTTTGGGACCGGAAACGGTAAATGATTATGAGGGGAATGCATATAAAACAGTTTCAATAGGGAATCAATGCTGGTTACAAGAAAATATAAGAGCAGAGTTTTTTAGTAATGGAACACACATGAGCGTTGGTGTTGATAATACGTTTACATCTTTTGTGGAGCATTATTCTGCATATGAGTTCTTTTATCTTACCGAATCTACTTATGCTGGAAATCCGCAAAAATATACAGATAATCTGTATAATTGGTGTGCAGCTGTCAATAAAAGTAGCAGTAGTGCAAACAATCCGAGCGGGATTCAAGGAATTTGTCCAATAGGCTGGCATATTCCAAGTCAGCAAGAGTGGGTTCAATTAATTGATTATGTGGGTAGTAATAATGATTATAGATGTGATATTGGTACCGTTTCAATAAGTAAAGCGCTGGCCTCAAATAATGATTGGGGTTATTCAGAAACAACATGTAGTATTGGTAATGATTTGCAATTGAACAATGCAACACATTTTACAGCAAGGCCAGTCGGATATGTGGATTGGGATTCAACTTCTCATTATGATAATCAATATCAAAAAATCACATACAAGCATAGTCGTTGTAAAGGGCAAGGCGGAGTAGCCCGCTTTTGGACTTCAACAGAAAGCAACGCTCATACTGCATATGTAATGGAATTAACGGGTAGTAGTGCTTATGTGACCACCACATCTGGCTATGCAAAATATACAGGCGCAGCTGTGCGTTGTTTGAGAGACGAAATTTCAGATTATTCTGTATTCCCTATTGTACAAACCACCCCTGTTGATAGCGTAATGTCTTCATCGGCGGCTTGTGGAGGAAAAATTGTTGACAGAAGTGATATGGTGATTTTGTCACGGGGTGTTTGTTTCAGTACCTCGCCGAATCCAACATTACAAGATAAATACACAGTAGAAGGTGGTGGTAGTGGTACTTTTTCGAGCAATGTGATGGATTTGCAACCCAATACCACTTATTATGTTAGAGCTTATGCAACATATCGACTGGGAACAACCTATGGAAATGAATATCAGTTTACCACATTGAAGGATTTTCCTCTTGTGACAACAGATACCGTGGTTTTAAGTTTGTCTCATACTTCTGTTTTGCTATCTGGAAAAATATTATCTAACGGAGGTGATTCCATTACAGAAATAGGCATTTGTTGGTCTTTGAACCCCAATCCAACAATTCATGATTTTGTAAAGACAAGCGATAGTATTAAATTGGATGATTTTAGCGTTGAGGTAGATAACTTAGGACCAAACACTTATTATGCCAGAGCATACGCTATTAATTCAGTTGGAGAAGGTTATGGAGATGTCATATCTTTCACAATAGAAAGAATATTGCCAATTGTAACAACTGCAGATGTGACTGATATACAATACAACAAGGCGACATGCGGCGGCACAGTGATTGATATGGGACCTCATGTTACTGCCCGTGGCGTATGTTGGAGCACAAAGCCCAATCCGACTATTGCTGATGACCATACTGCCGATAGTATTGGGTGGGGAACTTTTACGAGTGCTATGTCGGTGCTGTACCACAAAACCACCTATTATGTGCGTGCGTATGCCACCAATAGCGATGGAACAAGCTACGGAGAGGAGAAAAGTTTTACAACGCTTGTTGGCCCTTTGTCGAGTGTGAGTATAATAGACAGATGTGTTGGGGAAGGTGTTATTAATGTTACCTGTACATGTTGGGTGTCTGATGACAACTATCCTGTGACTGCTCGTGGTATTTGCTGGAATACATCTTCTGATCCCACGTTGGATGACGAACATACAACGGATGGTTCGGGGTCGGGAACCTTTATTTCGGAAGTGAAGAACATACCTGCCAATACCGACATTTATGTCAGCGCCTATAGTACAAATGATGGTGGAACAACTTATAGTGGTTCAATCAGGCTGAATACATATAATAAAGACGGCCAAGCATGTATGTCAGGTGCTACGGTGAGTGACCGTGACGGAAATACTTATAACACGGTTCAAATCGGAGAACAATGTTGGATGAAAGAGAACCTGAAAACCACCAAGTACGCCGACGGAACCTCGATTGCACAAGGAAGTACAACCTCATTCGATGTTGCCTATTGGTACTATCCGGATAATAATGAATCCAACAAGGTTACTTACGGATTATTGTACAACTGGAAAGCGGTGATGGGTACAGCCTTTTCTAGCAACACCAATCCGAGTGGTGTGCAGGGCATCTGCCCCACGGGTTGGCATGTGCCGAGTGTTGATGAGTGGAACCAGTTGACCGACTATGTGAGCAGCCGATGCCAGTATCGGTGCAATCCTAGCGTCGGATACATAGCCAAGGCACTCGCTTCCTCTATGGGTTGGGAAAGTTCAACCAAGACTTGTGCAGTGGGTAATGTTCAAAGTGAAAACAATGCTACGGGCTTTTCGGCTCTTCCCGCTGGAGGTTTCGGTGACAACTACACCCCATTTGGCGGTAGCGCCTATTATTGGAGTGCTACTGAGTTGTATAGTGGCACTGCCCGCGGCTTCTTTCTTAAATACGATAGTCAGATGAAAGGCTCATATTCCGCCTTCACGTACAAAGGCTGTTCTGTACGTTGTCTCCGTGATTAGTTCGTAATGCCAAGTGCGAAGCGCAGGGCATTACGGAAAACAACCCGCATGAAAGCGGGCAAAATAATGAAAAAAGCAATAAATGATGTTTATGGATTATAGAAAAAGATTGGAAATAATAAATGATCTTGCAACGAGAATAGAGACTGCATTAGGATCCGATTTTTTGAGTTGTCCGAATCCTGGATTTCCGATAGACGACATTGATGTAGATATAGTTGTTGATTACAAACGTTCTGTAATGATTGCGATAGGTGTCTATATAAACGAGGATTGCTGCGAGAAAGAATCTTTTTTACTCAAAGCTCTTAAGCGTACACACATCCCAGTTGGATTTTTATTTGATGAAAATCTCAATATACATATTTTTTTGAATAAAAAAGGTTGCTTAAATAAAACAAATATTGGTGCTAATCTTGATAATCTGATATCCTTAATTCGTGAACAATGTGCAACAATTACGGTCAATCCAAACAAGCAAGAAGTTGAACAGAAATTAATGCATGTTTTTGATTCAATACCTGATTTTGACACAAAAAATGCATGTAAAAATTTGTTGAAGTCTTGTTGTGATAATTTGAAATATTCTTTAGGGCAAATCTTTTTATCAGAGAAAGATGAAAACCAATTTATGTTGACATTATTGGGTAAGGTGGATTGTGATTTTTTCTGGCGTTACACATCTTTTTCTTCATTATTTGAAACATTAAAGGAACAAAAACAAATACTGCGTTGTCCTATTAGCATGAATGATGCAAGTGAAGGAACTTATGCAGACTCTAAAATGCCATGGTTTGATTCTTATATTAAGAATGATACTTATTATTCTCGTAAAAACGATGTTTTTATACTCTCATGTTGTGAATGTGGAAAGGAAGATGATTTAGTAATGTGGAGATTATACGGAGATGATTCAAAAGGCGTTTGTATCAAATATAGCGTAGATTCAGATAAGATTGACAAAGACCATGTGTTTTTAGCTCGAGTTAATTATGCGAATAAAAATGATAATACTCATCCCGAACTGGATTTTTTAGCATGTCTGCAAAATACCATCATTGCAAAGAATTGGTATTTTATACTCCGCAAATGGCATATTTGGAGATATTTCTTTAAATCTTCAGATTATGATGAGGAGAACGAAATTCGATTAGTTTTCAATAGTTATCAATGTGAAGAAAAAGCATATCGTCCAGAGATTGAATGGTTTTTAGATAGATCGAGTCACATTCCTAATAAAATGGCAAAGTTTTCTGTTGAGAACTTTCCCTTGAGAATAGAAGAGATTGTACTTGGCCCTAATATGCCTAATGCGGAAACGAATATTGAACAAATTGAATATATGGCGTTGAATGAACTTGACAATATAACAAAGCCCAGTTTATTTGTGAGAAAATCAAAAATTAAGAACTATCGAAGATGATTGTGAAGGTTTTAGTTGGGTATCACATTAAAAAGAAGGAGCTTTTTTCTCTATCATAAAAATGCGTGTTAATTAGTAATAATAATCTTAAAACTAAGTTCTTATGAAAAAACTTTTATTTTTTGCTTTATTGGCAACGACATTTGTCCTAACAAGCTGTAGTAAGGAAAGCATTGTTAATCATAACAACTCTAATATGCCGTATTCGCATTGGTACACCGGATGGGAAGCCCTATACCTATACGAAGATAATACATTTATATATTTCGAATACTATTCATCTACTGACAACATTGTTCGTGTCGATGATGAGCATAATAATTTCTTGTGCGGAAAATATAAAATAACCGATGACCAAATTGTCTTTAACGAACTGGCTCCACATGGCGAAGGTTTTGATTGGATGGTTGCTATGGAAGGAACCATATATGGCGATGTGATGAATGTGACTTTTTCTAAACTTGATGGAAAGAAAGTGGTGAGGACATTTGTACGCTCGTACCAATATAAATAATTGAAAATCAAAATAATTTGACAGATGAAAAAGCTGTTTTTGTTGATTGTAGGACTGCTTTTAATGACTTTGACCGTTCGTTCGCAGGTCACCACATTGAGATTTACGGGTAGAGATGCAAACAATCAATATGTGCAACTCAACCGAGTGGTTATTACCGATCAAACTCAGAATTGGCAGGAGATCATCTATTATCCCGATACGGTTTTGCATATGGGAAGTACCGATATTGAAGATTTTGCTGACATTTCAGAATTTAAGGTTCTACAAAATGTTCCCAATCCATTTGATGGAGGTACGCGTTTTACTATTCTTCAGGCAGAAAACGGGCAAACATCAATTGAAGTGACCGATATGAATGGTCAAAAGGTTTTATCTCATTCTGCATATTTGAACAAAGGGGCTCATGTTTTCCAAGTGGAATTGCAAACTGTCCAAACTTATATTCTCACAGCCAAATGTGGAAATAGTTTATCTTCTATCAAATTAGTTAATTATGGTACATCAGCGCAAAATCAAATCAATTACATTGGTGAAGACAGAACTTCATTGGTTAATAGGGAATTGAAGTCTGGTGAGAAAGGATGGGCGCACCGTCCTTTTCATTTTGGTGACCAGATGGCTTTTATTGGATTTGTAGAAATTGAAGGGACTGAGTATAGAAGTGAAATAATTCAACAACAGCAATATAGTTCGGAATTGATTACTTTATCTTTCCAAAATTTGAGTCGTCCGATTGTTAGAACCTTGCCTGTCAGCCAAATAACAAGGAACTCTGCTGTTTCAGGAGGTGAAGTGATTAGTTCAGGTGGAGATTATAGTGAATTA
>JAEEGG010024512.1_pt1 | contig 11695 bp, 7 predicted proteins | sample 9134161 | NCBI WGS metagenome assembly JAEEGG01 (sample SAMN16246543, study PRJNA631951) | gut metagenome | biome: gut microbiome; feature: rumen; material: CR-attached | host: Bos | place: Iran: Karaj | collected 2018-10 | reverse complement strand
GCCTCTTTTGCATTTTTGGGAGCTTCTGCCGCTCTTTCGGCTGCTTCCTTCTCCTCCTGCTGCCTGCTCTTGAGACTGACCTTGGTTCCTTTATTGGCCTTATCATCATCGCCGGCTCTTTTCAGTATGGTGCTGTGTACATCATCTGTAGCATTCTTCTTCCTGGAAAGGGCATCCGCAGCTTTGGTATTGGCGTTTTTACCGTCTCCCTTTCCATCCTTCTTGGAGTCGCTCTTATTACCCTTTCCGCCTGCACCGACAGGCTTTCCTGTCCTGGCATCGATCTTAACCTTGCGTACGGCCTGATTCTTGTCTCCGACGATCTTTCCCTTGGCATAGCTGGCTGCAGCGAAGATAGCTCCTCCGAAGGTGCTGTTTGCGGTCATCTCGGCGGATGCGGCGCTCTGGCTTACAAGCCCTGTGATTATGGGTCCCACCTGCATTACCATATAGGCTCCCGCTGCAAGGAAGATGATGCGTATAAGATAATTGGCCTCTGCCGAACCGGTGCCGAACTTAAGACCAAGATTCATAAAAACAGGCACCATAAGCAGATATATCTCCATTGACAGCACAAGTCCGAATCCGGAGAACAGCTGCCCGACATACATATCCTTCCATTTTTCGTAGCGCTGCCCGTCATCGAGCGGGATAGTACTGCCAAAAACCGGAGCGGCAATAGTCAGCACGATTATATTGAACAGCCTGGAGATAAAAGTCAGCGCTCCTCTTCCCAGGGTAAATGCAAAGAGCACAGCCATAGCTATGCCTATGAGATAATCGATATCCTTGGCCTGAAAATCCTTCCTGACTGAACTCAGATCGGAATAATCCTTGGCAGCGATGATCCCGTCTTCCTTATAATCCGTGTAGTAATACTGGGCCCTCACACTGTCGTTGATACCCAGTTCATCAAGCATATCTTCACTTGCCGTAGATATATTGTACTCGCTGTTGTAAGACGCATTCAGAGTGCTGACCACGAAGATCACACGGCCGATGGTCGTCTGGGTTCCCTTATTCCCGGTATTTCCCACATCATCACTGTCCTGTATTCCGGTATAGACAGCTACGAGCATCACCTGCATGATCATTATCAGGGCAACACATATAAAAGGCGTGGAGAACATCTTGAGGAAGCCCTCCCACGTGGATCTGAGGACCTTTGTCACCGGCCTCTGCACCTCGTTTCCGAGTTCCCCGACGGACCGTACTACAGATACCATAGAGAAGATAAGGAGAAGAAAGAAGGATATGCCCGCAACCAGCCATACCAGCCTGATCACAGGAGTCATCGCAAAAAGAGCCGATATGATATACATATCGTTATGCTTGTACTGAACCTGCGTTATTCCGCCGAAAATATTGAAGATCTCCGCAAGATAATCCACCAGCCTCAGTACCGTCACATATATCTCAAAGAGAATATCGCACAGAGCATTAAAGACCATCTCACAGATGCTCTTGAACATCGGAAAGAAGACATTGATGAGCATCGGCATGAGGACCTTGTCAAAAAGCAGCGAAAGGATAGAATTCAAAAGACCGCCGACAAAGTCTACGACGGGCTTGAGGATCGCATCCCAGATCCACTCAAATATTGTACTGAACAGTCCTAAATATACCCTATCCATTATTCCTCAAAACGATCCATATCATCCTGAATGCGCATATACCTGCACATAACGCCACCAATGCAAGCGCTGCCGCCAGGTGACCGGTCTCACCGGAGAGAACTCCTCCGTAAGTATAGCTGCAGCTTATTTCAAGATCCATCATACCGGCTTTTATCCCGAGAGGAACGAGCACAACAGTACCCTCACGCCGGCTCTCCGGTCTGCTGATATCATAGTGCTCCGGACCTGCAGTATCGATACGGTCCAGACTCGCCGCATATCCGGTGCGGTGCTGAGGCGATACGATATAGACCAGCTGGTCATCGCTTACCCCTACCAGAGAAAATTCTCCCGCATAGGGATACCGGTCTGACACCTCAGCCAGATACTCTCTGAGCATTTTATAATCCTCATTACCGGCCATCACATCATATCTGGCGAGCACCACAACCTGCTCATCCGCCTTATAGTCCTCTGTCGGAGCAAGCGGTGCACCCTCCCTGAGCTCGAGAAAATACTCCGACACCCTGACAGCTGCTTCTTTATCTATGGCTTCCGCTGCGGTCTCACCGAGAGCCTTCGCAGCATCTATTATAAGTTTCACATTCATTTGCGACCAGAAAGCCAGCATCAGGATGAATACGCCCGCTCCCGCTATCACTACCCACAAAGCCGATGTCTGAGCGGTCCGTACATGAAGAGGCCTTATATCCTTTCCTTTCGGCTGCCCCTTACGGCGCTGTGGATTCTCGTTTTCTGTCAATTTATTATCCTCTGTCATATTCAGATATCAGTGTGTCTGCACGGTGATCACCGGCCCCCTGTCACAATCATACTGACCATGCCGCCATTATCGCTTTCAGCATATGCCGTACCGTTATTGCCTGCAGCAGAACCGTCGGAAGGCACATAATCTTCCTGACGTACCACCACCTCGGCAAGAGGATCTCCCGCAGTCAGCAGAACGCGGTCCATCGCCTCATCCCAGCTACAGCCCAGCGCCTTTCCTGCCATTCTGGCCCGAAGATCCGTGATTATGTGATAAAAGCTGCCATTCACAAGTGCTTCCTGTCGCTTTGTGTAGTCAGTTATGTTCTTCTCCATATAAGCCTGGAAATCGGCATATTCCCGGGTATCCTTCCAATTGGCTCCCTTAAGCGTATACCACAGTATTATCTCATCAAGCTGCCACAGATAGCGTGCCGTGTGAACATCTTCCGATATGTCGTTCCAACGCTGTCTTGCAACATCATCCTCCAGGCCGGCATAGGTTTCCTTTCCCGTACTCCCGCACAGCTCCGCCGCACGAATAAACAGCTCGACACCTTCGCTCCTCAGCACCTCAAGTGTATCCACGGCATAATCCGGACTGATCCTTACGAAAAGGTCAGACACATAATTATCCCACCTTTCGTCACCGAATATCCCGTTTTCCGCCTGCTGAAATTCAGAAGATGTAATATCTTCCGAACCGGAGCCGCCGCCTGCTGCCTCTCCGTCCCTGCCGCCGTAACCGCCGTTTCCGCCGCCGTTCCACCTGTCACTGCCGCCATAGCCGCCGTCACCGCTTCCGCCGCCGATGCTCCCGTTTCCGTATCCGCCATCGCCGCTTCCGCCGCCGATGCTCCCGTTTCCGTATCCGCCATCGCCGCTTCCGCCGCCAAGGCTTCCGTTTCCGTACCCGCCGTCGCCGCTTCCGCCGCCGAGGCTTCCGTTTCCGTATCCCCCGTCGCCGCTTCCGCTTCCGGGATTGTAATATATATCCCATCCGTCACCGGAACCGTATGATACATTGGCAACTCCGTTTTCGCCATCATTCATCTGTGACAGAAACCACAGTATGATACCTCCGACGAACATGCATCCGACAGCTGCGAGTATCAATAATCTTTTATTCCCATCATCCATAACTGTAGTGTCTCCGATATGTACCCGTCAGTCAAGACTTTGAAGGTAAGCCTCCTTGATCTCATCAAGAACCTTGTCATAGAAATCCATAGCGGTTATCTCATTGATATAATCGCCGTCAAATGTGGTGACAAGAAGCTGCGACATATCTTCATCACCCAGATCACCCAGGCTGTCGATATCGCCCCTTGCACTCTGCAGCCACAATCTGTACTGCTCGCGATACTCGGCAAATTCATCCACGATCTTCTCTCCGCCCGTGTACTTTTCATCCAGGAATCTCACATCCCCCGTATCTGTAGACGGATCATATGTATGCAATCCTATCAGACCATCGAATCCGTTAAGCTGGGGAGTTACAGACTTATCAAGATAATCATCCGAAAGTACGATCTGTACCATCATATTCTCAAGGATACTCTGATGAGACGCGTTATACAGATAGCCTTCATACTGTATATATTGCCACGTCGTCGGGAGGTCGATAAAATTGATTCCCAGCAGATTATACATTTCCCGCAGAGCAATACGCTGCATCTGAAGATTCTCCCGCAGTTCCTTAAGCTTTGCTTCCATGCCGTCGGATCTGCTCACATTGTACTCTCCGCATATTACATCAAGTTCCTCCAGCGCATCGTTCATGGACTCTGTCGTGAAAAGTTTCACTGCCCTGCTGTACTCGGGATCGTCCGGATCCGGAGGCACTATGCTGTAGCTTACTTCATACTGTTTCTCGGCATTTTCGGGCTTGGCATCTTCATCCTCCTCAGGTACAACCTCTGTAACGGTCCTCAGAAGAGTATGGTTGTCACTCAGATAAATATTCCTGAGGTTCTCGAGATACATATTCACACTGTCATCTGCTCTCGATTTTACCAGAGCATCTATGTCTATATCATAGACATGCGCCATGCACTGATCGGCACTGACATAATTGAAGCTGCTCGTCTGGAATCCCACCACCTTATAGGATTCTTCCGTATCGAATACACGATAATATGTCCCGTCCATAAGCGGCATCAACCTGCCATGCTTCTGCCATGCTTCAACATCATCTCCGCTTCCGTTCAGTAGTGTCATCAGATAAAGGCTTCCCGCCTCCGAAAAATACAGAAATCTGGACAGGCCCCCTGCAATAGGCATTATATTATCGGAATTGAGCGATATCTTCGTATCATCATCATTCATCGCAGCTTCCGCAATTTCCGACACAGATCCCGAATCAGTGCTGACAGACTCCACCCATCCGTCTGTCTTCTCGCGCAGGAAATACCCCTCAGACAGCATCTGAAGCTCGTCTATGCTGATCTGAGCCGTTGCACGGTACTGCTTCTCTTTATCATTGTATTCGTAAAAGCGTATGACCTGATCGGTAAAGTAAGCGACGTAATTCCTGCCGTCCACATTCCATACCCCCAGGTCCTGTGCCTGCCCCGGAACAAGACGGTCATAAATGACACTGCCGCTGCCCTGATGATTCACCTGGAGCGTGGAGAAATACTTATCACTGTTTTCGTTATAGAAATTCCAGAATGCATTCGAGCGCAGGAAGTACCACTGCAGCCATCCGACATAGGTGCAATAATAATCCTCGGAAGATGCATCAAGAGTCCTTCCGCTTGCATTATCGTATATCGGGTACTTATAACGGAGATTCCAGTTCCAGACAGCATCGGAATAAAGCCTGCTGCCGTTGGTGGTGTAGTAAGTGATGGCGCCCAGCTGGTTCTCAGCCTTTACCATATTACCGATCCATACATCTCCCGAGATCTGGATATAGGATCCCGCCGGGAATACCATACGGTACATGGCAGGAATCGTCACATCACAGGTTGTCTGATAATAAACATCAGACCTGGTTCCGGTATCATCGGCCAGAACATACTGACAAGTCAGCGTGATATCCTCCGTCTCCTCCAGAACCATAGTGGGAAGAATATAACCGGGCTTATCATTCTGTATCGTCGCATACTCACTCACACTCCTTCCGTCAGAAAAGTACGTCTCATGATATGCAAGAACATAGGGAAGGTAATAGTGTAATTTATTGATCTCATGTACCCGACTGTTCGTATATGCGGAAGTCAGGGCATTATCATACATAAATCCGTCATATAACGAGATTGTAAATCCATCGCCGACACAGCCATTATAATAATACTGGTTCATCCCTGTATAAAAAGACCAGTTGCCCCCGAAGGGATCAGAGTCCAGGAAGCCCGGATCGTCAATCTCATATCCGTTTACAGTCGTGCAATGAAGGATTCCTTCTTCATCCGGAATCACATAATAGATACTACGGTGCGCTGTATTTCTGGCTTCATATATATCATACATATACAGTTCTGAAGAGACCAGTGGCTGGGCGTGACCCGTGATATAATCTGTGCCTGTCAGAGAATATGAACCATTCCTCTCATGATAGCCCTCTACATCATAATACGCCCAGTCCAGCTCTCCGAACCTTCCGGGCTTAAGAAAAGGGACATAATGTCCGGAGCTGTTGGCCGTACTTGCTATGTCGCCGACACATTCCAGATACTGGGAAAGGAGCGACCTCCTGCTCCATTCAATAAAGCCCCCATAATAATCCGGAGTTGCGAAGTCGAGTCCGCCCTTCTCGTTTCCATTAGCATCATAAAAGGAAACACTGCGTCCGGTGCTGCCACCTCCGAGTGCGAAATATATACCGCTGATACCCGGGTTTAACTGCGTGTCAAACACACTGAAATCGTTAAGCGCCTTATTCACGCTTTCATTGCTGAGATACTCATCGATAAAATATTGCTTCTTCTCATCATCCGGAGGGTTATCCGTATATTCCCGGATAAGACGCTGCAATGTCTCATCATAGGTTTCGGGTCTCTCGGTACTGACAGTCTCCGCCTGCAGGGTATCTTCAACCTGCACCCCCTCTGATCCTGCCGTATAGGTAACAGTCTGATCTCCGGTATCATCCGGGGTGGTCTCAGGGACAGATTCCGGAGCCTGTACAGTGGTTTCCGTAACGGTCCCTCTGACATCCGAATAATTGCTTACTTCCTGTACGACGGTCAGTTCATCTCCGCCAAGTGCCTTAAGTGAATCCTCAGATATCTCCGAAAGAAACCGTATGCCGCTTTCATCCACTGCTATGCGCAGGCACGCAAAGGTCCCGTGGAAATAGGTTATATCCCCTATATTCTCGGCTCCCGCTCCATCCAGAGCTCCGTCGTCGGAATCCTCAACCTCTTCGTCATTATTGACAATATCATCGGACTCTTTATCAGCAGCGGCAAAATCCTTGAAGGAGTACTCAAGATTCAGGGTTATGTACGGCATGAAATTCTCATCCATCTCAACATCGGCAACCGTCCAGCGGAAATATACTCCCAATCTGAGTGAATTAACAGATGCGAACGGAACCCCCAGCTCATAATAGCCGGACCTTTGTATCATGGTGGCATCCCGGGGAATGTATATATTATTATACTTTGGCACTTCATTTTTTATCATGTAAAGCGCCTTGCTTTGTACGATAGCGCTGTAGCTGGAGGTGTACTGCTTTTCTCCGTCACTATCGTACAGATACATATAATCATCCACATAGACATAGTAATAGGGACGCCCGGCCACCTTTCCTGCCAGCATCCTCATATCATTGGTCTTATGCTCCTCCATAGTGAAGACCTTGCTGAAGAATACGGTATAATCACCGGTTTCGGGAGCATAGCTCATAACAACCAGCACCATACCGCTTATATCCGATATCTTATCTGGCCTTGCGGTGACAAATCCGGTACCCACATTTCCTGTTTTTGCAACGCTCAAACCTGTATTTCCCACTTCGGGATATCTGTCATCGGTGTGTCCGACCCCGTCTCCGATATAAGGCGTATAGTATGCATATACAAAGCGTTCCGTTTCTTCATCATACCCGAGGACCTTGAAGTCACCGACATACAGATCAAGCTGGTCATCCGCTTCCAGATTGGCATTGGTATTATTGATGATCTCATTAAGTGAAGGAACATCCGCAGGACTTACATGTCCCGGCAGGATCGTAAAAGCTCTTGCGCCGTCGATCCCGTACTTCTCCATGCTTCCGTATGCGAACCTGATATTCTCGGCAGCCTCTTCCCTGGAGATCCTGCTTCCGTCAGAACGCCCGCCGCCTCCAAGCCACGCCTCTCCTGAAAGAGGAGTTACGGGAGGATTAACTTCAAACTGGAGATTTTCGGACATAACAATAGATCCGCAGCCTGACATCATCAATACAGCTGTCAGCAACAGGCAGATCAATCTTCTGTATGACCTTATAATGCGGATTATGTTCATAAAAAAATGTAAGCCCCGCCCTTTACATAAGGGCGGGGCCGGTACTATGCCCTCTTTATAACTTCCCGTTAAGATTCAGTCCCGGATAATATCAGTCTGAAGGAAGAGTCATTGTGATCTGCTGTCCTCCGACACTGTTGACCCAGTCAAGCATAGGCTGGGAAGCAACCTTAAGAACTACAAGGATAACGAAGATAAGAAGGAAACCGATTATCGCATTCTTAAGCTGTCCCTTTGCCTTCTGCTTATCCTGAGGCTCTTCTGCCTTAGCCAGCTTGATACCGAGGAATACCCCATAGATGGCGCCGAGAGCCACTACGATCGCAATAAGGGGACCCGTAGCCATATTTATAAGATTTACAATAGGCTTTGCGGCTTCCGCGAACGGATTCTTGTTACTGGAAAGAAGAACTCCTATACTTGTTAATTTACTGATGTCCATTTTGTGCCTCCTTTAAGGTTTATGATTTCATACCGCAAGATACGCTTGCGGCATGGCCGCATTTATATTTCGTACCTTTCAAATCGTATTATATACAGATAAGTGTAAACAAAGTGTAATCTCAGAATAATTTTTTTAAAATCATCTTACGTTCATATTCCTTCGTGCATAAAGTGCCAGAGCTATTGCAGCCAGTATCAAAAGCGAAGGGATGATCAGCATTTTCGGAGTAAAAAAAGGAAGCGGCGCCTTGACCGTAAATTCATATATGCGCGCATTTCCTGCTGCATCCTCTGCGATAAGCTGATAGAAACCGTTCAGAAGAAGCTCACCGTACGGCATTGTCTCCTCTGTATAATTGCGCTTTACGGTAACGTTTGTTCCCTGCTCCGTGATCATCCAGTGAGGATTCTCAGTCACCGTTGTCCGGTACCTGTATCCGGGTACGATCTCCAGCACCGGAGGTATGGTATCGCGTGTAAAGTTCATCTCGTAATACACACCGTCTCCGCCAAAAAGGATATGGTAATCGCCGTCTCTTACAAGCAGTGCACAGCCCTTATCGGATATCTCCTGTATCCTGCCATTATAGCTCAGCTCTTCTATCTCCATTCCCTGCGGAGCATTCACCAGACTGATATTCATTCTCGGATCGGAACAGATGGTAAATACATAATCAAACCGATATGCCGTATTGGCATCGCCATCCACACTTATATCCCAGAAAGTTACCGTATAGGAGCCGCTTTCCTGATAGGGAGAGGCGGGTGTATAGCTTTTTCCGTCCCGGAGAGCCGACAGCGAAGAGATGTTGGACGATGTATTGAAAACTACGCTTCCCCGGCAAAATGCCCCCTGCGGGACATTACATTCTATCCATTCACCGTCCGGAAGAGTGTAGCGGAATCTTGAAGCAGCTTCATTATATGTCAGCAGCGCATCCGGCTCTCTTACAACCGTTACTCCGTAAGTAGTGTCTGCTCCCTGATACCCGCTGATAAGCTCCTGCGTGATCTCGCCAAGCCCTGCAATATCTTCTTCGGTCATCTCTCCCAGTCCGGGCACCTGATATACCTGACCGCTTCCGGCGGCTTCATTGGCATGTACGCATACGGAGGGGGTCACGACCAGGAAGATCGCCGAGATGATACATAGAATATTAACCCGCATCAGCTTCAAAGCCCTCTCTGCGGAGAAGCAGCTTTTTTGGTTCCCTGCTGCATATCCATAGTACGTTCCCTTGGCCTGGTAGGTCTCCTGACGCGCCTGACTCCGCTCATTCTCGCATCGATCTCTTCAAGCTCTTTAAGCGTAATGGCACGGTGACGTGAATCATTTTCCCTGACAGACTTTGATTCCATTTTCTTCTCCTCAGCTATTTCATTGGGCTTAAAGCCTCCGCTTTCACGGCGTTCACGCTCAGCGCGCAGTCCCACCATTTCCTTTTCCCACATAGCCGAATTCTTCGGACTGTCAAAATAAGCCATATCAGTTCTCCTCTTTCGTGGAATCAATCCCTGCCGCCAGCTCATAATAGTGACGGTCTATTCCCCAGTTCACCCATTCCATAAGCTTATCCTGTCCCGGCATGGCAAGGAATACCAGTGAAGGCTGTGAAGCCGATCTCATCTCGGCCGCCTGAAGTTCGCTGCCACTGATGATCGATACCATCTCACTCTCGGTACATATGCCGGCAGCAACTATACCGTTTTCTATATCGGAAGCAAGCAGGCTTATATCGCTGTATTGATTCTGTATAACGTTCTCTATGCCTGTCAGTCTGCTGACATCATTTACCGAAAGCTGTGTCGAGATGCCTATCACCTCATCCTCAAAGGCCGCCAGAGTATCAAGATAGCCGTTGCGGGGATTGATGAGGTATATGCTTCCGTATCCGTAGTCATCGGATACGGAATACCGCTGAGAGTAACTGTCGAGTCTTGTGAAAGCGCCGGCAGCAAGATCGATTTCTCCGGAATCCAGCATACTCAGAAGCACATCCCTGCTGTCGCACATTTTTATCTCAATAGTTGCATTTTCGTTATAATGATCGATCAGGTTCAGAACCTCTATCTCCCATCCGGCATACTGAACCGTGCCGTCTTCACCGGTAAAGGCATAGCAGCTTCGGTCGTTGGTATTAAGCATACCTACGGTTATCACACCGTCGGAGATCACGGACGGGACTTCTACATCCTGAGTCCTTCCGCAGCCGGCAAGTGCCATTACAGCTGCTGCGATCACAGGTATTACTTTTCTGAATCTTTTCATGACTTCTCCTTTAACCATCCGGACATCTCCTCAGGTCATTGTAAACAGTTCTTCGACACCCTCCTGGGCAACAATATTAACCGCGGTACGCTCCTGAGGCGAGGTGATGACGAATGCACGTCCACGTCCGTTATTGATGATATCCTCCTGCTCGGTCTCGTTGATCGCACCCGCCTTTTCATAAAGCTTGCACAGATCGGACATGTCATTAGGTGCGAGCGGAAAGATGAAGCTGTACTGACTCGCATTGATGATGGCGGTCGATTTGCGCGCCAGTTCCTCGGTACCGACAAAGTCCTTGATGTTCTGTGTGATGACGATCTGCATACCGTTATACTTTCGGATACGCTTAGCCAGCTGGAACATGAAGTCAAGAGCTATGGGATACTTGGCATCTATGAATACGTGCGCCTCATCTATTACGATGACGATCTTACGCTGGGCATTATAGCGCATATTGTAATCGCGGTTCTTGATTATCTCGTTGTCAAGCCACTTGAGCACAAGCAGCATCTGTGCGTTTGCAATGGTTCCGTTCTTGTTGGCAAGGAGCGACTGGAAATTGAATACTATAAAATTCTCGTTCGTCGAAATAGTGGCTTCGCCGTTCCAGAGCTGTGAATTACGTCCGCCCGTTGCGAACTTGCCCACAAAGTTGAGAAGCACACGCAGTGAATTCTTACGGTATCCTTCTCCCGACTTCTGGAACTCATCCAGTACCGTTTCATACAGATCATCGAATGTAGGATAATCCGCAGGTGTAAGTCTGCTCAGATTGGTAGTCTCATCTATCCCCTTGGATGCATACATATTGACCGTAACACTGTTGAGAACCTCCAGCGCATCTGCATTTATTCCGGGAAGGATCAGTCTGTAGAACTCTTCAAGGAACTGCAGATGGATAGAATAGCTGTTGGCTGCCGCTTCTTCGTCATCGCCGCCCTCATCATCCGAAAGCCCCGTAATGATGTGGAAGGGATTGAGACGCCCCTGGGATGCCGAACCAACATCGATTATCTTACCGTTCATATTGGCTGCAAGCCTGGTGTACTCATTCTCGGGATCGAGTATGAATATCTTGCTGTTTTCCGCCGCAAGCTGTGTAAGTATGGTCTTGGTCGCATAGGATTTACCCGAACCG
>JAEEGG010024511.1_pt1 | contig 11695 bp, 10 predicted proteins | sample 9134161 | NCBI WGS metagenome assembly JAEEGG01 (sample SAMN16246543, study PRJNA631951) | gut metagenome | biome: gut microbiome; feature: rumen; material: CR-attached | host: Bos | place: Iran: Karaj | collected 2018-10 | reverse complement strand
GGTGAATCGTTGTGCAGACGGGCTGCTGCAAACGTGTTTGTGAGCAGGCTGGCTGAACAATGATTCATTGTGCGCAGCACATCAAACAACCGGCAGTGTTTTATAGGTTTTTGTTAAATAACGCCCCGTTTAGCCAAGTTCCGCGTCGCAAACCATCCACAGGTACGAGCGCATGGTCTTCTTGCCGTTCGGGTTGTCCTTCTGGGCGTTGAAGGCCGCCAAGTCACCTGCGATCTTCGTCAGATCCTGCTTACGCGCAGCGACGGCGCGAGCCACCGTAGCGAAGCGAGTGCGCTGAGCCTGCTCGTCGGCAGTGACAGGAGTGCTGCGGGTGACAGACTCGATGCCGCGCAAATAGATACGCGTGCAGTCCTTGCTCTCGGTCGCGGCTACGCGGTGGGTAGCCAAGAGCATCTGCTGGTCGGCAGCATGCTGCGACTTTTTGTTGATTTTCTTCAGTGCACCGCTTACAAACTCGATACCCGGTGCCCATCTTACTTTTGCCATGTCGTGTTCGGCAATGGGCGCGCATTGGCTGATGCTCTGCATCATCGGGGCGCCCCATGCCTCCACTCTTCGGTCCGCAAACGCTTCGCTGGTTTACGTCCCGATTTGGGAAGGCTCCTCTATGCCGATTGAGAGGGGTTAATATGTCAAAGAACGCTGCGATTCGGCAACACGGCGACCGCATTCAACCGAAAAGCGATGCAAAATTACGAAAAAAAAACGGAAACTCCAAATTTGGGGCTTCCGTTACCTTAATCCGGTTAAGGTTTCCGTTATTCAAGGGCGTAAACCTTAAAATAATGCGCCATTTGGGCACCCATCCAGCCTCGGCTGACAGCAACATCGACCGATGCAGGTGAGTATAATCCCCGTCTTTGGCAGTGCTTTCTGAAGCCCGACAGCAGTGTCTTGAACTGCTCATCGGTCATAGGCTCTTCGCGCTTGCGCTCAATCTCCTTGCGGAGGTCTGTGATTGTGATCCATAAAATTGATGATTTTGGGCGGGTGATTCAATCACCCTGAAATAAACATACATTTTAAGCGGGCAATATCATTGCCCTGTAATTAACGACGTTGATTACTCTCGACTACCCCGCTCGCAAAGATGCGAGCGAAATGCACGATACTCTCGACTACACCGCGCTTAAACATAAGCGCGAAATGCACAATGATTGTGAAGACTCCGAGCGCGAAATGCACAATGATTGTGAAGACTCCGAGTGCAAAATGCACGATGTGATGGAGATAGTATCGATAATGGCTCGATAATGACCCGATAATGGCTCGATGTTGTCGTACGTTTTGGCGTTTTGGCGGGTTAGCGGGTTAGTGGGTTAGCGGGTTAGGGGGGTGGATCGTCCAACGCCAACTGCGGATGCCCGACTTTCCGCGAGGGAAGCACGCGGCGGTTGTTGCGGTAGGCTTCAAGAATCATCTTAATCAACTTAGTCTCCGATTTCTCCAACTCGCACAACTGCCCGTACAGGCGTCGCACGCGGTGGGTGATGTTGGTGTACTGCTTACAGGCTTCGTGCGGATTATGCATCTGCGTTTGGATGTCGCTCACGCAGAGCTTGATGATGCGGTCGGCTCGCAAGGCAGGGTTCTTGGCGGCATCCTCTGCTGAGGGCAAAGGCTGCACAAATGCCGTTGTTCTGCCGTTGTCGTAAGACCTGTAGATCATGCCGGCGTAGATACCGCTCAGGGGCTCAACGCCCTCTTTATACTCAATCTTTGCCATGGTCGGTTCCCTCCTTTTGTTGTTTTTTTTCATTGGATTTTTTCATAATGCTTTGAAATTAGTTAAAAATGTTAATATTATTCCTTGCGCAGTAACCTGCGGCGAGTTGGTCGAGTGCATCGAGTTCGCGCAGGGTGACGGTTGTGCCGTCGGGGGCGGTATAGACGATTTTGTCGGTGTTCATTGTTTTGATTTTTTTAGGGTTTGACATAATACATTTCTCCTTGCCCCAGAATAACTTGCCTCCAACCATCCACAGGCTCTGTGGTACCTTTTGCGGAATAGTACTCGCTATGCGTCATCCGCTGCTCGGCACAAGGATTGTCATCGCGGAAGTCTTCGACCGTAAAACGGAAGTTGTGCTTTTTGTTATATCCGTTGCGAACAGCCTGAAGGAGTGCTTGTTTTTCTTCCGGAGTGTAATCTTTGTACACCTGTTGGGCAATGGTTTCGTCTCGGGACTTAAGAGGCTTAGCTTCCGGCTGCAGCGCGAACGCTGCTGCCGTAACAATAAATAAATCTTCCTCGGGGGCGGAGGCAGGCGCATCGCACGTGTGTGTGCGTGCGTCCCCCTCTATCCCTTTATTCTTATAATTATATTCTATATCGTCCGCCACACGGACGGTTGTGTCCGCCACACGGACGCTATTGTCCGCCACGCGGACGCTATTGTCCGCCACGCGGACGATTGAGTACACATTGTCCTGCTTTTGGATTACTCCCATCGTTTCAAGTGAGTTAAGCGCCTCGTAATATGACGTGCGTCCGATGTTTTTGACCATAAGGTTTTTCTCCGCCTCTTTCCACTTACCGAACCAGCCTTTGCGCTGACCGGTAAGCGAAAAGCGGGCAACGAGCATATAAACCGCCATCTCGTTGAGAGTCGGTTTTTTGGGAAAGACACTATCGTCAAACATCCAGATCATTGTGAATTAGTCCATGCGTTTGTCGCGGATGCACTTGAGCGTGACCTTGATGTCGTCGGGAGCCTTGTCCTTGTGGTTCTCGATGTAGGCTTTCAGTTGCGCAGCCATGATGCCGGTTTGCGATGAGGCTTGTGCGCGGTAATCGTTGCGTTTCGCCTTGGCAGCACGCCACGCCACAGCCTCTTCGCTCTGGTAGCGATGGTAGTCGTCTAAGTCAAACACCTCGGTTATCTGGATCTGGTATGTGGCGAGCTTGGTGTGGTTGCTGCTCGTCAGTAGCTCGTGGCAGAACTCTCCGTTGGTGCGGTTGTCGGCGGCAAGGATCGGCATGGCTTGGTTGATCGCATCGGGAGTGATGGATTTGGTGAATGACTCGATGGCATCGTTGAGTTGGGCGATGATGTGCATCTGAGCAAGGCTGTCGCCTTGGTTGAGTTTGAGGCTGTTGGCAGTCTCGGTCAGTACGTCACAGAAGAGCGACGTAACGGATAATAATTCTAATTTAGTCATAATGATGATAATTTATAGGTTTACGAATTAAACGAATGTGATGGAGTTTTCATTGCATCCAGCGCCAAGGCGACATGGATGGTGATGTTCTCGATGGTGAGGGGCACGGAGTTGCTGCGGGCTTTGGTGGCAGCGTTGATGCGCTGCTTGAATGCCGCATAGTCCTCCGGACTCATATCGTACAGCCGCGAGAGTTGGCTGCGACTGAGGTAATCGGTGTCCACCCGCCAGTTGCGGAGCGTGCGCAGCCTGCCGGCGCAACGGTCGTTGAGGAAGTCCGGTAGCCAGCGCAGGTTCATCAGGTTGTTGTTGAGCGGATTGCCGTCGAAGTGGTCAGCCTCGTACTTAACCAACTTCCCGCGTTCGGCATCGTAGTACGGTTCGGGGCGCTCGCCCACCCATGCATGGAGCACGACTTCGTGCAGAAGGAAGTGCCCCCAGTTCTTAGGTATCCGGATGTAGCAGCTACCACCATTTCCGTTCGGTGAGCGGTAGTTGCCGCCTCTTAACCGCGCTTGCTGACTCGGGCTGTAGTCCTGCGGCACTTGCCGCCACTGATAGCCAAACCGCTCCAGTGAGGCGAATGGGAAGCTGGATTTGATGCGTGTGAACAGGTGTCCGCCTGAGCGGGATACGTACAGGGTTTGTTTGGCGTTGCCGTCGTTGTCGAGCTGTTCGACACAGGATTTGAGTTGGATGTAGCATTGCCCTATGTAGCATTTGGGCATCTTGTCATCGAGCCATTGGACGGATGCCGGACACACCGACACCTCTTCATGTTTTACTGCCAAGCGGCAGTTGTTTTGATTCTTTGACATAATCGTTTGTTTTTGGATTGTTGATTTTCAATTGTTTTGTGCCGTGGCATGTTCCCTCTGTGCACAAAAAAGGAACATGCCATTTCCCGCCCTGGGGAGCACATCAATCCGCGAAATGACGATGCAAAGGTACAACAAAAAAAAGACGCTCACAATTTGTGAACGTCGAATGTCAGTCAAAGTCAATCGTTAGTCAGCGAAAGTCAATGAAAGTCAGTATTTAGGTCATTTTTGAGTCAGCGAAAGTCAATAAAAGTCAATGAAAGTCAGTGACGATTTTGTGCCCTTTTGCTGCGATATACTGCAAATGTGTGCTGTTTGAAACTCAATCCGAAATGATTGTTTAGCATTTCATAGAGTTCTTTGGATTTTAGGTTTTGAGTATCGAGGTAGTCTAACGCCTCATTGATGCGTATAGCCTTGACGAGTGTAGGCGCATCAACGCACGCCTTGCGCAAATCGTCTTCGACAGCTTGCGCTTTGTTGTCGTCAATTGCGTGTTGTGTTATTCTACAAAAGAGATCGTTTGTATGTACAGTTGCATTTTTTGCATCTGTACATTCTTCTGCCTGTACATCTTCGGCGGTGTTACCAAAGAATGCTCTAACGAGTTCTGTGACGTTAGTACCGGCAGGGACATTAACTGTCATTTCGCGGTGGTGGTCTTGGCTGTTGTCGTTGAGTGTGCCGATATTGATGATTTGTTTGCTCATGGTTGTGCTTGGAGTAAAAATGCACGGATAAGCAAAGGCAATCAGTAAAGTCGGCAAACTTGCAAAGATGCCCCGCCTACCCGTGCATAACACAGATACTTGGGACATATCTCTTTTCTTTGCATAAAGTTTTGCCGACTTACTGATAAAGGAATATGTCTGCTTGCGCTAAGCGCAAATGATTATGTTCTCCTATTTAACGTCAAGGAGTCGGTGACAAAATCGGATGCAAAGGTACAAAAATATTTTGACATTTGCAAGAGATTGTGTGATTTTTTTATTTTTGTATTATCAAATGTTGGCTGTTGTCCGTGCTATTATCGTTGATAGTGCCGAAGTTTAACACAGTGCCATCAAGATGAATGTGAACCTCAGGAGACTCATCTAAAGTTTTTTTTTGAGCGAATTGTACACCTCTGTGACGAAGACATCAAGGACTTTTCTCTTGAGGCTATCATCCTTAAGCAACATCTTGAAGAAATCTTCGTTTTGTTCCAAGCCTTGCAACAAAGCATCATCTATACCCTCATAATATGTGAACTTGAAATCATCTACAGAATTGACGAGTGCTGATTGTTGGAGTTTCTGCGATTTCATCAGAATCTCCTTAATCTGCAACATAGATTGAGCGGCAACATCCGTGTCGAAGCGATTGCCTGTACGGTTGTTTATTTCCTCAATGATCTCCGACAACTTCTTTTCTTCATCCTCGCTCAGTTGAGCCTCAGCCTTTGGCAGATTGATATACGGGTCTGACTTAATATCGGGCTTATTGTACTCACCTTGCAACTTGTTGAGGAAGTTGTTTGCTACTATTTGATCTCGCAGAGAGAAACCTTGACCTGTTTGGTCTTTCTTGAACCATTGTTGTAAGTTAGAGCAGAACTTGTACTTCTTGTGCAAATCAAGATCTTCAAACTGACTTGCCTGTATGATAAATTCATAGAAGCGGACAAATCGTTTGAGATTAGCCACAAATTCCTTCAACTCCTCTTCCGGAAGATTGTTCGCTTTGCGCTCAGCCTTTTGCAGGTAACCTACCATCATATTTTTTTGTTTGTTAGATGGCTTGGCTATGGTGATGAGTTGTGCAAAGTTCTCAATATCGCAATCATCCAGCACACCAAACGTAGCCAGTTTGGTTTCTATCTTGTAGATGTCGCTTGGCGTGATGCTGTTTTCGAGGATTGTTGCAGTATAATACTTCGCGAATTGCTTCTTGATGTCCTCATATGTGTTGCAGAAGTCAAGTACAAAGGTTTTCTTCCTGTATGGCGGGCATATGCGATTCAGGCGTGAGAGTGTCTGCACGGCTGCAACCTTCTTCAATGTTTTCAGCACGTACATGGCACAAAGTTTGGGTTGGTCGAAACCTGTTTGGTACTTGTTTGCAACGAGCAATATGCGGTTCTCGTCCTTGGCAAATGTGTCCGGAAGTGCTTGCTCTGCGATTTCGTTCATGCCAACTTCTGTAAACTCTTTGCCCGGATGCTCTTCTAATTTGACTTTGCCGGAGAAGGCAACGAAACACGACATATCTTTGTAGCCATGCTCGCTGATATACTTCTCAAACGCCATCATGTATTTTACCGCTGCTTGACGCGAGGCGGTTACAACCATAGCCTTAGCCGTTCCGCCAAGTTCTTGTATAACTGTAGTGCGGAAGTGCTCTATGATGATTTCTGTACGCTTTTCTATATTCTCATCCGTCAAATCAACCAAGCGTGCAATCTTCTTTTTCGCCTGTGCAGATTTGTACATAGGATCTTCTTCTATCACTTTGTTGATGTCATAGAATGTCTTGTACTCCATATAATTGGCAAGCACATCCAAGATAAACTCTTCTTCAATAGCCTGCTTCATCGAGTATAGGTCAAAGGCTTCTTTCTTGCCCGTTTTGCCTATATGCCCGAATAGTTCGAGCGTAGTCGCTTTAGGCGTAGCGGTAAAGGCAAACATTGACACATTCGGCTGCTTGCCGTTGGTGCGAATCTCCTCGGTGAAAATGTCCTCTTTCTCCAATTCATCATCATCGTCATTGCGTCCTTGCCCTAACACTTGGGTTACTGCGCCCATATCTTTTCCGGCTGTGGAAGAGTGCGCCTCGTCAATAATAACAGCGAAGGTTTTGTTGTTAATTTTCTTTATCGTATCTACAATGTACAGGAACTTCTGAATCGTTGTAGCAATAATCTTCGTGTTTTTCTCCAGAGCAATGCGCAGATCATTCGCGCTACAGGAATCGTTCATAACCTTTACCAAACCTGCTGCATGCGATATCTGTTGCACTGCATCTTGCAGTTGGCGGTCAACGACAATCTTATCTGTAATGATGATTATAGTATCGAATATCTGATTGTCCTCTAAATCATGCAGTGAGGCAAGGCGATGAGCGAGCCATGCAATGGTCTTCGTCTTGCCTGAACCGGCTGAGTGCTGAATCAGATAGTTTTGCGAACTATGGTTGATTACTAAATCATTGACTAAATTTCGTATAGTACGGAGCTGATGATAGCGAGGGAATATAGGATGTTCCTTTTTGTGTTTAATGCCGGTTACAGGATCTTTTTTCTCTGAGGTCTCAACAAAGATAAACTTATCTATCAGGTCGCATAGCGTATCTTTTGTGAGGATGTCTTCCCACATGTACGATACAGAATACTTATCCTCAAATATAGGGTTGCCTTTACCGGTGTTGATGCCTTCGCCTCGTCCTATATTGAACGGCAAGAAATACGTTTCGCGATTGTTCAACTCCGTGGTCATGTGCACTTCTTCCAAGTCCATAGCAAAGTGCACAAAGCAGCCGGCTTTCTTTAGGAAAAGTCGCGTCTTGGGGTCACGGTCTTCTCTATATTGATGTATGGCGTGCGTGTAGTTCTGACCGGCTTGGTTGCACTTGAGTTCCATAGAGATGATAGCCAAACCATTGAGGAATATAACTATATCTACGCGCTCCTTATCTGATGCCCAAACCTCTTCCATTACGGAGAAGATGTTCTCATTGTATAGTGCTAACAGATCCGGGTTCTTGGAGGTAGCAGGCTTTGTGTATAGCAGTTTCAGTTTCTCATGCGCTATCTCAAAGCCGTTTTTGAGTACATCAATAAGTGACCGTGAGGATTTATTGATTTCGAGATTCAGATAGTTCAGGAAACTCTCACGGTAGTTATCTTTTAGCGAACTCTTAATCTTTGCCATTTTCTTTGGCTGTGTCTTTTCGAGAAATTCGAAAAGCATATCCGGATCCATAGCAAAGCGGCGGTCGTAGTTTGCGGCATTACGAGGTCTATAGCCGTTTTCTATTAGCCGCTGAATGATAAATGCTTGGTATTCTTTTTCGGTTAAGATGGTATTCATATCACTTGTTTTTTGCCTGTTACATATTCATATATCAATGAAGCCTTGTAGGCTTTGAGTTGTTCTATTTGGTCATTCTTATCCTTAATAGTTTCGTCAATGACCTTGCACTTTTCGTCAAGGAATTTGGCGATGGCTTTCTGTTCTTCTAATGGCGGAATCGGTATATACATATTGCCAAAATCATCAAATGCAATATTTTTACCGTCCCTTAAACTCATAGAGAATGTATTTATCTTCGATATAAAGCCATCGCTTTTGAAGAGATATTTGAAGTAGCCATCACAAACATTTATAGTCGGGTAGAAAACCTGATATGCAGGTGAAACAACTCCTTCATATGTTGAGTATTCAAAACCACCTTGGAAACTTCGCAGACTTATGCAAAAATCTCCTTTGTGTATAGTTCTGAAGGTTTCTAAGTTCGTTTTTTCATTAACAAGGACAACTCCTTCCAATTGAGATTGTGGGATAACTCCATACTTTTGAGTAGGCGAAAGCAACTCTAAATTATAAAGGTTTCCTTTCGTTCTTCTCAAAGTAAAAGCATATTTTCCTTTCTCTAACATCCAATGATCTGGCAATGCATCTATCCAACCAAATGAAACTTCTTTCATTGGAGCATTCGGATTCAGTCCATGCGTAACGGTTTCAGCGATGAGGGATTTTTTATATTCAGTAAGTGTCTTGATCTCTGCATCCAAATCTTCTAATAATCCATCTATCTCGCCGCATTTTTTATCCAAGAAATCAGCAATGGCTTGCTGCTCATAGAGAGGAGGAAGAGGTACTTTAATACCTCCTAATTGTTCTTCTGTGATAGAATGACGCAAATTCTTAGCTAAATGCACAAGTTCTTTGGTATTATCTAACATCAAATAATAGTAGAAGAAGTAGTCTCTATCGGCTAAGTCATGAACTACGAATTGACTATATGCAGGACTTGACAAACCATTATTATAAATCCTTCCTATACAGCAGGGGGTGACATCTATATCAAATAAACACATCAATAAATTACCCTTGTAACATTTCTGATAACCATTGAACGATGTCGGCATTTTTCCTCCAGCATTCAAATCTCTGATATTTACACCTTTCACCGATAGAGATAATATATCTTCTCCACTGTATATGGGATGTATTTCTTTTATTTTATGCATTATATATTTGTTTGGCATTACGCTCCAATGCCGTGGTATTATACCGACCCAACTAATACCGCTATTTTTCATTTCTCGTGCCATAATCAATCGAATATTTTAGCGATACGACTTGCAACGGACTTCTCTAAGTCCTCAAATTTCTTGCGTAGTTCGGCACTATCCGTAGGCTTCTGGTACTTATAGAAGTAGCGCGTGAACGGAATCTCTGCGCCTGTCTTAATGACAGGTTTCTTCTTGCTCAAGTCTTCTTCAAAGAATGCCTTGGCATCCGGTATATGTGGCAAAACTTCACGCGCCATATAGGTATCTATATCCTCATCATAGCGGACAATCTCTATGTCTTTGGTCTCCTTGTCATAGATTATCTCTCCGTTCTTGTCACGCTGGATCTCGGCATTCTTATCCATTACGGACAAGCCTTCCATAATGCGCTCGAAGAGTTTGTCTTTTTTACCAACGAGTCCATCCAAAGCATATTCCAATTCAGGTTCAAACTCTTCGGGAGAATGATAGACAATGCTGCATGCAGCTTTTCGCAAGGCTTCAAGTATTTTGCTATACCTTGGCTCATTGGCTTTGTACTCCTCAAGTTTCGCTAATTCTTTGCCCGTGGGCTCTTCCTTCTCATCAATCTCTGCAATCTTGGCAGCGTCGTACAAGGTATTGAGCGAACCGGATAATAGCATCTGTTCTATGCGTTCCTCATTGATGGCATAGGAGCGTTGCAACGGTTGCATAACTGCATACTCACGATAGATAAACTCCGTATTCGGGTAAATCTTGCATAAGTCATTCTCTTCGAAATTGAGATAAAGATCCACTATCTGTTTACGTTCCGCAGGGCTTATCTCGTTTTTCTTCATGCCCAGTGGCTTGCGGAGTTTGTGGCAAATACCTGTTGCGTCAATGAGCTGTATCTTGCCTTTGCGCTTCTCGCTTTTATTCATGGATAGAATCCATATATAGGTAGCAATGCCTGTGTTGTAGAACAGATCCGCAGGCAGAGCAATGATGGCTTCTATATAATCTTGCTTTTCCTCTAAGAACCATCGACGTATCTGGCTTTCGCCGGATGCTGTTCCGCCTACAAACAAAGGCGAGCCATCTTCAATAATAGCTGCTCTACCGTTATCCGGATTGAGTTTGTCTATCGCTGACTGCAAGAACAGCATCTGCATATCGCCCGAACCCGGTAATCCTGCTCCCCAACGCCCGTTGAAACCTTTTGCGTATTCAGTAAGCACGGCATCTTCTACTCCCTCACCGGCATCTTTGCCGCCCCATGCTTGACCAAAAGGCGGGTTCTCTATCACAAATCGCATCTTCTGATTAGGGAACGCATCCGCTTTCATGGTGTCTTGCAGACGAATGTTCGATATATCTTGTCCCTTAATAAGCATTTCTGCGAGACACATTGCGTACGACTCCTGTACAACCTCGTGCCCGAACAAACGGATATGAGCATCGGGATTAAAGCGCTTAATGAAATTGTATGAGGTTGATAACATTCCTCCCGTTCCGCATGCTTGGTCAAGAATCGCTATTTCTCGTCCCGGCTGCAACACATCCTCACTGCCTTCGGACAACAAGATAGCCACCATAGTTTTAATTATGTCTCGTCCCGTATAGTGGTCACCGGCTTCGGCATTTTCTGAAAACTTACGGATTAGTTCCTCAAAGATGTACCCCATTTTCATGCTATCAATCGTCTTGGGGTCAAGGTCAAGTTCTGAAAATGCCTTGACAACGGAATATAGGCGATTGTGGGTATTCATCTTATCTATCTGACGGTCAAACTCCAAGTTGCGCAGTATGCCTTGTACGTTATCAGAGAATCCTTCTATATAGGCAGTAAGGTTCTCAGCCAGATGTGCCGCATCGTTGCACAATTCAGCAAGGTCATAACGAGAGGTGTTATAGAATTGATAGCCCGATACACTTTGGAATTTCTTCACAGGGTAGTCTGGATGTTTCTCATGTAACTCAATGACAGCCTTTTTTGTTGGCGCAAGCGCACACTCAAAACGGCGAAGAATAGTCATCGGGATAATCACATCCTTATACTTTTCCGACTGATATGGTCCACGGAGCTTGTTTGCAATAGACCATATAAAGTTAACTTCTGAAGATACATCAATGGGGTTATCATCCCACATCGGATCTATTGTTTGTGCCATGATATTATTCGTTATCTAAGGTTTCACAATGTAGCACGGCACAGACAACTTGCCCGTTTTCGAGGTCGCAAATGAGGGCGGCGGGGTGTTCGTCGGACAGGAGATAACCACTAATATACGCCTTAGTCGTTGTGACGAGATCGACGCATTGCGGCACAAAAGTGCCGTCGCCGTTGTCATGAATCGACGCGGCGAATTGCCACGGCGAGCCCTGAACAGGCACACCGCAGACGGTCGGGCGACTGTTCGACGCAGAACTAATCAGCAATAAAGCGAAT
>JAEEGG010024505.1_pt1 | contig 11696 bp, 6 predicted proteins | sample 9134161 | NCBI WGS metagenome assembly JAEEGG01 (sample SAMN16246543, study PRJNA631951) | gut metagenome | biome: gut microbiome; feature: rumen; material: CR-attached | host: Bos | place: Iran: Karaj | collected 2018-10 | reverse complement strand
CCCGTTAGTGGTGCCGGAAATCAACGCCGATGTCATCCGTCCGGAGGACAGGATTATCGCCAACCCAAACTGCTCCACCATCCAGATGGTGCTGGCCGTTTCGCGGCTGCATCTGCGGTACCGTATCCGCCGTCTGGTGATTTCAACATACCAGAGCGTGACCGGCACCGGCCAGAAGGCCATCCGCCAGCTTGAGGCCGAAGAGCGGGGCGAACCTGCTGACATGGCCTACCCATACCCGATCCACCGCAACCTCTTTCCGCACGGCGGCGATTTTCAGGAGGACGGCTACACTACCGAGGAGCAGAAGCTGGTCGACGAGACAAGGAAAATCCTGCGGGCTCCGGAGATTGCGGTCACCGCGACGGTGGCGCGGGTGCCGGTGGTCGGCGGCCATTCGGAGGCGGTGAACATTGAGTTTGAGGAGGAGTTTGAACTGGATGAGGTGCTGCATCTGCTCTCCGAAACACCGGGTGTTGTCCTGCAGAACGACCCGTCAAGGCTTTCCTATCCTATGCCGATGTATGCGGAGGATACCGATGCTGTTTATGTCGGACGGGTCCGCCGTGATTTTTCCCAGCCGAAAACGTTGAACATCTGGGTGGTTTCCGACAATCTCCGCAAAGGTGCCGCCACTAATGCCGTGCAGATACTGCAATATTTGTGTGACAGCCGCAGGTAGCCGCTAACCGTTAACCGCTAACCGATATCCTCCTGCGCCTCCAACAGCGTCTTCCCCTCCAGGCGGGCGGAATAGGTGCTTATGTTCAGTTCAAAGCCGATGATTATGAAGTTGGAGAGCATCTGGATGTATATGAGCAGGATGATGATGGCCCCAATGGAGCCGAAAATTACATTGTAACGCGAAAAATGGGCGATGTAGGTGCTGAATCCCCAGGATGCCACGGTAATCAGCAGCGTGGTCAGGAAGCTGCCGGGTGAAAAGAAGTGCAGCCCTTTCTGTTTGGCGGGGGCAAAGTAGTAGATGAGAGAGATGATCAGGAACACAAGGAAGAAGACCGAAAGCCATTTTGTCAGCACAAGCAGCCACATCGACTGGAACCCCTGTGCTGCCAAGTAGCGCATGATATGGCCGATGCCAAGCAGTGCGAACAGCATTCCTATGACAATCAGGATTATGATTACCAGCAGAAGAACGGCGGTCACCCGAAGGGCAAAGCCGTTGCGGGTCTCCACGTGATGGTAGGAGGTGTTGAAGGCCATAATCATGGATATGATGCCCTGGGATGCGAAATAGAGTACAAACAGGGAACTCGTGGTAAGCCTTGTGCCGTTTTTCTCAAGCAGCCCGTTCAGGGTGCTGAAGACGAAATCCTGGGACTGTTCCGGCAGGAAATCAAGAATGAACTGCCGCACCATCGGGATGAACTCCTCGTAAGGGAGGTAGGCGAGGATGGTGAACAGGAAGAAGATAAAGGGGAAAAGCGCCATGAAAAAATTGTATGAGATGGCGGAGGCCCGCTGGTTGAGCACCCCTTTTGCCAGTCCCTTGACAAAAAAGCGTGACACATCGTAAATGGGAATATGGTCGAATCCCGGCAGAATGATGTGTTTCATTTTCCTGACGGGGCGGCTGCCCGCCATCCGGGCAGCTGTAAGTTTGACATTTTGTATCTTGTCGGCAATCTGTTTCTTTAAGGCCATTTTGCAGTTTTTAGGATGCAAAGGTAGGAAAAAAAGCGATATGAATCAGCAGACATGTGAAAAAAACGCAGGATTATGCCGCTTTCCATGGGATTTGTATTCACTTTTTTGTTACTTTTGCACCTTTAAAACCAAATATAAGATGTAGAAATCAGAACCCTCTATCTGGCGGTCAGACAATGTGTTCCGGCTGGATCAGATGTAAACGAAAGGAGTGCCTATGACGGATGTGATTAAAATAGGGAAATTGCAATGGATTCATATCCAAAACCCTACGGATGAAAACCTGGATAAGCTACAGGAAACTTACCACTTTCATCCCCTTGACATAGAAGACTGCCGGAGTTACACACAACGACCTAAGATAGATGTCTATGATGACTACTACTTCCTGATTCTGCATTTCCCGCATTTCGACAACCAGAAGCGCTATGTGAAAGCCAAGGAGGTGAAAATTTTCTGGGGCTGCGACTACCTGATAACCATCGGGCAGTCACACTGGGTGGTTGAGGATCTGTTCAACTATTATAAGCGTAACCCGAGTGCGTTGGACGATTTGGTCTCCACCTCATCCGATGCCATGCTCTATTCCATACTGAACCGGCTGATGAACGAATCGTTCCTGCTGGTGAACCAGGTTGGGCAGGAGATTGATGAGCTGAACCGTGATCTTTTCGAGGAGAAGGCGGAGAAGACCATTGAAAAAATCTCTGTCCTGCGGAAGAACATCATCCAGCTGAACACCACATTCAAACCGCAGTTGCGCGTGTTCCACAAATTCGAATCCGGCGACATCAAGGGTTTCGAGCAGCGGGAGGATATGGAGGACTACTGGGGCAACCTGCTGGACCTCTACCAGAAGATGTGGGACATGATTGAGGATTTTGAGGAACTGATCTCATCGCTGGCCACAACATTTGACTCAGTACAGTCGCATCGCACCAACGAAATCATGCGTGTGCTGACAATTATCTCCACAATTGTGCTGCCGCTTACATTCATCACCGGATTGTACGGCATGAATGTCCGGCTGCCATGGGGGGATGCGCCCTCCGCTTTTGTGGTGATTGTGCTCTTTTGTGTGGTGATAGCTGCATTCCTGATTTTCTTTTTCAACCGGAAAAAATGGATGTGAGGTGAATTTGAATTTCAACAGTATATTCGATTACATTTAATATAATATAAACAACATAATCGCATAAGAAACAATGGGTGGTTTTTTTGGAACGATACAGCATCGGGATTGTGTAGGTGACCTGTTTTATGGCATTGACTACCATTTCCACATGGGGACACGGCGCGGCGGTATGATCACGCTTAATGCGGACAACCATTTCCACCGTGCAATCCACAATATTGAAAACTCATATTTCCGCACAAAGTTTGAGCCGGAGCTTCCCGGTTTTTCAGGCAGCAGCGGCATCGGGGTCGTCAGCGACACCGACCCGCAGCCCATCACCATGAACTGCCATCTGGGACGGTTCGCCATCGTGACGGTTGCCAAGATTGTCAACATGGAGGAGCTGGTGCAGGATTTCCTGAACAAGGGCAACCATTTCAGCGAGCAGAATTCCGGCGTCTTCAACCAGACGGAACTTGTCGCCTTGCTGATAAACGAAGGGAAGACTTTTGTTGAAGGCATTGAAAATGTGTACAGGAAGGTGAAGGGTTCCTGCTCCATGCTGATCCTGACGGAAAACGGCCTTATCGCCGCCCGTGACAAACTTGGCCGCACGCCCATCATCCTGGCGCAAAAGGAGGATGGTTATGCGCTGGCATCGGAAAGCTGCAGTTTTCCCAATCTTGGGTTTGAGATTGTCCGTGATTTGGGGCCGGGCGAAATTGTTCAGGTTACCGCTGACGGCTGCGAACAGCTGCGGAAACCGAATGACAAGATGCAGATATGCTCCTTCCTTTGGGTCTATTATGGATATCCTGTGTGCAGCTATGAGGGGCGCAATGTTGAGGAGGTGCGTTATTCCTGCGGCTGTGAGATGGGCAGGAAGGATGATGTGGAGGCCGATATGGTGAGTCCGATTCCGGATTCCGGCATCGGTATGGCTATGGGCTATGCCGTCGGCAAGGGGGTGCCTTACCGCGGGGTCATTGCCAAATATACGCCGACATGGCCGCGCAGTTTCATGCCTTCCGACCAGAAACGGCGCGATTTGGTTGCAAAAATGAAACTTATTGCCAACCGCTCCCTGATTAAGGGCAGCCGGGTGGTCTTCTGTGACGATTCCATCGTCCGTGGGACACAGTTGCGGGACAATGTGAGCGTGCTTTACGGTTACGGCGCCAAGGAGGTGCACATGCGTATCGCCTGCCCTCCACTGATATTTCCGTGCACCTACATCAACTTTTCCGCCTCCAAATCCTCCAAGGAACTTATCACCCGCCGTGTGATCGAGCGTCTGGAGGGGGATGAGAACAAGAATCTGCAGGCCTATGCAACAACGGGTTCCCCGCAGTACAACAAGATGGTTGGGATTATCCGGAATGAGTTGAAAATAACAACGTTAAAGTATAATCCGCTGGAAACGCTGGTCAAGGCCATCGGCCTGCCGAAGTCACAAATCTGCACCCATTGTTTTGACGGCAGCAGCTACTATTAAAAAAAAATCCGGGTAAATGGAAAAAGATGTTCTAAAAAGTGCTACTTTTGCAAAACTTTTTACCGGCGAGGTAGCTCAGTTGGTTAGAGCGTCGGATTCATAACCCGGAGGTCACGAGTTCAACTCTCGTCCTCGCCACCAGGAATATTTGAGAATATTTGAGTTGTCGAAAATATTTTTGATTGATTTTTTTCATTTTTTTCATTTTTTTGGAAAAGGCTTGATTCCCGTCAATGCCTTTTCTATTTTAAAGATGCTAAGGAAAATATTATATACAGTGTGTTTGTCCGTGGGGCTGCTGTTTGCGGCGGAGCCTGTTTCAGGCGGTGTCCCTTGGGGAAACCCATGCGAGAAAATGCTGAAGCGTAACGCCAAAAAGCTGCAGCAGGTCTCCGTGCAGCTGCAGCGGACGGTGCCGGAGCGCTTTGACACCATTCTGCCCTTGTTCAATTACGCCTTCAGCGACACCTCTGTCCGGGTATCGTCTCTCCTGGCCGAAGTTCAGACGGAACTGTCAGTGTGGGAGGGAAGCACCTCATCATGTGCCGACAGGGCATGTCTGATGCTGGCGGAAAGCTATTTTTACCAGTGCGATTACGACAATGTTCGCAAATATCTCCATTTGTTGCGGCAGCGTCATACGGATTCCGCCATGGCCGCCAACGCGGAACTGCTGCTGCTGCGCACAGCCGTCGCCGATGCGCGCTGGGATGAGGCGGAACAACTGCTGGAACGTCATTCATACAAAGTGTCCCAAACTGTCAAAGGGACGGCAGATGAGCGTCTGTTTGCTTTATATCGTGCAGATTATCTGCTACATATTCTCAATAATCCGATCGAAAAGCTTGCTGTGCTGGACACCTTGGAGGCTTTTGCCGCCCTTTCGGACACCATGCGTTGCCGGATCGCCTTTATCAGGGGGCAGTTGCTGCGCGGGCTTGACCGGAACCGCGATGCGTGCCGCAGTTTCAATGAAGTGCTGGGGCATTGCGCAAATGGGGCGATGTATGCCTATGCGTTTGTTTACAGGGATGCATGTCTGGCGCAGATAGCCGCCAATATACGGGATTCCATTGATGCGGAGGCGGTGCGGATGGCAAATCGGATTCCATTTGAACCGACCATGGTGGAGAGCTGCCATGACAGCGATTTCATCTATGCTCTCTATCCCTATTATTTCCAGGATATGGCCTCCCGTTTTTTTCTGGATGAGGCGGGCGATGTGACGGGAAACGATTCCGGAGAGGATACGCTTGATTTGGAAAATGCCTGGTACGATGACAACGACACCACCGGGGTCTCTCCGGAGATGCTCTCCATGGTGTTTGAGAACTGGGATTCGGTTTCCATACATATCCCCAAAGCGGATTTCAGCCATCTGGAGGATACCATATACCTGCCGCTGGTGGATTCAAGCTACCGGATGCCGCCTTTCACTGAGGTCACCTCCGAGTTCGGCTGGCGGCGCTACCGGTACCATTACGGCGTGGATACAAAAAACAGGACCGGCGACACCATCCGCTGCATTTTTGACGGTTATGTGCGTATTGCCAAGCGTAGCAGGACTTACGGCAACGTTGTCGTGGTCAGGCACCTGAACGGATTGGAGACCTTCTATGCGCATTGCTCGAAACTGCTGGTCACCCAAAATCAGGAGGTCAGGGCCGGAGATGTGGTCGCACTGGTGGGCAGTACAGGACGTTCGACAGGACCACACCTGCATTTTGAGGTGCGCTACAAGGGTGTGCCCTTCAATCCGCGCCATATTATCGATTTTGATTCAAATAGGTTGCGGAGTGACACACTAAAAATAACCCGTGAAACGTTTAACTATTTGAAACCTTACGGCGGGTCCGCTTCAGCCGCTTCGTCAAAGGCAGTCTATTACAAGGTCCGTCCTGGTGACACCTTGTCGCAGATTGCCCGCAGAAACCACACGACTGTGGCTGCAATCAAGCGGTTGAACGGGTTGCGTTCCGATTTCATTCGTGACGGACAGCGGTTGAGGGTTCGTTAAAATTAACGGATATGTGCAGAATTAAAAAATGTCGGATATTGTTGTGCGGATTCCTGATCTGGATCTGCGCATCGGTTTCCGGCCAACAATGGACAAAAGAGGCGGATTTGCAGGCTTGGCGAATCTGCAGTCAGGAGCTGTCATCCGGTGAGGTGCGGTCGTATCTCTGGTTTGACGGCGCCTTTATGGAGGCGTGCGGTGACCGGTTGCTGCCGGTGTGGCGCATGCAGGTGCCACGCATGTCGGACGGGTCGTTCCGCGTGCGGTTGTCCGGTTCAAGCTGGCAGCCGCTGACTGACAGGGAGCGTGCCCTTCTGCCGCTCTCCTGTATCGACACCATTACCGACAATTGCCGTGTTAAGCCGCTGGTGACGCGGAAACAACCGGTTGCGGAGGTTTGTGTCGTGCCGTTCCGCCGTCATGAGGGTCGCTATGAGAAGCTGGTCTCATTCCGGCTGGAGGGCGAGCCGGTTGCCGTGCCGGCCATCCGTCAGTTCGCGCAGAAGCAATATGCGGCCCATTCCGTACTGTCGTCGGGTGAGGTCTACAAGGTGGCGGTGCAGAAGACAGGTATCCACAAGCTGACATACCAGCATCTCTCCTCCATGGGAGTTTCCATGAATGGTCTGGACATACGGAGCATCTCAATATACGGCAGCGGCGGATTCCAGATGCCGGAAGCCACGCAGGAGCCCGTGCCGGACGATTTGGAGGAGGTGTCCGTCAAGGTGGTGGATGCCGACGGTGACGGCCTGTTCGACCCCGAAGACTATATCCTGTTCTATGCGCGTGGCATTGTGGGATGGCAAACCGACCATTCGCTCAATTTCACCCATACGTTTAATATTTATTCTGATTACGGCTACTATTTCGTCAAGCTCCGTCAGGCCCCAACCCGGACAGTGACCGGATTGTCTTCTGTGACGGACGCCCCCACCCATCAGGTCTCATCTTATCTGTATCATCAGGTGCTGGAGGAGGACAATCTGAATCCCACGGAGGTGGGGCGCCTGTGGTTCAAGGATGCCTTTGATGCCGTCACAAGCCGGAAGTACACCTTTTCGCTGCCGGAACTTGCAGGCGGATCACAGGTGGTGATGCAGCTTTGTCTGGCCGCATCCTCGCCCTCATACGCCTCGTATTTCACGTTTGCGGCGGATGGCGGACAGATGGAGTCACTTAATTTTCCGTCAGGTAACGGCCAGGTGAAGAGGATGCGTTACGCCTTTATCCCATCATCACCATCCTTTGCGCTGAATGTGAATTACAGCAAGCCGGCCAATACCGCCAAGGGCTGGCTGGATTACGTGGAGCTGACAGCCGAATGCCGTTTGCGGCAGTATGCCGCGCAGGTCGATTTCCGCTGCATCTCTTCGGTGGGTTCGGGCAATGTGACGGAATACCGTCTGGAGAGCGCCGGCCATTCCCCGACGGTTTGGGATGTGACCGATCCGTTCCGCTGCAGGGAGGTTGTTACAACCGACAATGGGGACGGCTCCATTTCGTTCCGTCTCCCGTCCGACAATCTGCGCGAGTTCGTCTCATTTTACGGTTCTGCCATGTATGAGGTGGTTCCTGTGGGTGCTGTGCCGCACCAGGATCTGCACTCTTTGGAGGCGGTGGATCTGGTGATTGTCACCCATCCGTCATTCCAGTCAGCCGCGGAGCAGCTGGCCGCTTTCCGCCGCAGCAACGACGGCATGCGGGTTGCCGTTGTGACCACAACGCAGGTCTATAACGAGTTCGGAAGTGGCGCACAGGATATCTCCGCGATCCGTAATTTTATGAAAATGTTATATGAACGGTATCCGTCCGACCCTCCGAAGAATTTGCTGCTTTTCGGGAAGGTGTCGTATGATTTCCGCAACAGGAAGGGCACGGGAAGCTGTTATATTCCGAATTATCAGGAGGAAGCCGTGTTTGATGTGGACGGATGCCTCTCCACTGACGATTTTTTCGTGAAATTGGACAATTATGAGGGGAGTGGCAATTCCGGTACAATGGACGCCGGTGTCGGGCGTATCCCGGCAAGCACCGCCTCGCAGGCTTCCGTAGTGGTGCGCAAGATTATGCAGTATGCATCCATGGAGCTGTTGGGCGGAGGTTCCGCCAATGTGGTCCAAAATCTTGCGGATTGGCGCAACATCATAGCTTTTTGTGCGGATGATGATGCGGATGACATGGGGCACTTTTCCAATGCGGACAATATCGCCAGATATGTGACCGGCAATTATCCGGTCTATAATGTTGAAAAAATCTATTTGGATGCCTACAGGAAGGTCTCGACCTCGCAGGGCCAGCGTTATCCGGATGCCACGGAGGCTTTGAACCAACGGGTGAACAAAGGCTGTCTGTGGCTGACATATATGGGCCATGGCGGGGATAACGGCTGGGCGCACGAGCGTTTTCTGAAACGCTCCGACATCAACGGCTGGAGCAACCGGTACAACCTTCCTTTATTCTATGCCGGCTCATGCTCGTTCGGAGCCTATGACCGTCTGAGTTCCATTTCACCTTCTGAGGAGATGCTTTTCAAATCGGACGGCGGCGCCATCGGTGTGATTTCAGCCTCCCGCAGCTCCTACGGGGCGACTAACGAATCGTTCGGCCTCCAGCTGTTCCGGAATGCCCTGCAGGATGACAGTCTCGGCGGCCACCTGACAATGGGGGAGGTGTTCGCGAATGCGAAGAACAATTGTGGGATGGTGCAAATGTACATCTTTTTCGGAGACCCTTCCATGACGCTTGCCTTCCCGAAACGGATGGTGCGGACGGACAGTGTGAACGGTTTTTCGGAACTTCTCAGGGACACATTGCAGGCCTTGTCCTATGTGACGGTCAGCGGGCACGTCTGCGGTGCCGACGGCTCGGTTGACCCGCAGTTCAACGGGTATATCTACCCTACCATATACGACAAGTCCTCCACCGTAAAAACCCTTCTGAACAACAGCAACAGCGTGGAGCGGGAGTTCCAGTTGCAGAAGAACATCTTATATAAAGGTAAGATTTCTGTCGTGAACGGACGTTTCAGGTTCGGTTTCCTGCTGCCGAAGGACATCAACTACGATTATGGGTATGGAAAGGTCAGCTACTATGCGCAGGGGGACCGGACTGATGCCAACGGCTACGATTCAGTATGGATCGGTGGTGTGTGCGATACGGTGATTGCGGACAACAATGGTCCGGAAATCCGTCTCTATCTGAATGATGAGTCGTTTGTCAGCGGCGGGACTGTCGGCAACCATCCCACACTGCTTGCGGAGATACGTGACGAGAACGGGGTCAATACGGCCGGCATCGGCATTGGTCACGACATCGTTGCGGTTCTGGATCAGGATGAGGCGAACCGTATGATTCTGAATGACTATTTCGAGTGTATGGAGAACAGCAGTCTGGCCGGGACAGTCCGATACCTGCTCTCCGGGCTGCCGGAAGGGGAGCATACGCTCGAACTGCGCGCATGGGATGTCCTGAATAACCGTGGGGAGGCCTCAATACGTTTTCAGGTGGCGGATGAAAAGGAGCTGAAGCTGGATCATGTGCTGAACTATCCCAATCCCTTCACCACGCATACCTCGTTCTATTTCGAACATAACCAGGTCAACAAAACGCTGGAGGTGCGCATCCAGGTATTCACGGTGTCGGGACGGCTTGTCCGGACCCTCACTCATACGGAATATGCGGAATCGTACCGGTGCGGACCTGTTAACTGGGACGGCCGGGATGATTTCGGAGGGCGTCTCGCAAAGGGGGTATATTTTTATAAAATCACTGTGCGAACGGACGATGGGAAGGTTCAGGAGCGGACAGAAAAGCTGGTTATTTTGTAGTGTGAAAAAAAAAATGTGCAATTGCAATTTTCATAAGCATAATTTATATACTTTTGCAAGTTCCAATTGGTGGAGCGTCCCCTTATATGCAGATTTGTTATAAAGGGCACTTTGTCAATGGAATAGAAATTTAGTTAGATAATAATTCAATAATAACAATTATGATACAGACGCAAATGTTGAAGCAATTGAAGCAATCGGTCGGTCTCTTTTTGATGTTTGTTATCCTTTGTGGAACAACATCGGTGAATGCCCAGTCCAAAAAATCCGGTTATACGGGAAGCGGACAGTATTATAACGGAAGTACAATCCGCCCGTTGACCACGGCGGTCTCCTTCCTGCAAGTTGGGCCGGACGCCCGTACCGGTGGAATGGGTGAAGTGGGTGTCGCCCTTCCGGATGATATGAACGCCCAGCATTGGAATGCCGCAAAGTACGCTTTCTCCAAAAGCAAACTCGGTGTCTCGGCAACTTACAGCCCATGGCTGGCAGGTCTGGGGCTCGGTCTGCAGGACATCTATATGGCATACCTTGCCGGTCATGTGAAGCTCTCATCCTTGGATGCCATTTCCATGTCCCTGACCTATTTCTCGTTGGGTGAAATGGACATTACCGATTACGACGGTGCAGCCATTTTTGAGAATGTCAAACCTCACGAGTTTGCCCTGGATGCCGCCTACTCCCGCAAGTTGACGGACAACTTCTCCATGGCAGTGACCGGACGTTTCATCTATTCAAACCTGACCACGGTCAGCGATGTCTCGACTAACACCAGTGATCTGAAACCGGGTCTTGCCGGTGCGGCTGACGTGTCGCTGTTCTATCAGACCGAACTGAAGGCGAATAACCTTTACAAAAGTCTGATCGGTGCCGGTCTGACCATTTCCAACATTGGTAACAAGATTTCCTACTCCGCCGATATGGAGAAGGATTTCCTCCCTGCCAATTTCCGTCTTGGTGTCGCCTACACCATGTATGTCGACAAGTTCAACAAACTGACCTTCGAGTTCGATGTCAACAAGCTGTTGGTGCCGAGCACGGTCTCCTATAAGAACGACACTGTGAACGGCAAGGTCACGAAGGTGGTTGACCAGGCTGAGACAATGACCACCGCAAAGGATCCGCGCGACGTTTCCGTGATCGACGCTCTCTACCGCTCCTGGTTCGACGCCCCCGGCGGTATCCGTGAGGAGCTGGATGAGTACATCCTCAATTTTGGTGTTGAGTACACCTACAACGACCTCTTCTCTGTCCGTTGCGGTTATTTCAACGAAGCCAAGGGCAAAGGCGCACGTAAATATTTCACCTTCGGTGCCGGCCTGAAATATAGCATCGTCTATTTCGACGCCTCCTACATCGCTGTGCTTCCGGTGGACGGCCTGTCCGGAACCCATCCGTTGAAGAACACCGTGCGTTTGAGCCTCTCCTTTGATATCAACGCTCCTGACGCAAAGGCTTCCATCCAACGTTAGTAGGGAATGGAATGAAAATCAGGGTCGGCTTCGGTTTTGACACCCATCGTCTGGCGGAAGACAGGCCTTTGATTTTAGGTGGAGTACATATAGCATC
>JAEEGG010024503.1_pt1 | contig 11696 bp, 12 predicted proteins | sample 9134161 | NCBI WGS metagenome assembly JAEEGG01 (sample SAMN16246543, study PRJNA631951) | gut metagenome | biome: gut microbiome; feature: rumen; material: CR-attached | host: Bos | place: Iran: Karaj | collected 2018-10 | reverse complement strand
TAGGGGTTGGTCTGTCTGAAAGGCTTCTGATGCTCCGGCTCCGCAATCCTGAAGTCCTGGGGCATGGTGTAGTACTCACAACCCTCATTGTAGTAGGCGTTGGGATCGAATGAAAGGAACCGTGTACGGGTCACGTCACTGCAGTTGCGGTCCACCGTCAGGCCAATCTTTGCCATCTCCTCGCTCAGGGCGGCATAATAGAGCTTGTGCAGTTTGTAATCCTTATTGGTCGTGGGCACTATGGCAATGAAACCTCTTCCGCTTACGGACAGTCCGCAGTACCACACCCAGGGCATCATGGAGGCCCGGAACTTGGCATCCTCCACATCGTCGACATCATCAAAATCAAGAACTATAAGACTCTTGTATTCAATCAGTCTCTTCTCAAGGTCTATGTTCCTGTCCCTCGTTGTAAGTGAGCATGAAATGGTAGCCACCGGCAGCAGCTCCTTCTTCAAGTCATATCTCTCATCCTTGCTCTCGGTATTCCTGATCCTTTCAATGGCAGCAGAATATCTGGCACCCATGGTAAGGAACGTGCGTATAGGAATTTCACTGGGCATGGACTCTTCATTATCCCTGCTGCGGATAATCTCTTCGTTGGAAAGCAAGGCCGCGTCTTTGCAGGTAATTCTCTCATACAGATTCACAGTCACGTTCTCACTGTAGAATCTGCCATTTTTGCAAACATCGCTCATAACGCATTAATAATCTAGGTAGATTCAAAATGGCGGCAAAAATATCGTCACAGTCTGACAAATACTGACAAACCACCACCTAATATTAATAATACTTCACACGCGCGGTCATCTGGAACCGACTCTGTTCGTATTCCTGGCCATCACCGGCACCTGGAAGTCCGCCATCACGTCGGCGGTCCTCACGAATGCCTTGCCGCCGTACTTGTAGATACGATACTTCTTCCTCCGGATGTGGTTATAGACTGAGCTGTGGCAGCAGTTACATAACTTCATCATCTCCTTGATAGACAGGAATTCCTTCTCCGGCTCTTTCTCCTGATGGGGCATAGATGCCTGGACTGCCTCTGCAACGATAGGTCTGATGATACTTGCAAAGAACTCATTGATGGTTTTTTCTTTCTCCATTATTGGGCTGTTTAAGGACTAACAAGACAGCCGTGCGCACAACTGTACCGGGGTAACTCCCCGACACCGCAAAAGTATATATGGATTCCGTTGGATAAAAACGCGCAACTGCCGTATCCATGTCATCATTACCGATGACCGCACGGCAGATTATAGGCGTGGCACCGCCCACGCCCCATGTTTGAGTCATCATCTCCCGATGACTCTTTGATGACTATTTCCAATGATGTCCACCGTAGGACAGGGCCTGTGTACAACCCCGTCTATCTCCCTACGGCCTCCTGCATCTCCCGGATAATGTCGTGGATGTCATACTGGCTGAAATCCAGTACCGGCCCGTGTCCCGAGTAACTGAGCAGGGTAGGCTTCCCCTCCAGGGTCTCAAACCTGAACGAGGCGTTCATCTCCCTGCAGCTCTTGCCCAGCATCTTACCCATCACGATGGCCTGCCGCTTGTCGGCCGTCCACAGGGGCCGTCCCTTCAACGACACACCGTTCATCACGAACCGTCCCAGCTCCCTTGCCGTCACATGATCAAAGAACGGCTTGAGTCTCTTCACCGCAATCTTAAAGACATCGACCAAACGCTCGTCAAACGTCTGCAGGCCATCCGTATAGTCAAGGATGGCCTTAGCCTCAGTCTCCCAATTCACTATATCGCTCAGGTACCGCCGTCCGATGGCCGTCGTTCCAAATAAGGTGTCAGCACGGCGGCTGTGTCTGTGAACCAGAGCATCAAACTCCCAGGCTTTCTCCCTGAACCTCCTACAGCAGGTCAGGTAACTCTTCAGGTCCTCCATCAGGATGGCGTTACCGGTAATCTCGTTCCAGCGGCGCTTGATCATCCAAAGGGAATCCATCAGCAACTTCCTCAGCCTCTCTTCACTCTCATAAAGCATTCTGCAGTTCTGCTTGCAACCAAGGTCAGCCATGTCAGGCTCATCCTTACTGTCAAGAAACCGGCCGGAGGCGGCCATCTCATCGATGATGGCCTCCACCAGCCGTTTTGTTTCTATGACAACATCATTGTTATCATCCATCTACTATTTGAAATAATCGTATTTCTGAACTATTGTATTCACCGCCTCCAACTCGTCAGCCTTGATATACTTCTTGAGCATGTTAGGCGTCGAGTGGCCCGTAATCTTCATGATATCGTAAACCTCCATGCCGGACAGATACATCAGCGTGGCTCCGGTACGGCGTGCCGTATGGGTATGTACCAGCTCGTGCTTGGGATGCCATTCAACCTTCTTCTCGCCACCAAGCACCTTCTCAATACGCACCATCTCATCGAGCCCCGCCGCCTTGGCAATTTCCTTCATGTAGTCGTTGATGTTCTGGTCAGCGATATGGGGCAGGTTATAGTCATATTTCTTCAGGATCCCGAGCAGCTCCGAACTGCACGGAATCACCACCTTCGTTCCCGTCTTCTTCTGGGTGATGTCAATCACCGTAATCTTCTTCTCCACAACAACAGGCTTAGTCTTATTGGACCCCTTCTTGATAGGCTTGTTCTCAATCACCTGCCGCGTCACAGTCTTAATATTCTCCTTCTTAAGGTAGTTGTAGTCGCTTACGCGCTGGGCCGTCCAAACACCCACCATGAATATGTCACGCGCCTTCGCATACCCCGCATGGAAACCGCTCAGATCCGCCTGCCTTATCTTCTCCAGGTCCTCCTGCGTCAGGTATATGGAGTCAACCTCTGCGCGAGCCCCCTTAAAGCGTTTGTCCCTATAAATCGTATTGGTGTTGTACCCTTCAGTCTCGGCGGTTGAAAGAAAAGTCTTGAACCAGTTGATAGTCTTGCCCACAGTGTTCAGGGCTAGTTTCTTGTCGTTCAGGAAAGCCGTGAACTCATGGTAAAAGTCCATGTCAATGTCATTGAAGTCATAGGTGCGCTCCTTCTGCTTCTGAAAAGCCTGGAAACGGTCTTTTGCCTGTCCGATGCTGTTCACGGTACCGCGCTTGTACTTGAGACCGTTCACCGTCAGACGGCTCCCGTCCTCAGCTCCATTGTAGAACATCTCGATGTACTTGTTAAGGGTAACGCGGTTGGCCTCCTCCTCAAGACGGCGCTTCTCTTCTTCCTCAGCCTTGAGCCTTTCCCTTTCCTCGCGTGTGGTGATTTCGCGTATGCGTTTAGTAATGACGTCGTTGTTAATCTCCTCCTTGTTGGTAAACATATCCTCCAGAGCCTGCAGGATCTCGTTTGCCATATTGATGGTGGGCACAACGTCGGCAAAATCCTTGTAATTACCCAACTTCTTGGGGTCATTGCGGACAGCCCAAATCTTAGGATTGATGTAAAGTCCCGTTCCCTGCTTGATGTTGAGGGGAGGGGTAGTCGTCCTGAAACGGATCTTGATCTGAGCCAAACCGTCCTTGCCGGTAGGCCCTAAAATGAAATTTGCAGCCATACAATTATTGTTTAAAGTACCTACTGCAAAGATATAAATTTAATTGGATATCGGTACCAAATCGGTACCAAATTTGTTGGACAGATTTGCACACCAATGCACAGCCATTATCCACTTATCTCTAATTATCAATAAGTTAACCCATACAACACCACACCCCATTATCCAACCAAATCCACATCCGAGAACCCATACACACCGCAAAACAAAGAGAGTCGCAAACGCGGCTCTCTTTGTTTTGCGGTGGTATGGGACTCGTATGGGCCCTTTTTTTAGTTCGCTAACGCGAACGGGCGGCCTCCGGCCGCTCTCGCTCGGGGTCTCGGTCGCCCCAATACGTTTTACGTGCGTTTGTGACGCAAAACGAAACGACCCCTTTGCGTCACTTTAAAAAAGTTTGTATATTTGCAATCAGAATCTGGGTATCTGTTGAGTCAGATTTAATAGGGAACACGGGTGAGATTCCCGGACAGTCCCGCTGCTGTATTTCTCAGATACCGTTTCAGGATGAGCGGCCGCTCCCATGGCTGCAATAAACGCCACTGACCGTCAGGGTCGGGAAGGTTCCTGGAGCGTGAGATAAGTCAGAAGACCTGCCCATGATTTCTAAGTTTTGCTTTAGCCCCGGGGATAGGGCGGGTATGACAAAATGGCGAAAGAGATTAAATACAATTGTGATGTTCATCGTTTGTTCCAAGCGATGAGCATAAACTATGCATTATGTTTGACAACTGAAATACTTGTTTGATGTCAGCCCTTAATTGGACTGAAGCGCAGTGATTTCCGGTGATGTGGAAATCGCGGAAAGATGGGGAGGCCGTGAGGGTTTCCTCATCTTTGCTTTTGATTAAACCATTTGAGATAAATGGAATCAAAATAATGTATGGACGTCCGTTCAATATTCAGATTCTCATTAACCGCGCTGGCCTTGATGCTGTGCGGTTCAATCCGTGCGCAGTGGGATGAACCGGTCATAATTGATGACAACTATCAGCATGTTGAGTACGCCGTGCCGGAAGGCTCTCCGTTGGTGTTCGGAGCAAGACCTGCCGGCATAGGATCCGTGTTGTTTGAGACCAATCCTACCGGGGCTAAGGTTTTCATTGATGACGTCTATCAGGGCTTGACCCCATTGCTTATAGATAATGTCCCCGACGGTACATACAGTGCCCGTTTTGAGATGGAAGGCTACCTTAATCATTATATGTCATTTGATGTGGCAGCCACGCTGAGGTCACATGTTACGGCGGGACTCCAGCCACGTCCGCATTACTTTTTTGACCGTAGTGAACTCTATACCACCCTGGTCTATGAGAATAGCCGTGTGAATGCCGAAGGGTGGGGCGTGGGTAATTCCTGGGGTGCATATTTCAAGAATTTCAACCTTGAGCAGAGCACTATAGTCCACATCGGCATAAGCAATACCGTTACTTTTGAAGGCGTTGCCGGATACAGTTTCATTTTCGGCCGGTTAAAACGTTTCCGCCTTACTCCGCAGATAGGGTATACCGGTGTTTGGTATGACCATGTGGATACTGCTGTAAGCGGTTGGACGGGTTATATGCGTGGTGCTCTGAACTTTAAGTGCGGCATTACCGAGCAATACGCATTCTCAACCACAGTCCTATATGACAAAACCGGTATAGGTTTCCGCGCCGGCATTCTCTTCTATGTAAATTAAAATACGTAACTTCGCAGTCTGAAAACTTAATGTTTTGAGATGAATAAGACAGTTACTTTCGGCGAGGTTATGCTTCGTCTTGCCACTCCGGGCTATGAGCGCTTCGGACAGGGCAACATGCTGAGTGCGACATACGGTGGAGGTGAGGCCAATGTGGCCGTATCACTTGCCAACTACGGTCTCCCCGTGTCATTTGTTACAAGAGTTCCAGATAATGACATAGCCGATGCCTGCCTGCGTGAACTGCGCGGATTCGGTGTCGATGTAAATGACGTGGTCAAGGGCGGAAACCGTCTGGGAATCTATTTCCTTGAGACAGGTGCCGTAAGCCGCGGCAGCAAGGTTATCTATGACCGTGCCGGATCGGCCATTGCCCAGATTGAGCCGGGCATGATTGACTGGGACAAGGTGCTTGAGGGCGCCGGTTGGTTCCATTGGACCGGTATCACTCCCGCCATATCCGAGGGTGCCGCCAAGGTTTGCCTGGAGGCCGTAAAGAAGTGCAATGAGAAGGGTATCACCGTATCATGTGACCTGAACTACCGCAAGAACCTTTGGAAGTGGGGCAAGAAGGCATCGGAAGTTATGCCTGATCTGGTGGCCTGCACCGATATAGTTCTGGGTAACGAGGAGGATGCACAGATGGCTCTGGGTATCAAGCCCGAGGGCGTGGACGTATCAAAGGGTGAGGTGAGTGCCGATGCATATCTGTCAGTATCGCAGCAGATTATGGCCCGATTCCCGCGCTGCAAGAAGGTAATCACCACTTTGCGTACATCGATCAATGCCAATCATAACAAGTGGGCCGGTGTGCTGTATGACGGCAAGACACTGTTCAAGTCAAGACAGTATGACATTACCCATATCGTGGACCGCGTAGGTGGCGGTGACTCATTCATGGGCGGTCTTATTTACGGACTGCGCGTTTATGAGGATGACCAGAAGGCTCTGGATTTTGCAGTTGCCGCATCGTGTCTCAAGCACACCATCTACGGCGATTATAACCGTGTGACAGTAAGTGAAGTAGAGAAACTTATGGGCGGCGATGCATCAGGTCGCGTAGCCCGCTAAATATTTCAGAGATATGAGCCGATTCAAGAGATTACAGGTGCTCAACACATTTGTAGGCACCGGAATTGTCCCTCTGTTCTACAACAAGGATGCAGAGCTTGTAAAGAATGTGGTTAAGGCATGCTATAACGGCGGTGCCCGCGTATTCGAGTTCACCAACCGTGGTGACTATGCCCATGAGGTTTTTGCCGAGGTTAACAAATGGTGTGCCCAGGAGTGTCCTGAGATGATTATGGGAGTGGGCTCTGTATCAGATCCCGCCACTGCAGCACTCTATATCCAGCTTGGTGCAGGCTTCATTGTTTCACCAAGTCTGAATCCCGATATGGCCAAGATCTGCAACCGCCGCAAGATTGCATGGATTCCCGGCTGCGGCACCCTGACCGAGATCAATATGGCCGAGGAACTTGGCTGCGAGATTGTTAAGATATTCCCTGGCACCGAGGTAGGCGGTCCTTCATTCGTGAAGGCCATCAAGGGTCCGTGCCCCTGGACCGAGATAATGCCATCGGGCGGAGTATCACCCGATCCTGCAAGCCTTGAGGCCTGGTTCAAGGCCGGTGTGGCCTGCGTAGGTCTGGGCTCTCAGCTCACTCCCAAGGACATAATTTCAAAGGGAGATTTTGGCTTCATTGAAACTAAGGTTAGAGAATGTGTCGACTACGTAAAGAAATTGAAAATTGAAAAATGAGAATTGAGAATTAATACGCAGAACCTGCGTAAAACCCGTGTCATTAAAAAGCCTCCGGAATTTTTCCGAAGGCTTTTTATAATTTTCAATTCTCAATTCTCAATTACCTCAGTTCCAATCCAAATACAGCCTCAAGTTCTTTGAGGGCTGGATTTTCTTTTTTCATGCGGGCGTAACGCTCCTCGCGGGTAAGAAGGTGCTCCACGTTACGTGACTGGTCAACAATGAGCTCCATATCTATGGCGGGGTTGCTGAACTGTTCGCGTATAAACCTGAGGATGCGGTCCTGTGCCTGACTGATTTCCTGAGCCATCATGGGGTTACCTGCCGTTACGGTAAACAGGGTATCGGACTTAACGGCGGGATGGCAGTTGATCATGCGGTTTTTAAGGGGAGTGTCCTGCTTGGGCAGTGTGGCTGCAAATTCATTCCATGAGTTTTGCAGGGCATCGGCAGTAAGGGGCTTGGCAGGATGCTGCTCCTGGTCTATAACCTGAACCGTCTGACGGCCGTGCGACTGGTCGGGACGGCCTGCAGGCTTGTTCCCATAGATGGATGTGAATATGCTGCCGCCTTTAAGGGTAGGTATGGCACTCTTTCGCGCAGGCTGTGGCGTGGGTTGCTGGACGGTCTGTGCGGTGACCGGCTTGGCGGTGGCAGTTATCGTTTTGAAAATGGGGTGTAGTCTCTTGGGCTTGCGCCCACTACTGTCATCGTCTTCATCGGCCTGTGCAGCCTGAATGAGCGTGAGTTCCACCAACAGTCGCTTGTTCTTGCTTATGCGGTAGTTCAGGTCACAGTCATTGCATATCTTGAGAGCCCTGTAAAGGAACTTCTGTGAACATTTGGCTGCCTGTGTCTTGTAGCGTTCACGCATCTCGTCGCTCATCTCGAGCAGGGGCAGGGTGCAGGCATCACGGCTTACCAGCAGGTTGCGCAGATGCAGCATGAGTCCGCTTATAAGATGACTGCCGTCAAATCCCTTGGCCAGGATGTCGTTGAGCAGTACCATCGTGTCCGGGATGCGTTTCTCAAGGAACATATCCGTGAGGCGGAAGTAGTAGTCATAGTCTATGACGTTCAGATTCTCGATGGTTTTCTGATACGTTACCTGTCCGCCGGTAAAACTCACCACCTGGTCGAATATGGAAAGAGCGTCACGCATGCCGCCGTCCGATTTCTCTGCAATGACGGCAAGTGCTTCCTTATCGGCTGTGACACCCTCTTTCTGTGCCACAGATGCAAGGTGCTCTATGATGTCCTTGTTGCTTATGCGGCCGAAATCGTATATCTGGCAACGGGACAGTATGGTGGGGATGATCTTATGCTTCTCGGTTGTGGCAAGGATGAAAATGGCATACTTGGGCGGCTCCTCCAGTGTCTTGAGGAAGGCGTTGAAGGCAGCCTGTGAAAGCATGTGGACCTCATCGATTATATAGACCTTGTACTTGCCGTTCATGGGCGGTATGCGTACCTGCTCGGTCAGGTTACGGATATCGTCGACCGAATTGTTGCTGGCAGCATCGAGCTCGAACACGTTGTATGAACGCAACTCTTCATTGAAACTCCTGCAAGACTCGCACTCGCCGCATGCCTCGCCGTCGGCACCCCGGTTGGTGCAGTTTATGGTCTTGGCAAAAATACGGGCGCAGGTGGTCTTACCAACGCCGCGCGGACCGCAAAACAGATAGGTGTTGGCCAACTTGCCGCTGCTGATGGCATTCTTGAGCGTTGTGGTAAGAGCCTTTTGGCCGACAACGCTGTCAAATGTTACAGGACGGTATTTACGGGCCGATACGATGTAATCTTCCATAATCGAATCCAATAGTTTCCAAAGATACTCATTTTTTTCGGGCCTGACCTAAATAGAAACTCCGATTTTTTGAACTACTTTTGTATTGCCAAATACGTATTATGGACAACGGATTCCTGCCTCAATTCAAAGCCTTTCTGGGTAAGCACAAATACTTGATAGTGTTTGTACTGTTCCTGCTGGTGATGCTGGTGGCCAGCGACAACAGCATGGTGAAGCGTATGGTTCAGAAACGTGAGATACGCTCCCTCCAGGAACAGTTGCGTGAGAGTGCCGAGCAGAAACGCCAGAATGAGTTGATGCTTAATGACCTTAACAATGACAGTCTTGTATTGGACCGAATAGCTCGTGAAAGATACAAAATGCACCGTGAGGATGAGGATCTGTTCATAGAAGAGCAGCGCTGACAATATGAATAAGAAAGATAACAGGCTGATAGAGGCGTTCATGGTGACTGGAGGCTTGATGCTTCTTGCAGGTGCCGCCTCATACATAACCGGTTGGACATATTCGCCCTATTTTTATCTGGTCGGATCGCTCTTGTTTGCAAGCGGCCAGTTAGCCGACCGGTATGAGGGTGATGATCCTATCGTAAAGCGTTTGCGTTTCCAACAGGTGCTTGGCGCCTTATTTCTGCTCCTTACCGCTGTGCTGATGTTCTCTGGGCCATTGCATGACCGTCTTTTGGCCGATATGGGAGAGGGTGGCAAGATGCGTTCGTTCCTGCTGGCCCTGACCCGTAAGAACAACTGGATACTGACACTCTCCATCGGCGCTGTATTTGAACTCTATCCGGCGTTCAGAATGGACCGTATTTCTAAAGAAAGAGAGTGATAAATCTAAACAGATACTAATACATTTAACAACTTTTAGCCGGTTAAGGGGTGGCTTTACATTAAAGAATAATAAAACCGTTTTTTGTTTTTTGCTGTGTTGTAATTTTGCGTGTCGCAAAAAGGATTTGACATGCTCAGACGCCGCACTAATTTGGTCTTGACAATGGCAAGCTTGATGCTGGCCATGATGTCGTGCACCGGTCATTATAAGATAGACGGTGTCGTGGAGACCTTGGGTTATGAGGGCCGTGAGCTGTCACTCATTGAATTCCTTCCTTACCGCACCACAAAGGTTGATTCATGCATTGTCCGTCACGGCCGTTTCCAGATGACAGGTAAGGCCGATACCACACGCCTTGTGTTCCTTTGCAAGGATAACCGCCCGATTATTCCGGTTTACATTGAGAAGGGAAATGCCAAGATTACTCTGCTTCCAACAGAGATGACGGTATCCGGTACACGACAGAATGACCTCTTCTACAGCTTCCTCAAGCAGAAGATAGCATATGACAACAGTTATGAGGATATGTCTCAGAGACGTATCTCCATGTCCCGTCAGGGCCTGGATGCGCGCCGTATGGAAATCATTCAGGATTCTCTCCGCATAATTGTGGACGAGTGTGAGGAGATGATATGCGACTTTATGGCCCTGAATTACAATGAGCCGGCTGCGGTGGGCGTGTTCATGATGCTCAGTGCAGGTCCTGCAAATGATGTTCCGGCACTTATAAAGAGAATTCTGGATGCTGCCCCGGATTATTTCCTTGAACAGTCATATGTGGACGGATATACCCGTCGCATGGGTTATAACCGTTTGGGTTCTGTTGATTAATTCCCTTTGTCAAGGGTTTCCTGGATTATTTCGCTTACTTTCTGTGCAGTCTCATTCATAGCCTGAGTCTGCTCCTGCTCTGTGGGTCCCACATCAGTACGCGGCATTATCGGCGCATGAATGGTCATGCGTACCGGATGCCAGGTTACTGATTTTGCATGGCGTGACATTACATCGTAGTTTCCGTCGATTGTAACGGGCAGGATGGGGAGCTGCAACTCCTGCGATATCATAAATGCTCCGCGTTTGAATCGGCCCATCTTGCCGTCAGGAGTACGGGTACCCTCGGGGAATATCACTACCGACATGCCGTTCTTGAGTTTGGACTCGGCCTTACGGATGCTCTCCATGGATTTTACCCTCGAGCTGCGCTCTATGAATATGTGGCCGGCCATATAGCATGCCCAACCTACGAACGGGATCTTGCCCAGTTCCTTTTTCATTACCCATTTGAACTTGACGCCCAGGAATCCGTACATCAGGAATGCGTCCCAGTAACTCTGATGGTTGGCGGCCACCACGTATGACTGGCCTTTTTGGATATTCTCACGACCCTCAACGTGAATGGGGATGAAGAACAGACGATAGAAAAGGCGTCCCCAGATCATTCCGGGCCAGTAGCCCCAGAAACGGTCATTGAAGATTGAACCTATCATTGTGGTGAGCGCTACGATGATGGTAATGACAATCATCAGGGGCAGCGCAATGCAAATCTGGTAGACAAGGTATAATGCTCTGATCATAATCTGTTGAATTCTACTGGTTTTCCTTTTATTTCTGTATCAAACTTTCCTTCATTATAGACGGCGCGGCCGTTCACCCAGGTGGTGCATACCTTCCAGTGGAACTGCTCGCCTTCAAACGGTGTCCAGCCGCATTTGTTGGGCAGATTGGCATTGGATACCTTGTAGCCCTCCTCGCTGCGTGATACCAGCGTCAGGTCAGCCTTGTAGCCCTGGCGTATGTATCCGCGCTCCCTGATGCTGAATATCTGTGCGGGGTTGTGGCACATGAGTCTTACCACATCGGTCATCTGCATTACGCCGGCCGATGCCAACTCAAGCATCGATATGAGCGAGTAGGGCAGGACTGGCATGCCCGATGCGGCGCTCTTGCATCCTCCCTGCTTCTCGGATAGCAGGTGCGGGGCGTGGTCGGTGCCTATCACGTCTATGCGGCCGTCGGTGAGAGCAAGGCGGAGTGCCTGGCGGTCGGCGGCGGTCTTGATGGCGGGGTTGCACTT
>JAEEGG010024502.1_pt1 | contig 11696 bp, 6 predicted proteins | sample 9134161 | NCBI WGS metagenome assembly JAEEGG01 (sample SAMN16246543, study PRJNA631951) | gut metagenome | biome: gut microbiome; feature: rumen; material: CR-attached | host: Bos | place: Iran: Karaj | collected 2018-10 | reverse complement strand
GTTTCGCACACCCCGCCACGGAGGCGCTGCTGGAGGCCCTGCTCGCCGGGCAGCGGAACGGGCTGGACCGCGCGACCGTGGAAGCCTTCCGCGCCGCAGGCGCATCCCACCTGCTCGCCCTGTCCGGTCTGCACCTGGGCATCCTCTACGGCATCCTGCAACGCGGGCTCGCCGTGCTGGGACGCAGCCGGGCGGCCCTGGCCGTGCGCAGCGCGGCGGCCGTCGGCGCCGCTTTCTTCTACCTGGTCGTCACGGGCGCCTCCCCTTCCCTCGTGCGGGCTTTCCTGTTCATCCTGTTCCACGAACTCTCGCGCCATATGCCCGGACGCCGGGTGCGTCCGCAAAACGTATTCTGCGCCGCCCTGACCCTGCAGCTCGCGGTCACGCCCGGGGTCGTGCAGAGCCCGGCCTTCCAGCTCTCCTACCTGGCGATGCTCGGCATCATCACGCTCTTCCCCCGGCTCCAGGCCTGGTACCCTTCCGGAGCGCGCTTCGATCCCTTCCGGCGCATCTGGACCGGCGTCACGCTCGCGCTCTCCTGCCAGCTCTTCACCGCGCCGCTCGTGTGGCTGCGCTTCCACACCTTCCCGAAGTATTTCCTGCTGACCAACCTCGCGGCCCTGCCCCTGACCGAGGGCTTCCTGCTCTGCGCGCTCGCCGCCCTGTGCGGCATCTTCCCGGCAGGCACAAAAAAACTGGCCGATCTGCTCGGCCAGTCCTTGCTGTCTTTGCTGGGGGCGATCGCCGCTACTCCTTGACGCAGCGCACCGTGGCGGCGAATTCCTCCTTGGGCATCAAGGCCCGGTAGAGGATGTCCTTGTCCTGGTAGATGTAGCGGATCACCGCTTCATCCCCCGATTCGTCAGCCGCCCAGAACACGGCGTATTGCGACAAGCCGGAGAAATTGCTCCTGCCCTCTCCCACCACGGCGTAGCCGGTCGGCATAATGGAGAGCTGCAGCGCATCCGTGATGTTCACTTCACGCCAGTACGGCCACAGCTTGGCGTCGTTGAGGTAGAGGTTGCCCATAATCTTGCCGGCCAGTCCGGGGATGTCCTTGCCCGCTTCGGCGCCGTCCATAAGCGCCGCCCAGTCGGCGTCGGTGGGCAGGCGCCAGCCCTCGGGGCAGGCCTGCGACGCTTCCGTCCAGGTGTAGTAGTGTCCGAAGATGTCGCTCATCGACCTGAGGTTGATGTAAGGGTGACCCGCGCCTCTCCAAGCGAGGTTCTCCCGCATCCAGGTGTTGCCTCCGGCCTCGATCTGGTAATACTCCCGGCCGTCCCGTTCATCCGTGAACGTCGAACCGGCGGAGGTGTCGAATCCGGTGATGGAACCGCTGCCGTCCAGGCCGGGGCGCACGATGACCATCTCCGCGTTCGTATAAGTCTTATTGTAGCTGGCGTCCGAAGGCGGGAAGGCGAACAGCCAGAGCGTCACCGTGCCCGTCATATCATCCGTCACGGTGAAGGTGTAATCGTGCTTCTTGATCCGGCCGTCCTCGGTGACCAGCGTGTCGCGGGTGTCCGTGGCCTCGTTGTAGAAATAGTAGCCGACCGTCCCTCCGTCCGGGCGGGACACGGTCATCAGGGTGTCGATCATAAAGGACTTGGTATAGCCCGGGGACACGAAAGGATCCATCCGCAGCCGGAGCACCCCGTTCATATATTCTGCTTGCTTTTCCTCTTTTTTGCAGCCCTGCGGGAGCAGGCAGCCGGCCGCCAGCAGGACAAAGAGCAAGTGTTTTGAAAACTTCATACTTTCTCGGTTACAATTTGCAAAGATGCGCAAAAATGCGCGAAAAACCGCTAACTTTGTGCAAATACTTTGCCGAAATGAAGATTTCAACGCTGTTCTTGAGCATCTTCGCCGCGGGGTGCCTTTTAGCCGGCTGCCAGCGCGGCGCATACGCCGTCTTCACCGGCTACGCCCAGGGCGGCACCTACACCGTCAAGGCCGACCTCACCGGCGTGAGCGTGCCGCAGGAAGAGATCGCCGCGCACATAGACGCCATCCTCGACTCGATCGACTTCAGCCTGTCCGGCTACAACAAAAAGTCGCTGCTGACCCGCTTCAACGCGGGCGAGGAGATCGTCCCCGACCGCTTCTTCAGCGAAATCCGCGCCCTGTCGGAAAAGTACCGCGCGGAAACCGGCGGGGCCTTCGACGCAGCTTCCGCCCCGCTCTTCGACATCTGGGGCTTCGGCTTCACCTCCGACAGCCTCCCCGACCCCGCCCGGGTCCAGGAGGCCCTGCTGGCTTGCAAGGAAGAGAAAGTACTGAATTTCAACGCGATAGCGCAGGGATACACCTGCGACGTGGTGGCGGCGTACCTGTATGGGCTCGGCGTGCACAATATGCTCGTGGACATCGGCGAGATCTACTGCGACGGGGTGAACCCTTCCGGAAAGGGCTGGACCATCGGGGTGGACAACCCGGTCGACGGCAACGACACGCCCGGCGAGGACCTCCGTGGCATCTGGCAGTCGGACGGCGGCCCCTGCGGCATTGTGACCTCCGGCAACTACCGCAAGTTCTACGTCAAGGACGGGAAGAAATACGCCCACACGATAGATCCCCGCACCGGTTATCCGGTGGAGCACGGGCTGCTCAGCGCCACCGTCGTGGCGCCCACCGCCGCCGAGGCGGATGCGCTCGCGACCGCCTGCATGGTCCTCGGCCCGGAAGCCGCGAAGGAGCTGATCCTGTCGCGCCCCGAGCTCGAAGGCTACCTGATCACGGACACGGGGACCTGGACTTCCGACGGATTCTCCCTCCTGATCCCGTAGGGATTTCCGCCGGAAATCACTATATTTGTATTTTATTTGACAACTTATGGAAGAAAACGGAATAGCCCTTGACTACAACACGTCGCGAGAGCGCCTCGCGATGCCCGAATACGGACGCAACGTCCTCAAGATGGTCGAACAGCTCAAGACCATCCCCGACAAGGCCAAACGCACCGAGCAGGCGCGCGCGGTCGTGAAGGTGATGGAGCTCCTCAATCCGCAGGTGCGCACCCTGGACAACTTCGAGCACAAGCTCTGGGACCACCTCTATATGATCGCGGGCTACGACCTCGACGTCGATTCCCCGTATCCCGCCCCGGAGGCCGAGGAGTTCAACACCGACCCGGTTCCCATCCCGATGAAAGGCTCCAAGATCAAGGCCTTCCACTACGGCCGCAACATCGAGGGCGTCATCAACCTGCTCTGCGAGCAGCCCGAAGGGGAGGTCAAGACCGAGCTCATCCGCGCCCTCGCCATCTATATGCGGACGCAATACTTGATCTGGAACAAGGACAGCGTGGCCGACGAGACCATCTTCTCCGACATCGAGAAGATCTCCGACTACCGCCTCAAGGTCCCCGAGGGGATCAGCCTGAGCAAGATCGCGGGCGACGCGAATTTCGCCCGTCCCGGAATGGGGGTCAACGTCGGACAGCCCGGCGGACAGCGCAACCGCAAACAGAAGAATTACAAGAGACCGTACAAGAAGAAATGAGATTCTGGAAATCCTGGGACGAAGAGGAGCGGGCGGCCGCCGTACGCATCGTCGGACTGTGCGTCGCGGCGCTGACCCTGTTCATCTTCATCGCGACTTTCTCCTACCTCTTCCACTGGCAGGAGGATATGAGCCTGCTGGGCGATCCCGATGCCCTGCAGGCGGACCAGGCGGTGGGCAACGCCGCCGGCAAGCTCGGTTTCCGGACCGGGCACCTGCTGGTGTGCGAGCTTTTCGGCCTGGGCAGTTTCGCGCTGCTGATCATCCTCACGGCCGTGTCGGTGCGCCTGCTGGCCCACCGCTGGCCGTATTCCCTGCTGAAGACCACCCTCGTCGCGCTCTTCGGCGCCTTCATCGCCTCGCTCGTGCTGGCGTTCGCCGGCCAGCTGGCCGGCCTGCAGCACCTGTTCGGCGGCGGCCTGGGCGGACACTGCGGCGCCGCCGTGGTGAACTGGGCGCAGAATCTTTTCGGCCCCATCGTGACGGGACTCTTCCTGATCATCCTGGTCGCCGCCTTCCTGTTCTTCTCCTCCAAGCGCTTCAACCGCTGGTTCGGTTCGATCGGCATCAAGAAGGAGAAGCCGGTCAAGACGCCCAAGACCGTCAAGCCCGAGACCGATCCCGACACCCCGGACCAGCCGGTCGAGCCGGCGGACGACGGCCAGGAGACCCCTCCCGAAGGCATCCTCGACGGGCTGATCGACGATCCGCAGCCGGGTCCCGTCCTCGCGACAGATGGCGTTTCCGAGACGCCGGAGAGTCCTGAGGCCCCGGCGCCTTCCGAGGGCACCTTCGAGATCGTCGCCGACGAAGGCCTCGAGGCCGAGAACGTCGAGGACCTCGCCCCGATCGACAACCGCCTTGATCCGCCGGACGGCCTGCCGAAATACAAGTTCCCTTCGCTCGACCTGCTGGAGAGCTATGCCAGCGGCCGCCGCGAGGTGTCCACCGAGGAGCTCACGCGCAACAACAACAAGATCCGCGCGGCCCTCGCCAACTACAAGATCCAGGTCAACGACGTCAAGGCCATCGTAGGCCCGACCGTGACCCTGTACAAGGTCTATCCCGCCCCGGGCGTGAAGATCGCGGACATCAAGAAGCTCCAGGAGGACATCGCCCTGTCGCTCAACGCCAAGGGCGTGCGCGTCGTGACCCTGTCCGACTCCGTGGGCATCGAGGTCGCCAACGACTTCTCCTCCATCGTCCCTCTCAAGGCCCTGCTCAACGACGAGGCTTTCCGGAACAGCAAGGCGGACCTGCCCGTCGCCATCGGCTACACGATCACCCAGAAGGTGCGCGTGTTCGACCTCGCGGACGCCCCGCACCTGCTCGTCGCGGGTGCGACCAAGCAGGGTAAATCCGTGGGCCTCAACGTCATCGTGTCCTCGCTGCTCTACAGCAAGCATCCTTCGGAGCTGAAGTTCGTCTTCATCGACCCGAAGATGGTCGAATTCTCCGCCTACACCTCGCTCCTCAAGCACTACCTCGCCGTGCTGCCCGACGCCACGGACGACGAGGACGAGCGGGCGAACGCCATCGTCAAGAAGCCCAAGGACGCCGAGAAGATCCTCCGCTCGCTGTGCACCGAGATGGACGACCGCTACGAGCTCCTGAGCAAGGCGGGCGTCAACAAGATCACCCTCTACAACGAGAAATACAAGGAGCGCAAGCTGCGGCCGGACCACGGCCACCGCTTCCTCCCCTACATCGTCGTCGTGGTGGACGAGTACGCCGACCTGACGATGACCACCGGCGCCGCTCCGGAAGCCCGCGCGGCCAGCCGGAGCATCACCAACTCCATCATCCGCCTGGCCCAGAAGGGCCGCGCCGCCGGCCTCCACGTGATCCTCGCGACGCAGCGCCCGTCGGTGGACGTCATCTCCGGCATCATCAAGAGCAACTTCCCGATGCGCATCGCCTTCCGCGTCGCCTCCCGCGTGGACTCGATGACCATCCTCGACGCCCCCGGCGCCGAGAAGCTCATCGGCCGCGGCGACATGCTCTTCTCCGCCGGCATCGACTCCGAGCGCATCCAGTGCGGCTTCATCAGCGGCGACGAGATCGACACCGTCACGGACTTCATCGGCGAACAGACCGGCTACGGCCGCTGCTACAACACGCCCTACTACCTCCCGTCTCCCGAAGAGCCGGGCGCCGAGGGCGGCGAAGGCGGTATGGTCGACATGTCCAAGGTGGACGACCGCTTCGAGGAAGCCGCCAAGATGGTGGTCACCACCCAGCGCGGCTCCACTTCCGACCTCCAGCGCAAGCTGGGAATGGGCTACGCCAAGGCCGGCCGCGTGATGGACCAGCTCGAGGCCGCCGGCATCGTGGGCCCGCAGGAGGGCAGCAAGCCCCGCCAGGTCCTCGTGTCCGACCTCAACTCCCTGCAGCCCATCCTGGACGCCTTCCTGCACCGATAGATAACTGACTAATAACACGAATAACCATCATGAAGTCCTTTCTGCGCCTCATCCGCATCCTCGCCGCCCCCCTGCTCGGCGCGGCCCTATTATTCTCCTGCCAGAAGCCCAACATTGACGATCCGAACAACCAGGGAAACAAGAAAATCCCCGTGGAGAGCGTCAAACTGGACGTGACTGCCAAGGAACTCGCCCCCAACGAGACCTTTCAGCTCACGGCCACCCTCCTGCCGGAGAATGCCACCAACAAGGATGACTTCTATGTAAGTTGGAGCACTTCAGACCAATCCGTGGCAAGGGTCAGTGACTCCGGCTTGGTGACGGCAATACACGACGGCACGGCCATCATTACCGTGTCCATCAGTGCCGACAAGAAGGCCCAGTGCGAAGTGACGGTCAAGACACCGGATCACATGGAAGGCATCATCAAGGGCACGGACTTCGGCCAGCAGGGCGGATCCAGCGACGAAGAGAAAGCCGCCGGCATCGATTTGTCCTATCAGTTCGCCCCGCGGGCCGCGCTGGCTTCGAAAGAAGTCATGGATGCTTTGACTGACGTTGAAGTCCATGGCAACCAGGTGAGGTTCACCCTGCCGGCGACGAAGGACCCCTATTATGGAAGCACCTCCAGCCTCAGCAACGACGACATCATTATCTTTGGCGACAGCGAGGCTTTCCCGGGCGGCGCCGCCATCAAGATCGAGACCTCGAACGCCAACCTGGACACCGCCCACAACAGCGATTCTTACGTTTATGACGGCCACCAGGTGTCGATAGAAGAGGTGTTCCAGAATCTGCACATGGAGACCTCCCAGCTGGCGCTCGGCGAGGTGCAGAGGATCCTGGACGAAGACGGCAATGAGGTTGAATTTACCAATACCAAAGGAGGGGGCGGCTTCGAGATCACGATTCCCGAACTGTTCGGGGACAACTTCTCCGCCTCACTGAACCTGGGCGAGAACCTGTCTATCACGCCCAAAATGAAGATCGGCTTCAATATGGACATCGCCGCGGATGTCGTTGATTTCAAACTTACCTACGCCCGCTGCCGCGTGGAAGCGTCGGCCGACCTCGCGTGCGACATCACTTTCAAGGCATCCGTGGATAAGACATTCAAGACAAAACAGCTGACAGTATTCCTGGGGGCCATTCCCATCGGACCCATTGTCATCTCCCCGGTCATCACCATGGACTTTGAGGTCAAGCTCTCAGGCCAGGTGGACCTCACCCTCTCTGTCGCCTATCAGAAGAGTGTCTATGCCCACGCCTTCTACAACGGCTCCAACCTGCAGTGCCGCGTAGGAGAGACGACGCCCTCTGACCCCAAGGACCCCTTCTCCGTTTCCGGCAACCTGTCCGGAGGCGTCGAATTCGGCCCCAATCTGGGTATGGGCGTCTCCCTGTATGGCGGTGCCCTGGCACTGGGTGTTGACTTCGACCCGCATATGGTTTTTACCGTCTTCAGTTCCTATCCCATCAGCCTGGAGGGCCTGAAGAACATCGGCAACGGCACTTTCTGGCTGGCCAATGCAGGTTATGAACCGTCGCTCGCCTTCTCGTTCGGCGGATACATCCAGGCCGGATACGCCTGGACGATGGATTTCGATCTCCCGGAAGAGCTGGGCCTTTCCTACTCTTTCGGCAAAACCTACATCGTCCCGCAGGTAGACGGCGAGATTGAATGCCGCCCCGAGCGGACAGCCGCGACCTTCACCACCCACATCAAGAACAAGGCCATGTTCAACGAGAACATGTATATGAAGGTCAGGGAAGCGGACGATCCTTCCGGCACCTGGACGACAGTCCCGCTCACCCTTGACGGGACGCCCAACAACGAAAAACCGGTGGAGGCCAATGCCATCTTCAGCCCGCTGAAGCCGTTCCAGCAGTATGAAGCTACCGGTCCGTTCATGAAGATTTCCCTATTCGGAAAGGAAATAGAGGTGGAGATGGTCAGGAATTACAGCCATACATTCTATACCGTTGACGAGCCGACGGACACGGCCGTCCGGGCCCTCCTGGGCGACATCTGCGCCAGCGGGGACGGGAACTGGAAGGACTGCAACTGGCTGGATCCCGAAGTCCCCTTCAGCGAACTGAAAAATATCTGGTTCAAGTATGATTCGGACCAGGAAGCAGCCACCTATGCCGATATTGAAGATTACGCCCGGAAGAAGCTGTCCGTCACCGTCCCCGACACCTGGAAAATGGGGAATAAACTGACCATTGGGAGTTGCTCCGCCGCATTGAATGACCTGAGCTGGACATTGGATATTCTTGGCGGGGTGGCATTCGACAGCATTGAGATCGAGGATCCGAATTTCGCCGGTGCTTTTGGAAACGATTCGGAAGAATTCGGCTATTTCCGTGATTTCTGGCCGGCCAGAAACCGCCTTGTCATTCATTCGAAACGCTTTGGAGTAGAGCACGTCACGCTCAATGCAAGCAACACAAATCTCTATGTGGATATGTCAGGGACCGGGATTCGTGGATTTTACACGTTCGACGGTGATCATTCTTTGTCCGGAACGGTGATCCTTGACAATTGCAAGCAGTTGAAGAAACTCGTGATACAAGGTCCCAACATGCCCGAGATGCTTTCTTACAAGGACTGTCCGGAACTGTCCGACATTTATATTCAAAAAATGCCGGGCGCGCATGATTTAAGCAAATACGCCGGGAAGAGCGAATATGTGCGTATTCAAGACGAGGCAGGATCTTTTATCTTCGGCGAAAACTGCTCGATGGATAAACTACACCTCCTCGGTTACGCTACCTGCGCCGGGCTTTCACTTAACGGGACAAATGTGAAAGAGGTTTACTCTGATGGGGTAGTAGGAGACTTCTCTGCATCCAATATTCCCTCCCTTTCCTCCGTTGTCGTGTCCAAAGGAGCAAGAAACGTCGTGATATCCGATTGCCCGGCTTTGGCTGAGCTGCGAATACTGAACGACGGCATTGACACCAACGGTGACGGTTGGTCAGATGTGTGGGATGGGCCGCTGGAAAGCATTTCCGTATCAGGAACGACCAGTCTGAAAAAGATTGCCCTCTATTCTTCATACCTGAGCGGAACGCTTCCCTCCTGGATTCAGTCCGCCGAAAGTGCATCGTATCCGTATAAGTATTCGTATAAGTGGGACGATGATCTGCAAAAACTCGTTCCGGGGACTACCCATCCCAACGGTTACATCATGCCCGGAGAGCCCGGCAGGCCCTATAAACACTGCCTGGGCGGATACTACGAAGAATAATTATGAATCAATATATGAACAGACCCTTTGCTCTTCTTCTGCTGACTGCGCTGCTTGCGGCCCCCGCCACGGCCTGCGCCCAGGTTGCGACCTATGTCCCCGAAGAGATCCATTTGCAGGCGCCGGAGGTGCCCCAATTCATCGAGTTCGCCGGGCAGACCTACCGTTTCGACCGGCCGGACCTCTATGAGCGCATGGACCGCGAGCTGATCGCCTTCACCTACGGGCATACCAATTCCGTGCTGATGCTCAAGCGGGCGGAGCGCATGTTCTCCCTGATCGTGCCGATCCTGAAGAAGAACGGCGTGCCGGAGGACCTGAAGTACCTGATGGCCATCGAGTGCAACCTCGACCCCAAATCTGTCTCCACGGCGGGCGCGGCGGGCCCCTGGCAGTTCATGAAGGCCACGGGCCGCTCCTACGGCCTGGAGGTGGGCGACGAGGTGGACGAACGCTACCATATCGCGAAGTCCACCGAGGCGGCCTGCAAGTACCTCAAGGAGGCCTATGCCAAGTACGGCGACTGGATGACGGTGGCAGCCAGCTACAACGCCGGCCAGGGCGGCATCTCCCAGCGCATCACCAACCAGCGCCAGAAGAAGGCGATGGACCTGTTCCTGCCCGCGGAGACCTCCCGCTACATGTTCCGCATCCTCACGGCGAAATATTTCTTTGAGAATCCGGAAGCGTTCGGCTTCCATGTCGAGGATTCCTACACCTACCCGGCCGTAAAGGAGACCGTCAAGGTGAGCGAAGCCATCCCGAACCTGACGGACTTCGCCGAGGAGCACGGCACCACCTATTTCTTCCTGAAAGAAGCCAACCTCTGGCTGCGCAGCGACAAGCTCACCAACAAGTCCGCCAAGACCTACGAGATCGTGATCCCGAAGGCGGAGTATTGAGATGACTCCGTTTCTTGAGCAGGCGGCGCGGCACTACTATGCCCAGGGGGGACTCGAGGACCTGTGCTTCGTGTTCCCGAACCGGCGTGCGCTGGTGTTTTTCCGCAAGTATCTGGGCGAATGCGTCGAGGCCGACAGGCGCGTGATGCGCGTGCCGGAGCTGGTCACGATGGACGATTTCTTCCAGCGCCTGAGCGGGCTGAAGAAGACCGACCCGGTGCACCTGCTGCTGGAGCTGTATGATTGCTACAAGCCGCTTTATGAGCGGGACGGCGCCAGGGCGGAGACCCTGGACGAGTTCATCTTCTGGGGCGACGTGCTGCTGACCGATTTCGGCGACGTGGACAAGTTCCTCGTGGACCCGGAGCAGCTGTTCTCCAACATCGCGGACCTGCGGGCCCTGCAGGACGACTTCAGCTACCTCTCCCCGGAGCAGCAGGAAGCCCTCAAGGCTTTCCTGTCCCATTTCCGCACGGGCGGCGAATACAAGGAGGCCTTCCGGCGCATCTGGGACATCCTCCTGCAGCTGTACCGGGATTTTGGCGCGCGGCTGCGCGAAAAGGGCATGGCCTATGACGGCCAGGCCTACCGGAGCGTGGCCGAGCGGCTGCAGCAGACGCCCGCGGCGGACCTGATGGCAGAGTATTACCCCTCTACGGGGAAATTCATCTTCGTCGGGCTGAACGCCCTCAACGAATGCGAGCGGCGCCTGCTGCGGCGCCTTCGCGACGCCCGCCTGGCGGAGTTCTGCTGGGACTATGGCCCGGGCTGGATCGCCGATCCGCACAACAAATCCTCGCAGTTCCTCGCCGACAACACCGCCGAATTCCCGCAGGCCTTCAAGCCCGACCCGGAGGGGCTGGGCGAGCCGCAGATCAACGTCCTCAGCGTCCCCTCGGGGGTAGGGCAAGCCAAGCAACTGCCCGCCATCCTGGAGAAGGTGGGCGCCCGCGGCATCGAGACGGCCGTCGTGCTGCCCGACCAGACCCTGCTCATCCCGGTGCTGAACTCCCTCCCGGAGCAGATAAAGGACGTCAACGTGACCATGGGCTATCCCATGTCGGGCAGCGCCCTGAGCGCCCTGATGGACGACGTGGCCGCCCTGCAGATGCACCTGCGCGAGAAGGACGGACAGTGGTACTTCTACCACCGGCAGGTCTGGAGCATCTTCTCCAACAGCATCTTCAAGACGCTCGCCGGAGAGGAAGGGCTCGCGAAAGCCGCCGCGATCCGGGAGAAAAAACAATACTATGTCCCGCAGGCCGAACTGTCCGGGCTGCCCCTTCTCGACCGCATCTTCCAGCCGGTGGTCCAGGCTCCCGGCGAGCGCGACGCGGCGGCGGTCCGCGCCCTGCAGCTCTACCAGCTCGAGCTGCTGTCCGAGATCGGCCTCGGTCTGAAGGACAAGCCGCAGATGGCGCTGGAGCTGGATTTCGCCCGCGAATACTACCTGGCTGTGGGGCGCCTGCGCGACTGCGAACTGCCCCTCCTCCCGGCCAATTATTTCCGCCTGCTGGACAAGGTGCTCGCCGCGGCGTCGGTGCCCTTCAAGGGCGAGCCGCTGCGCGGCCTGCAGATCATGGGTCCGCTTGAGACGCGCGCCCTGGATTTCGACA
>JAEEGG010024501.1_pt1 | contig 11697 bp, 12 predicted proteins | sample 9134161 | NCBI WGS metagenome assembly JAEEGG01 (sample SAMN16246543, study PRJNA631951) | gut metagenome | biome: gut microbiome; feature: rumen; material: CR-attached | host: Bos | place: Iran: Karaj | collected 2018-10 | reverse complement strand
AATTGTAAAAGATAAAAATACAGCAACTGTTCAAGAAAAAAATAGTATTGGTATAACAGCAGCAATTAATTATGCAGCAAAAAATGGTATTAAAAAAGTTAAATTAGAAAAAGGAACATATAATGTTAAAACAAGAAAATATGGTGGTATATCTTCATTACAAAGAATACCTACAGCCATTTATATCGATAAATCAAATATGGACTTTGATTTAAATGGTTCAACAATAAAATTGGCAACAACAAGTGAAACTAAAAATAGAATTATCTATATTGGACAAGCAAGTAACGTAACTATACATAATGGTACATTAATTGGAGATGCTAAAACTCATAGATGCCTAAATGGTGAAAAATGGAATGCTGAAAAAAATGGATGTCCAAATGATAAAGGTTTAACAAGTATTTCAACACATGGGTCATGTCATGGTGTTCAAATACATGATTCTAAAGATATCACAATAAAAGATATGAAAATGAAAGAATTCCCTGGTGATGGTGTCTTAGTAATAACTGGAACAGTTTGTAATAAAAGTGGTAAATGTACTACTAAAGTTAATGGTAAAGATTATAGTTTCTATCATACAAAAAATATAACTATTTCAAATAACGAAATATCAGATACCGGTAGAAATGCCGTATCAATCATCTCAGGTGAAAAAGTTACAATTACTAAAAATACTTTCCACGACGGAAAATATGGTGTATGTATCGAACCAACTGAAGATTACTATACAAGATTTACAACCCCAGTTAAAGAAGTATATATTAATAACAACACTATGTATAACTACACTAGAAAGAATAAAACAATATATATACATCGAAGTTCAAACATTCAAATAAAAAATAATAAATTGTCATCAGTTATTAGTTTTTATCTTCCAGGTACTAATAATGAAAATAAAAGTTTCAAAAGTGTAAGTGAAATTCAAAAAGAAGCTTCTATTAGTAAAAACACTTTATATAAAAGCACTAAAAAATATTTAAATAATAGTCTTTTAAATCAACATTGTATTAATTGTCGAGATAATCTTATTAATGAACCAGCATGGATCAGGTTTGATAACAGTTATTACTACGTTTCTGCAAATCAATCTTTCTATAAAGGTGGAACATACACTATTAATGGAAAAGCATATACCTTTGATGCCAATGGTGTTTGTACAAGTAAAGACTGTTAAAAAAAAGAGCTTAAAGCTCTTTTTTTAACACCCTGATGAATCTTTTTCGCAAATATCGGGATCATTTAATTGTATTAAGAAATCATATAATCTTTTATATTCTTTCTTCTTCTCTTCTTCAGTTAATTTTTCTTTTGGTTCAACAATATCAATTGATAACTTATCAATTATTTTAGATTCACCAAATAGAATAACATCTCCATATTTTAATTCTTCATCTTTATTATAATTCTTTATAAACTCTTTATAACTATCATCTTTATTAGATAAATCAATATAATAAATATTACTAAGTTCTAAATCATTAACGATTTCAATAAATACTTCAATATTATTTCGACAATAATTAGATGTTTTGGAACAAAAGTATAATGCTCCAACATTCTTTTTAATATCTTCAAACTTAGAATAATCTATCTTCTCTATTTTATTATCAGGTATAGTTACTTTTAAATATTTATCATTTAAACTTTCATAATCATCTTTAATAACATTTGTTTTAGTTTCATTACTACAACCACAAAACATTATCAATATTAATAAACTAAATATAAACTTTTTCATAAATCACCTATATTATTATAACATAAATTATTATCTACTATTATCTGGTAACATTAAAATAAATGTATTATTATCAAAAGATAATTTTTTAATAATATTATTCATATCTTTTATATTTAATTCTTTAATAATACTTACACGATCTAAAACAATATTATCATAACGAACAAATTCATCTTGAATATCATTCATAATACCCGCAAGATTATCTGTAACTTTAATTTCACCAGCGATTAAAACATTCTTTATTCTTTCTAAATCATCTTCTGTAACTTTAATATTACTTAAATATTTATCTACCGTATCTTTAAATAAATCAGCAAAGTTAGAATCGGCATTGAAATTTAAAATATAATAGTTATCAACATACATATGTTCAACATAATAGTTTACACAATAATCATTTTTATATACTTCATCACTAAATAAACTTGTTTCATCAAAAAGAATATAAAAGATACAATTTAAATACATATTAAGTATAAAATTATCTTTAATATGAAATATATCTTTATTTATTTTAAAGCCATAACTTAATTTAGGGACTGTTGTATTACCATATAATTCACTATATTCACTTTTAGTTAATTCATTTTCTTTTTCATGAATTCTTATTATTTCATGATTATCTCTTTTTAAATACTTTTTATTTTTTAATAATTCCATTGTTTTATCAACATCAAAGTTACCACTTATTGTTAATATCATATTACTTGGTATATAGAAATAATTATAAGCTCGATATAAATCTTCTTTCGTTATTGTTTTAATATCATCAACAGTTCCAGCGATTTTATCACGAATAGGATGGACATTAAAGATATTATTACGAAATTGATGATCAATAATCCAATCAGTTGTATCATCATACATCATTATTTCTTCTTTAATAATTCCTTGTTCTTTAGATACCGTTTGATCAGTAAAGAATGGTGTGAATAACATCTTTAAGAAATAATTTAAGTTCTTAAGATAACACTTTGTACCTGAAATATAATATTTTGTTGCAAAATAAGAAGTTCCTGCATTAGCGTAAGTACCAGTTTTCGAAAAGTAATTAAAACTATCTTCTTCTGGCATTGTAAATAATTGATGTTCAAGGTAATGCGCAAGACCTGCTACATCATTTGCTTCCATATCTCCTATTTTATATCGACGATTACATGAACCATATTTAACACATAAAGATATATCATATTGTTTTTTCTTCTTATCAGAAAGTAGATATACAAGCATACCATTATCAAGTTTATGATATATTATCTTTTGATCTAAATACTTAAGCTTCTTTTCCATCTTGATCCTCCCATAAAATATATATCTTAGCAATTTCTATTTTTTTAGCAAAAGCTACTATTTTATCTTTATCAATTAATTTATATTTTCTTATTCTTTCTTTATTTGAAACATTAAAGAAATTAACAACACCAATCATGTAATTAAGAAGTTTAAATTGACTACTTTCATTATCTTTTAAAATAGATATTAAAGATTCACGAGCTTTAGTAACAAGATTATCACTAAATTCACCTTTTTGAATTAATTTTAAATTATCTTTAATACCTTTTAGTACTTTATTCGTATTTTCTATTGAAAAGCCAGCGTTAACAAGCATAACTTGATCAAATCTTCTAATATAAGAATCAATATAGTATACAAGAGATGACTTCTCTCTTAAATTAGTCATTAAAATAGAATCTTGTAAATCACCAAAAATAGCATTAAACATCATTGATGTATAATAGTACTCTTCTTTTGTAATATTACTATATCGAAGTAAGCAAGATATTTTATTTTGATTATAATTATTTTCAATATAATGAATCTTTTTATCATTAACCATTAATAATTGATTATCATTAAGTTTAATCTTCTTAGATACAAGAGGAAGTGATTTAAATTCATCAACAACATAATCGTCAAAATCACCTGATAAATATAATGATATATCTTGATTGTTCATAAATTCTTTATAGTATTCATACAAACTATATTCATTAATTTCATCTAAATATTTTAAACTATTATGTAATGTTATAGATAAACTCGTATTATCCAAAGAAACATATAATTTTTCATTTAAAAATTCTTGTGGATAATCACAACCTTTAACAATATCATTCTTAATTCTCTTTTTAACAACTTCTAAGGTATCTTTATCAAAATGATTATCTAAAACATTTGGTTCTAATAAACATTCTTTTAAAAGATTAACACTATCACTAAAACATTTCTTACTAGTATACTTAGGATTTAATGCATAAAAATCAAAAACTGTTACTAATTTATTATCACTTCGAATAACACGTGCATTAAGAGCTAAATCATATAGTTTTTGACATGCAATTAATAGTTCTCTATTAGTTTGATATTTCTTATTACTATATGTTAAAACACCACTAAGAATAGTTGTATAAATTAAATCTTTTAAAGATACATTATTTATAAATACGAGCATCGCCCCAATTGTTTTAAATCTATTGGTTTGATGGGTATAAATACTAAAATTTTTATTATTAATTTTTTTCATAATCATTCACCATTTTGGTTTTATTATATCAATTTTATTTAATAAAGCAAACAAAAAAAAAGAAATCTTAACGATCTCTTCATTAACTTTATTTACAATGACCTTCACCTGGTTTACTACCTGGTACATATTCTTGGCCAACCAAGCCACAATTAGTCTTTGTCATTGAATCTTTTAAATAACCACCGAAGGTTTTAACTAAAGCAATTATAATAACAGCAACAAGGGCAATTATTAGAACGTATTCAACTAGTGCCTGACCTTTTTTATTTAACATCATAAGCCTCACCATACCTTATACAATTATTATATAAAAACATTTATAATAATGTCAATCATTTTCGAACTGTAATAAGTCCTTCTGATACCTCTTCTAAAGCTTTACCAATGTTCTTTGCAGATTTATATTTACCTTTTGGCATTTGTAAAAAACCTGTCCTTTTTATTTCTCTACTTCGATTTGCTGCTATTGTTACTAATGTATACTTTGAATCAATCACATTTAATAGTTTATCTATAGATGGATATATCACTAGATTCACGCTCCCTCTATTATTAGAATAATAGAGATAAAAAAAAGATGCAAGTAATTAGTCTAAATTATACACTAATTTACATGCAAATTTTTTAATCTTTTTCGACAACCCCTATGTATGGTAGATTACGATATTTTTGATCATAATCAAGTCCATAACCAATAACAAATAAGTCATCAATTACAAATCCTGAATATGTTGGATCAATATCTACAACACGTCTTGCTTTCTTATCTAATAAGGAACATTCTATTAAACTTTTTGGATTCATATTCTTTACATAATCTCTAATATATTCCAAAGTATATCCTGTATCAACAATATCTTCAACAATAACAACATGTTTACCATTAATAGCCTCTGCTTTAAGTGGAAGTTTTAAATTAATCTTACCTGTTGATGATTCACCTTCATAACTTGATACACGCAAAAATTCCATACGAGCATCTCCAGGATAGTTCTTCATAAGATCACACGCAAAGAATACTGCTCCTTTAAGTGTACATACAAATACTACTTCTTCATCTTTATACTTTTTGTAAAGTTCTTTTGCCATTGCTTTAACTCTTTTATTTAATGTCTTTTCATCAAATAAAACTCTAATTTTTTCCATAAGGCCTCCGTTTATGTAGTAATTATATAATAATAAATATAAAAATTAAAGTATTTTTCACATAAATTACATAAAATCAGCATAATTATTACATATAATTTATTTATATTTAATAATGAAGAATGCCAAATTATTTCTTTTTATATTCACTATTCAAAATAGTGACACTTCTAACCTATAAAGAAACAAGCTCCGAGACATTCTTCACATATCCCTTTTGGGGTATAGAAGTAGACATTTATGTCTACTTTCTTTATAAAAAAGTATTAACTAATAGTTAATACTTTCTTTTTATATTCATCAAGTTCTTTCCATAAATTACGATTAAGTGAATTAATACTTTCAATTTCATTATAAGCCGTTTGATAATCTTTTTTATAATCTTCTTTTAAAGTCTTTAATCTATTTATTAATTCACGACTATCTTTTGATTCATTACGATGATAATTAATATTACTATAGATAAATCCCGTATTAATTGAACCAAATAAAACACCAACTAACATATATATAATTTCATTTATTTGCTTACTAGATAAAATCTTACCAAAGATTCTTAACGCAAAGAAAGTAATTACATACATTAAAACACCACCAATGATGATTCTTGCTTCATCTTCAAAAAAACCTTCATTAGCTTCAGTTAAGAATTCATAATCTCTAGTGTATTCAGTCATTCTTGTAATAGCGTTATATGAGTTAGCATAACTTACTTCCGTCATTTTGATAACATCTTCATAAGGAAAACTAATATTCTTTTCTTGCATTTCCATAATTAAATTATCAAATGATGCTTTAGCTTCCAATAAATCATCACGCAACATATCGTTTTTTTCTTGATCCATAAAATCACCAATAAGTTATTATATAGAAAGACATATATAAAAACAATAGAAAAAGAGTTTTTAAACTAAATCATAAAAGTTATCCTACATTTCATCACACTAATCATTGATTTTGTCATCTTTATTCTTATTAGTTCTTAAAAACCTCGTTTCTATATTTTAAGAAACGAGGTTCATATCACTAATTATCTCTTTTTACATTATTCTATTGATAAGGAGTTACACCAGGAAAACTTGGTGTTCTATTTTCCGTTGGCGGGTTATTACTTATTCCACCACCTATTGGATTTTGTCGAGTATTTCCTCCTTGATTACTTGGTATACCTCCATCTCGTGGTTTTTGGCTTACAGTTGGAGGGTTATTACTTATTCCACCACCTATTGGATTTTGACGAGTATTTCCTCCTTGATTACTTGGTATACCTCCATCTCGTGGTTCTTGACTTACAGTTGGAGGGTTATTACTTATTCCGCCTCCTACTGGTGAGCCAGATACTCCTCCGGTACCACCTTCACTTGGTGGATTATTTTCTTTTGGTTTAACTATAATACCTGGATTATTTGGTTTATCTTTTGGTTTTTCATCTGATGGAGTACTTGGGGTTTCGCCTTTCTTAGTATCTTTAGGACTATCATCACCTTCATTTGGTGGTGGTGGTGATGAAGTCGGTTCTTCTGGTACATCTTTTGGATCTTCGTCTGGTGGAGAACTTGGGATTTCGCCTCCCACTTCTGATGTCGTGCCATCAGGGTTGGTTTTCGTCTCTTTTACAAGATTCCCGTTTTCATCATATTCCCATTCATATATTGTGCCATCTGGGTTGGTTTGCGTAGATTTTATAATGTTTCCGTTTTCATCATATTCATTTTCAATTTCAACACCGAAAGAAGCATCTAATCTATACAAAATGTTTCCAGAAGCGTCACAAATAGAAAGTACATTATCATCTATTTTAATTCTACTCCTATGTGTATCTACATTTTCAAATAAATCATTTATCATTTGTTCTAATACATCCATCGACGCTTCTTCTGCTTTATCATACATTTGAAGAGAAAACCTTGCCAATTTTGGTGTGTTTTCTAGATTGTTATCAATAACTTCAATTAAGTCATATGTACTATCATCCATTTTGTCATACTCAATTCTTAATTCACCATCTATATATGGTGCTGGACAATCTGGAAGGCTTAAGTAACATTCACTTGATAAATTTGATATTTTATCACATATATCTATTGCTTCTTCTAATTTTTCTCTATTTACTATTATTTTTCCCATTTTATCACCATCAATTATTACGTTTATTTCTTATAATAAATCTCTTATATCTATATCCTCATCATCTGGATCTTTTTTTTCTTCTTCCTTTTTGTTTTGTTCTTCTCTTGCCTTGGCTTCGGCTTCTAACCTTTCATCTATTTCTTTAGCTTTTACCGTTAATTGAGATGATATCGAATTTCTTTTATTTATGACTTCATCAATCCTAGGTTTTTGATTATCATAATTCTTTTTTATATTATTAGATATAGCATCATCATTATCGGCTAATAAATCTTTAACTTCATTCATGTTATTTTGTATATTATTCATCGTAGAAACTACTGTTTCTGTTTCTGATTGATATTTACTTGCTTGTTCTTGATATTTTCCCATCTCATCCACCAACTTTTCTATTTATTATATTATGGGCTTCGCTATATTCTTTAATTGCCACATCTAATTTATTACTTATTTCAAAATTATCTTTTTTAAGTTCTTCTTTTTCTTCTTCTAACTTTGTATTAAATACTTCTTTATATTTATTAGCTGATTTTGATATCATAGCATCACCATATTCATCATTCAATGCTGCCATCTTTTCTATTAAATCTTGTAATTTTTCATTTGACTTTTTGTAGTTATTCTTAAATTCATCAAGTGTTTCTACTGTTACTTTTACACTACTCATCTTTCTCTCCTTCAGGATTCAATTTCTTAAACTCATTTGTTATTTCTTCTACTGCTTCATTAAATTTTCCTGTTAATTCATTTAAAAAAGTTATTAGAATTATCATCTTTCCTGCATATACAAAATAGTTTGATGTTTTATTATCAAATTGTTCCTTAAACATTTTTCCTGCATTACTTTCCCATACTAGATTTTTTTTATAACTCTTCATAATGCTTATCTCTTGCATAAATTCTTTTAAATATGATGTCATCTTTTTTACGTACTCGTTTATTCTTTCTTCATCAATTACAATATTCTGCATTCTTCTCTCCCATTATTACACATTTATTATAATATATCCTAAATGTCAATACAATAAAATTGATATATATATTGAATTATTTTACATGGTATTGTCTTAATTTATATAATGTTAGAAAACAAAAAAGAGATTACTCTTTTTTTTGTTTATATTCTATTAGTTCAATCACATTCACTATCTAAAACTAGTAATATTTGGTATTTATTATCTCTTTTTTTCTACACCTAACATCATATTATAAAAATATGTTTCAGAAACTATATAATTAATATTTACATTAAATTATTTATATATTATTAGGATTAAAGTCAACTTCTATTCTAATTTTATTATTACTTTTATAGTGATCTATTAAGTCTCTAAGTACTGTTAATAAATTATCTTCATTCTTATATTTAATTAATATACCAAAACGACAAATATTATTTATTTTAAATGGTGTACAAACTGATGGACCTAATATTTCAAAATTAGGTAGTTTTGATTTTAATAAGTTTGTTATTCTATTAACTTCTTTTGATAAATATTCATAATCTTTGGATTTAACTATAACATAAGATAAATAAAAGTATGGTGGATACTTACTATCACGTCTTATTCTCATTTCTTCATTATAAAAGTTTATATAATCATTTTTACTAGCAAGATTAATGGCATAATGATCACTATTATATGTTTGAATAATGACTTCACCAGGTTTCGTACTTCTTCCACTTCTTCCTGATACTTGTGACAAAAGTTCAAACGTTCTTTCAGGACTTTTATATGATGGAATAAATAAACTTGTATCGGCATTTATGACACCAACAAGAGTTACATTAGGAAAATCAAGTCCTTTACTAATCATTTGTGTTCCAAGAAGAATATCATACTTTTGATTTTTAAAATCATTAATAATCTTTTCATGACTTCCTTTTTTAGTTGTAGTATCAAGATCCATTCTAACTACTCTGGCGTTAAATAAAGATTTTATTTCTTCTTCTATTCTTTCGGTTCCTGTTCCACTTTCTTTAAGAGATTTTGTGTGACATGTAGGACATTCCACTGGCTTATTAATAGCAAGACCACAATAATGACATCTTAAAATATCTTTACTTTTATGATAAGTATAACTAATATCACAATGAGGACATTTTAAAACACTTCCACACATTTCACACATGATGCTACTAGAGTAACCTCTTCGATTTATTAAAAGAATAATCTGTTCATGACTCCTTAATCTATCAAATATAGCATTATATAATTTTTCACTAAAAGAAGTTTTATTAATTCTTTTTTCTTTTGTCATATCACATATATTAACTTTAGGAAGAGTTGCATTAACTCTATTTTTTAATACTAATAATTCATATATATGTTTTTGACATTTAGCGAATTGTATAATATCAGGAGTGGCACTTCCTAATAAAAGAGGACAATTATGATATTGACTTCGAACTTCTCCTACACTAATGGCATCATATTTAGGCATATTTTCTTGCTTATAAGTATCAGAGTGACATTCATCAATGATTATTATTCCTATATTAGATAGAGGGGCAAAAATAGCGCTTCTTGCTCCAATTACGATATCTACTTCACCTCTTGTGATTTTTCTATATTCATCATATTTCTCACCATCAGATAAACCTGAATGAAGAATAGCTATTCTTTTAAAATGTTTTCGAAAACGCATTTCAATTTGCGTTGTTAAAGTAATTTCTGGAACTAATAATAAAGCTTGTTTACCTTCTTTTATTACTTTATCAATGATTTCCATATAACATATTGTTTTACCACTACCTGTTACTCCAAATAATAAATATTTATTATTACTGTTTAAATTATCACAAACTTTATTAACAACACTTTCTTGTTCTTCTGTTAAAGTAAACCTTTCTTCTTCTTGTTCTTCTTTTTGATAACGATAATATTCTTCTTTTACTTTTTTAACAATATCTTTCTTTAATAAAGTATCTATGCTACTATTAATCTTTTTTAATTCACTATAAAGTACCTTCTTATGAATTCTTAAATAACTCATAACTTCTTCTTGTTTACTAGTTAACTCATTTGTGTCATTATTAATTATTACATAATCAACATATTTAGTATTATCAATTACTTTATGATTAGCTTTTAAAGCTTTAGGTAACATAACTTGATATGAGCTTATTAAAGTAGACACCGTATCATAACTTATCTTTTTACCAAGCGTTAATAATTCGGAATTTAAAATAGGTTCAGAGTCAACAACATCGATTATTTCTTTAATATCATAATCATCTTCTACACTATCTTTAATTTTTAAAACAAAGCCTTCAAGCTTTTGTGTTGAAAAAGGAACTAGTACACGACATCCCACCAAAACCTCTAAATTAGAAGGAATCTTATATGTAAAAGTTTTATCAATATTAAAATTAGATAGTTCTACTAAAACATCACAATACATAATTCCTCCAATCATTATTATTTTATCATAAAATAAAAAAAAGTTTATCGAATTAGACAAACCTTTTTAATCAAAATCTTTAAGTAAATCCTCAAGCTCTTTTGTGTTTTCTTTATTTAAATCAATCTTTTTATTAAACCAAATAGGTTCTTTAACTTCTTCTTTTTTAACGACTTCTTTATTGGTTTTCTTAACTGCAAGTTCTTTATAACTCTTATGTCTTTTCCTACAATTATTCATCGCTTCTCTAACGGTATCAATATTTAATCTTTGCCATTCACCAGCGATTTTTTCAATCATGTTTTTATCTAGTTTTTTATCGGCTACTTTAAGGACATAATCAATTAAAACATTAACAACCCCTGGTGATAATTTTTGATTTAACATTAAGTTTTCAATTAATCTCTTATCACGATCTGTTGGTTCTTTATTACCTGATACACTACGTAAGAAATCAATGGGACTTACATTTTCAAAAGTGTGTACCATTTTATCTAAGTTACTATTACCACCATCTGGTTCTCTTAAATGTTCTGGTTGAACATTATAAATAAGCGTTGGTAATTTACCATTATTTTCAAATTGATAGTAATCTCTGCACATTCTTCTTAAATCAGATACATCAATCATTCCCTTTTCATTAATAGCATTTCTTACTAAACCTTGCATATTTAAATTATCTATTTTATATAAATATGCTAGATATACAATTAAATCTAAAATATCATTATTAAAA
>JAEEGG010024498.1_pt1 | contig 11698 bp, 4 predicted proteins | sample 9134161 | NCBI WGS metagenome assembly JAEEGG01 (sample SAMN16246543, study PRJNA631951) | gut metagenome | biome: gut microbiome; feature: rumen; material: CR-attached | host: Bos | place: Iran: Karaj | collected 2018-10 | reverse complement strand
CCGCACGATGATGAAGGGCCCCAAGTGGAAACTCTTCTGTCTTGACCTGAGCTTCATCGGTTGGGCCATACTCTGCGTCTTCACGCTGGGTATCGGTACCCTCTGGCTGCAGCCCTACATCGAGGCTTCGCACTCCAAGTTCTACGAGGAGCTGAAAAAAGTCCGTCAATAATATCTATTGGAAACAAAACAGTAAGGGCTGACGCGGAAGCGTCAGCCCTTTGTTGTTTTCTACTTGAAGGCGTTCTCGCTGAGGCCGTGGCCGCTCAAGGCCAGCTCTTTCATGTATGACGGCACCTCGTGGCCGAGATACTTCTCCACATAGAGCTTGGCCAGGTACTGGCCCAGCATGAAGCCGTGTCCGCGCAGGCCGGTGAGCAGTCCCACCTCGGGGTCCACAATATAGCGGGGCTCGGTGTAGCGGCCGGCCCAGCAGGCCAGGATGCTCACATCCTTCAGGCCGGGTATCCACTCGGCGAATACCTCGCATACAATCTCGAGGAACTCCTTGCTATTGTATTTGATGTTCTGGCGGGTCTCATAGGCGTCGGTGTCGGGGCTGGCGCAGCCTATGATCTGGCCCGTGTGGGCAAACTGCTGGCCGTAGACGGCGCTGAAGCCCTTGTAGTGGCGGCGGTCGATAATCATGTCGAGTGCGTCGCCGTTCACACCCATCAGAGGCAGGCGGCGTGTGATGAAGGCCTGGTGCTTGACGGGGTAGAGGCCGGTGTCGATGCCGAGCATGTCGGTGAACTTTTCGGCACCCCAGCCCATGGCGTTGACAAAGTGGTCGCAGGTGTACTCGATGTATTTGCCCTCGTGGTTGCGCACCAGTGCCACCACCTTGCTGTCCTTGCGCCACACGCTGAGCAGCTCGCAGTCCTCATAGTAGCGGCCGCCGAGACCTACACCGATGCCGCGGATGTAGTCTATCACACGGCCCGGGGTGGCCTGCCAGCAGTCGCGCGTCATCAGGGCGTGGCTGTAGGTGGTGCGGCTGTCGTCCCAGAGGGGCGATATCTCTTTCTTGAAGTCTTTGCGGTCCACCATGTAGGCGTCGCTCCAGGCACGGCTGGCGTCGAGGGCCTTGTAGGTGGCCTCGTCGTGCACCAGGTTGACGTAGCGCGTGGGTTTGTAGTTGATATTGTGTACGGCCTGTATCTGTTTGAATATCTCGTGGCTGTGCTGCGCTATGTCGGCAATGTCGGGGTTGCTGAAAGCAGGGCGGCCGCCGCCGATGTTGCGCCACGAGGCACCGCGGCTCCAGTTCACCATCACCGGTTTGAAGCCGGCCTCGCTGAAGTAGCGGAAGAGGCCGCTGCCCGCGATGCCGCCGCCGGCTATGAAGACGCGCACCTCTTCGTGCTGCACGTCGTTGCCCTTGGGGAAGACGTAGACCTCTTTGCGGCCTTCGGTATAGATATCGCCGAGGGTCACCTGGTTGCTCAGCGGAGCACGCGGGGTGGCTTCGCCGGTCACCTCCACGCCGTGGGCGCGCAGCACCTGGCGGGCTCGTGCTATGCAGCGTTTGCCGCGGCAGGGACCCATGCCCATACGGGTGATGTGCTTCAGCTCGTCGACCGAGATATACTTGCGGTCGCCAACCACGTCGATCAGCTGCTGCTCGGTGATATCCTCGCAGTGGCAGATATAGGTCTTGCCCTCCACGGGGAAGAGCGGTTTCATATTCAATGGCTCGGGGTAGCGGTCCTTGGCAATGAAGCCTTTCACGTCGGTGATGGGTCCGTCGGTGCGGGTCACGCTGACTCGGGCCACGTTGGTCTTGTTGTCTTTCTTCAGAACCTTCTCGACCGTGCCTTCGCCTATCTTGCAGCCGTTGTTGTTGACCAGGAACACCTCGGTGCCTTCGGCCACTTCATATTCGATGGGCAGGAAGCACCAGTTCTTGGCCGTGTTGTAGCCGAAGATAGCCAGGCCGGGGCAGTGGTTGACGCACTCCATGCAGCCGATGCACTTGTTGTAGTCGACTGTGGGGGTGCTGCCGGTGGTGGGTTTGCTTATGGCACCCTGGGGGCAGGAGAAGGTGCAGGGGTTGCAGGCGAAGCCGTAGAGGCAGTCGAGCTGCACAAACGGCTTCATGGCCATGCGCTCGGCGCTGGGCAGGTTGGGCTTTTCGAGCAGACGGATGGGATGCTGCTGCGAGTCGATATACTGGCGCGAGATGTCGAGGTACTCGTCGTAGTTGAAGCGGATGCCCAGTTCCTGGGCAATCTCGTAGGCCGACTGCTTGCCGCGCAGCACAGCGCTGGTACCCTCGCCGATACGCACGGCGTCGCCCACCCCGTAGACGTGGTGGCCGAAGAGTTCCTTGCCCTTGGTGAGCAGCTGGTTGTCGGGCACCAGACCGGTGCAGATATTGATGATGTCGATGTCGTCCACCACCTGCTCGGTGCCGGGGATGGCCTTGAAGTTCTCGCACTTGGCGATAACGGCCCCCACGATGCCCGTCCTGTCCTCATTGGGGATGGCGCGCACCAGCGTGTAGCCCGTCATGATGGGGATGCCGAGACGGCGCACACGGTTGGCCTGCACAGGGAAGCCTCCCTCGCGGGGCATGGCCTCGATGATGGCCTTGATGGTGGCACCGGCCTGCATGCCCTGGTAGGAGGTGAGGTATCCGATGTTGCCGGCACCCACGGTGAGCACCCGCTTGCCCAGCAAGGTGTGCTCTTGGTTCATCATCTTCTGGAACACGGCGGCGGTATAGACACCCGGCACGTCGTCGTTCTCGAAGGCCGGCATGAAGGGCACGGCACCCGTGGCCACCACGAGGAACTGGGCGTCGACATAGGCCATATCGCCCGAAATGATGTTCTTGATGGCGATGCGCGGTCCCTCGAGCAGGTCCCACACGGTGTTGTTCAGCAGGATGCCTTCCTGATTGTTTCCGGCCAGCGTCTTGGCGATGTCGAATCCGCGCATGCCGCCGTACTTCTTCTCCTTCTCGAAGAAGAAGAACTGGTGGGTCTGCATGTTGAACTGGCCACCGATACGGGCATTGTTGTCAATCACCAAATTGTCGATACCGAAGGCGTTGAGCTGCTCGCGGCAGGCCAGGCCCGCCGGACCGGCACCGATGATGGCCACAGTGGTCTTGTAGATTGTAAGGGCATTGTCGGTCTGCTGCTTGACAGGGGCGTCGAAGGTGACGCCTGGCAGGTCGGCCTCGTGGGCGATGAGGCGCACCTCCTTGACCCCGTCGACAGGAGTGATGCAGATGCGGCGCACCTTGCCGTCGACCAGCATCTCGCAGGCGCCGCACTTGCCGATGCCGCACTCCAGCGAGCGGTTGCGGCCAGCAAGGGAATGGCTATGCACGGGATAGCCTGCCTCATGGAGGGCTTTGGCGATGGTGTAGCCCTTGTAGCCACACACCGGTTTGCCTTCGAACAAAAACTCCACCTTCTCGCGCTGCGGAATGTCGAGTATAGGATGCCTTTCAATCTTATACATATCGTATCGTTTTATAGATTAATAGATTACACAAAAATGGATATTACTTTATACCGCCACAAAGGTATAAAGAATAATAGTAAAATGCAAGTTTTTTTTATCACCACTTTTTCAACGTTCCAAGACACTCTGTTTTTCTGTCATTTACACTACGTTCATCTCACGTTCTTCTCGAAATCGAGAAGAACGTGAGATGAACGTGAGAAGAAAAGCGGTAGAAAACTGCTACCGAACCACCGTGAGGGTCTGTGCCGGGGCGGTGGCACGGAACTCGGGGGCGTACATGCACTGCATGGTGACCGGACCCGTCAAGAACTGGCCAGGGTTGGTGACATAGACCTCGTACTCGAACCAGTACTTGCCTTTCTCCAGCCGTTCGATGTAGCAGCGCGTGTCGGTCTGGTTGACGGTGATGTAGTAACTCAGGCCGTCGTTCCAGCGCCATCCGGCACGGGTGCTGAGGGGCTCGACGCACGACGGGCGCCCGTCGATGAGCTCAAGGTATTCCATCGCACGGTCACACTGGATATCGATGCGCACCTTTATCTTGTCTCCAACCTTCAACGAGGTCGGAGTTCGGAGCTCGGAGGTCTGACTTCCGACCTCATACCTCCGACTTATCTTGATGCCCATGTCCGATGAAGGTATGCGGTCCATGTCGTCGGTGAACTGGTAGTAGACCGAGCCCCAAGCAATTCCGTCGTCATACTTACGGACGACGATATCGCTGTTGCCAAAGGAGCGAAGCGTGTCGAGGGCGGTACCGGTCCAGCGCTGTGTGCGGTAGCCTTCGAGGCCGGTGGCCCCGGTGGTCATCGGCTCGCCGAAAACCGTCAACTGTACTGCGGCAGCAGGTTCTTCATTCTTCATTCTTAATTCTTCATTCACCATCAGTGCCTCAATGGCTTCGGTGGTGGCGCGGTCGTTGCCCCAACGGGTGGTCTGCTTCTGCTTGAGGAGCCACTGCTGCATCTGCCCGATGGTCTGGCGGTCGTCGGGGGTTATCTCGGCAAAGGCCTGTATGAGGAGGGCCTGCGTCTCGATGGGGCGCTGGTACCACCACCAGCTGCTCCGGTTGTCGCGCCAGTAGAGACCCATCTCGTCGCTCTGGAGCGACTTCTCTTTCAGGCGGCGCAGCAGGTCGAGGGCCGCCTTGCGGTCGCCGTGACGGTGGAAGATGAGGGCCAACTGGGCCTGCGTGTAGAGGTTCTCATAGCCTTTGTAGTGCTTGAGGGCGTTGTCGTAGTAGAACTTATAAGCCTCGGTATTGGCCTTGCCGTAGAACGAGCGGGTGTAGAGGTAGTCGATGTCGGTGGGTTCCCACTTGTAGCCTTTCTTCAGGTAAGGCTTGACGTAGCGGTCGTAGTAGCGCTGCTGCTCTCTATCAATATAGGCAAGCGCACGGTCGGTCTCCGACTTCCATTTTCCACCTTCCACTTTCAACTTTTTCAGCACATTCTGCGTCACCCACAGGCTGCTCTTGCCCTCGGGCATCCAGCTCCAGCCGCCATCGGTGTTCTGGCGGCCGGCCAGTTCGTCGGAAACTTTCTTCAACTCGGCATCGAGACGTTCGCGGTCGAAATAGTTGGCCACCGCAGCCATCTGCTCCTCTTCGCTCTGGGCATCTTGCACCCACGGCGTGGCCTGCAGCAGGGTCTGTTTCACGGCCTCGTTCATCCGCAGACGGCTGGAAGTGCCCTTAAGGTCGTTAAAGTCCTTCAGGTTCTTCAGGTCTTTAAGGATATCGCGGCCTTTGCTGTTCATGTAGAACTGGTTGGCCAGGTAGAGGGTCGAGGGGTTCTCGTAGGTCTTGAGGTAGGGCATGCACTTGACGGCCAGCCAGACGGGGTTGCCCGTCACCTCGGCGCCGACCAACTGCGGCTCGCGCGTACCACTACTGACAAGCCACTCAGGCATCGAGAAGTGCTTCTCCCCAGCCCCGTTGATGTACAGCGCCTGGCTGACGGTGACAGCCTGGCGGTTGGTGACCACAGGCACCTGTCCCTGCTCGCCGTCGCTCATACCATCGGTGGTGGCCACTATCTTGTAGGTGGCCACATAGACATTGTGCGGCACCTCGACGTCGAACATCACCTGTGCAGCATCCTTCACCAGCACCTCCTCGGCATGGTGACAGAGGGTGTCGCCCGTGGCGGCATCGGTCAGCAGGAAGGTGACCGTGACCTCCTTAGGGTCTTTAAGGTCCTTGAGGTCGTTTAGGACGACCTTCGCCATCAGGCTAAGGCTATCGCCGCTACGCAGGAAGCGCGGCATATTGGGCTGCACCATCAGGGGCTTGCTGGTGACAAGCGTGCGGTCGAGGGTGCCTATCTTGAGGTCGCGTGTAACGGCCAGTCCTTTGACATTCCAGCGGGTGAGCAGCTCGGGCACCGTGAAGCGGTAGGTGGCGGTGCCGGTGCTGTCGGTGCGCACGTCGGCGGCGAAGAAGGCCAGCGTGTTGAGGTTGGTGCGCACCTGCACCTCGGGCTGCGCGCCGCCGTCGCTGTAGCCGACGCCGCCTACGGCGATAGGTTCCTCCTGGGCAGTTTGAATCACCATCTCTTCGGCTTCATCGCTGTTCACGGAGCCTTTTCTCACGTTGCCCTGCATGGTCACCATGCTGCTCTCGCCGCGCGCCGTGGCACTCTCTTCAGCTACGACAACGTCCTCCTCAACGGACAGCTCCACGACGGCGCTGTTGCGCGCCGCCGCGGTCTTATACATGATGCGACCGCCGCGCCAGCGGTTGTAGTACGGCAAGGCCTCGACGAGGCTCCACACGATGGGGTAGGTGCCGCTGTAGCCCGGTCGGGTGGCTTGCACCAGCCAGTCGGCGGGATAGCCATTGTCCCCGATGCGATCGTAGTCCATCCGCGCCGAACTGTTGCGCCGCCAAGGCCAGAAGCCCCAGCCGGAGCCACCGTAGATGTTCAGCGCGTCGTCGTACATCGCCATAATCAAACCACTTTCCACTTTACTTTTTCCACTTTCCACTCGAATGGTCCACTCCTCGGTCTCGCCAGGAAGCAACTTGTCGCGGAAGGTGCTGATGTTCACCTTCAGCTCCTTGTGGCTGAAGGGCACCTCGACGGTCTCGTTCCATTGCTCCACAATGCCTTCGCGGACGGTAAAGAGCTCCACCTTGAAGCCACCGAGCATCGTGCTGTCCACGTCAATGTATTCGGTGTGGATGGCGTCGTCGCGGCAATCCACGCGACGGAACACGCGGTCGTCCTCGCCCACGCGTAGCATATAATATATCTGTGTGCCCGTGAAGGCGGAGCCGAACTGCAATGTCACCCTCTCCCCCACCTCAGCACGGCGCTTGTCGAGGTCATGCCAGAGAAGCCTGCTGCTCTGCACGCGGCGGGCGTCCTTGCGCGTCAGGCAGAGGGTATGCTCCAGGGGCTCGGCGCCCTGGGTGGTGGCCGTGATGCGGTAGTAACCCGAGATAAGCTGCGGCAGGTCGATGCGCTCATCGCCGTCCACCTTCCACTCGCCCTCCACGACAGTCTGCGCCACCGGCCAGCTCGAAGACAGTACATCAGAAGTATCGTAGGCATAGAGCGGGAACAGGCGGCGCCACTCCTCTTTGCTCATCGTGTGGTGTACCTTGTATGCCACCATAGCGTCATGCACCAGCAGCGGCTGCGTCGGTCGTTGCAGACGCTCCACCTTGACGTGCATGCTGCCCTGCAGCGGGCGATCGTTGATGTCCCGCAGGTGCAGGTCGAGCCTCGGCAACTCGCGGTATTCGAGGGCGTCCTGCTCCAACCCGATGAAGGTGTTGCGGAAGCCCACACGCATACTGGTGCTGGCTTCGTGGCTCTCGCCGTTGAGGTCGGTGACGTCGACATGCACGGTGTAGCGGAAAGCGGTGCTGCTGTCGAGCTCGACGGTGCTGTCCACCTCAGGCACGAAGCTTATGATGAAGGAGCCGTCGGCGGCAGCGGTTACCTCTCCCTCGGCCACCTGCGTGTCATATTCATAATTCCAATTCCGCCAGCCCCAATAATGCAGGCGCGAGCGGCTGACCTTATACTGCACACGGGCACCGCCCACTGGCACGCCGCTGTAGGCCGTGGCCATGCCCTGCACGGTGCACTCCTTGCCGAAGGCTGGTGCCCCCTGCCTTTCGGCAGGGCTGACGCTGACCATGAAGCGCGGCTGCTTGTACTCCTCCACGCGCAGCCACATGGTGGACACACACACCTTGCCGTTGAATACCCGCAGTCGGTAATTGCCGGCGATGCGGTCGGTAGGCAGGACGAAGGTAGTTGCCGCCACACCGTAGTCGTCGGTCAGCACGCTGTCCTCGGCCACCTGCTGACCGTTGGGGTCGTTGAGCACCAGGCGCAGGCGGCAGCCCGTAGCCACCATGCCGTCGCGTCCGTCGCTGTGGTAGGCCAACGCAGCAGCATGCACGGTGTCGCCCGGCCGGTAGATGGGCCGGTCGACCCGCAGCTCGCACTGCAGATTGCTGTCGGTATAGTCGCTTGCCCTATTGCTATAGTAGTTCTTCAGCAGGCGGTAGCCATCGCGCTCGATGACGAGGTAGTCGCTCCATCGCTGCACACCGCTGTAGTCGAAGCGGAAGCGGCCTTCGGCATCGGTGTGCGTGGTGCTCAGCACCTTCTTGAGATTGGAATTGCCTGGCTGGCGCTCCAGCCGCACCTCCTGTCCCACGATGGGTTTGCCGCTGCGGCGGTCGATGAGCAGGTCGTTGCCGTTGCCGAGTCCCACATGCACCATGTCGGTGCAGTGCACCTCGTAGGCCATGAAGCCCTCCTTGCGGAAATCCTCCGACGGCGACACCATCAGCAGGTATTGCCCGGCCTTGAGGGCCGGCATGGCGAAGTAGGCCTCCTCGTAGCGGTGGCTGTCGTTGCAGACCAGCGTCAAGCTCCACTCTTCGATGGTCTTGGCCCGCAGCATCTGCGCCTTGCTCCTCGAATCCCAGCGGTAGTCCTCGATGTAGGGCACCACGCGGAACCACAGCTGCGTGAGGTTGCGGTAGCGCACCCGCTGGGGCGACGCCACACCGGGCATCACCGTCAGGCCTTGCCCTTCGAGCCAGACGCGCTTGGCCAATATGTCGTTCCGCAGGTTGGCACAGTCCACGCCTCCTTCGCTCTTGGGGAAGAGGCTGATAGCGGTGTCGCAGTAGCGCACAGCCTGCACATAGTCTCCCTGACGGTTGCAAAGGTCAGCGGCTTTGTAGTAAAATCCGGTAATCCGTCGGCTGGTGGTGCCGCGATACTTATCGATGTATGACTGGATGGCCGGCAGGTCGATATGCTGGTTGGGCACCTCTGACATGATGTCGAGCAGGCGCTGGTCGTGCCAGATGCGCAGGCCGTCGTCCTTGTCCTGGGCGTGGAAAGCCACCAGCATTTGCTGCAGTTCCACACGCCGCTGTGGTTTCAGTTGGTAGTTGCCCTGCATCTGAACGAGCACAACATCGAAAGCCGTAGGAGTCATGTTTTCGCCCTTGCCGCCCTCGCAATACTGCTTGATGCGCTCCACGGGTGTCCGCTGCAGCACCTCGCTGTAGGCCAATGCCGAGTCATACTCGCCCAGGAAGGCATGGCAGAGGGCCTTCTCGAGGGGTTCCAACTGTGGAAGCAACTCGCGGTAGCGGGCCTCGGCACTGTCGTGCACGTCCTCTTGGTAGCAGGCGGCCGCCTGCGTCATGTGGTAGGCCGCCGCCAATCGCTCGGCGCTGGCGTTGCTCTTCTTGTACACCCCTTCGGCCAAAGCATAGGCGCTCTTGTACGAGCCCTCGTCCATCAGCTTGTCAAAGCGGGTCCAGTCGGTCTGTCCTTGTGCAAAACCGCTTATGGTAATAGCGAATATCAGCAGTCCTAATAACCGTTTCATAAGATATCGTTTATGTAGAGACGCGGCGCGTCACGTCCGCAGAAGGGGTTGCCTCGCTTGCGGACGCGGCACGCCGCGTCCCTACTGTTCCATCTACATTATTTGTCGGTGGTCTTACCGGTAATGATAAGTTCCACGCGGATGCCGCTGAATCCGCCACCCTTGTCGAGGGCTGCTGCGGCGGCACGCTTGATTTCGTTCTTCGTCATGCCCGCCGTGGTGATGCGGCTGGCCTCGATACCGTTCTTGATGAAGTATTCTTTGACGGTCTTGGCTCGCTCGAGCGAGAGCAACATGTCGGACTCGGCGTCCACGCCATAGCTCTGCACATAGCCTTTCACCAGGAAGGTCACGTCGGGATGGTTGCGGAACATGGCCACATAGTCCATCAGCACCGTGTCGTAGCCGGGAATGAGGGCGGCCTCGCCATCCTCGAAATAGACGTCCTTAATCTGGAAACTCGAGCCGCGCTCGGTGCGCTCCATCTGGTAGAGCATGATGGTGTCGCGCATCATCAGGTCGAGGGCGTTGAACTCGCGGAAGACCGAGAAGTAGCCTTCACGCTTGGCATAGAGGGTGTAGCTGAAGCCGGGAACGAACTTCACGCGGCCGCCCTTGTAGTGCTCGTTGCGCACGATGGGGCGCTCGCCGCCCTGACCGCCTTTCTCCAGAATCATCAGGTCCACATCGACATAGCGTTTGCCTTTCTTGTCATAGAAGAGCACCAGCGGCTCGTAGGCATCGACCTGGATGGAGACATTGATGGTATGTCCTTTGCCGTTGTCGGCACAATTGTCGAGCACAATGTAGTACTCCTCACCCATGCGCACGGGGATGGACTTGATGAAGGCACCTTTCTGCTTCTTGGTGAGCATCTTGTCCTTGGCCTCGGGGTTCATGCCGATATTGGCCTTGATGGCCATGGGCTGCTCCACCACCGGCTCCTCGCTGGCTTTCCGCTGACCGGGCTTCTGCTGGGGCTGGCGCGCCGGACGCTTGGCGTTCTCGGCCAGCGTGGCGCTGTCGACACAGGCCATATTCACCGCCACGGGAAGCACCTTGTTGAGCATCACATGGTTGGAGAAATACTGACCCGTATACTTATAGACCAGAAAGTCGTAGTCGTCCCACTCGTCAATCTGCATAATATCTATCACCAAGTCGCCATTATAGGGGATGGAAACCTTGTACCACACCGAGTTATGCTCACGCTCGAAGAGATTGGGGTGAGCCTTGTCGGCCACCACCTCCATCATGCGGCCGGGGCCGTCGGGAGCATTTGTGGGTCCATAGGGACGGTCGAGCTGCAGCGGTATAGCAAAAAGGCAGTCGTTCGAATTGACCGGCAGGACGATATCCTTAGGGGCTTCGGGTGCCGGAGCGGCGGCCTTCTTCGTGGTGCCGCTCTTCGACGAGCCCTTCTTCTTGGTCGTCTTGGTGGTCTTGGTGGTCTTTTTCTTGGTCTGCGCCTGCACATCGGGCGCCACACCCATCACCAGGGTGCAGGCCAACAGGGCAATCAGGAGGCGTTTCATCGTACGCATTTTATATTCAATTTTGGCATGGACATAGTCCGCATTTGGAATGCAAATGTACATAAAAAAAAAGACATAAGTTAAAAAAAAAGAGTCCTAAGGTACAATTATGTGGTTTTCAATCCAATATTTTTTTACGAATATACATCCCGTAGCATTCAATGTCCCTTCGTTTCCACCGTTCTTTCCCCTCTTTGCCATTCCTTCATACAGAGCTTTTTTCATGTCATTTCTTCGGTATTACTTCGGTACTTCTTCGGGAAAAACCATAGAACACCCTTAGAACAGCAGTGCAAGCAGCATAGGAGGTATTCATACAAGACACTGTTTATCAATATGCTTTATTTTTTTTACTCGGAAACTTGAGATGAATCAATTTTTCTTCGTATATTTGCATTTTCTGCAAATAATCTAAAAACGTCATAACATGAAGAAAATCATCAACACACCTAACGCCCCCGCGGCCATCGGTCCCTACAGCCAGGCTGTCCAGGCCGGCAACACGCTCTACATCTCGGGCCAGATTCCCATCAATCCTGCCACCAAGACCGTTCCCGAGGGCATCACCGCCCAGACCGAGCAGGTCATGCAGAACATCAAAGCCATCCTCGACGAGGCCGGCTACACTTTCCAAGATGTTGTGAAGAGCACCTGCCTGCTGGCCGACATGGAGTATTTCAAACCCATGAACGAGGTATACGCCAAGTACTACAACACCGACTGCCCCGCCCGTGCCGCTTTCGCCGTCAAGGGTCTTCCCATGGGCGTCCTGGTCGAAATCGAGACAATCGCCGTCAAATAAATTATAG
>JAEEGG010024494.1_pt1 | contig 11698 bp, 12 predicted proteins | sample 9134161 | NCBI WGS metagenome assembly JAEEGG01 (sample SAMN16246543, study PRJNA631951) | gut metagenome | biome: gut microbiome; feature: rumen; material: CR-attached | host: Bos | place: Iran: Karaj | collected 2018-10 | reverse complement strand
TGCAAGGATTAGGATATTAAAACAATACAAATATGGAGTACATCAGATTATCAAACGGAGTGGAGATGCCGTTGCTGGGCTACGGCGTGTTTCAGGTAAGTCCTGACGAGTGTGAACGATGCGTGACGGATGCGCTGAACGTGGGCTACAGGCTCATCGATACGGCGCAGGCTTACCAGAACGAGGAGGGTGTGGGCGCGGCTTGGCGCAAGAGTGGAATCAAGCGCGAAGACTTGTTCCTCGTGACGAAGGTGTGGATCTCGAACGCAGGCGAGGAGAAAGCCTACAAGAGCATCGACGAGAGCCTGCGCAAGTTGCAGACGGAGTACATCGACCTGCTGCTGATCCATCAGGCCTACGGCGACGTATTCGGCACGTGGCGGGCGATGGAGAAGGCCTATCGAGAGGGCAAGGTGCGCGCTATCGGCGTGAGCAACTTCCAGGCAGGCCGCTTCTTCGACTTTGCGCACTACGTGGAGCTGAAGCCGATGGTGAACCAGTTGCAGTGCAACGCCCTTGCGCAGCAGACGTGTATCGAGCCGATTCACGCTGAGTTCGGCACGAAGGTGATGGCGTGGGGACCGCTTGGCGGACAGGGTGCTGAAGGTATCGTAAAGAGCGAGGTGTTGGCTGCCATTGGAGCGAAGTATGGTAAGACTGCTGCACAGGTTGCCCTCCGCTGGCTCACCCAGCGTGGTATCGTAGCCATCCCCAAATCAACTCACAAGGAGCGCATGGCGCAGAACTTCGACATCTTCGACTTCACACTCTCCGACGATGATATGTCGCAGATTGCCACCCTCAACCAACAGGACGCGGGCTTCATCAATTTCAGTGACCCGCAGTTTGTGAAGTATCTTATTGAGAACTACGGATAATTTCCCAATAATCATTAAATCCCAAGGCGAAGAAGCATCGCTTTGGGATTAATTTCGTATCTTTGCAAAACAAATGATGGATAATGGAAGGATTTGAGATAGCACTGCTGAATACGGCGCGGGACGGACGGATGCCGATGGAGTTCCACGGCGACTACCACGTACACATCATCGTGAGGCGGGGCGTGATGACGTTCTCCGACGGGAAGAACATGTTCACCTCGCGCGAGGGCGACCTGGTGATATGGCAGATGGCAAACACGATACAGGACGTGGCGTACTCGGAAGGTTTCGAGGCCGACTTCCTCATGGTGTCGCCGTCGTTCCTGCAGCAGTACAACCCTGAGATGGTGTGGGCCTCGAAGGGTTTCATCTTCATCCGCATCAACCCGTCGTTCCACCTCGATGAGGAGGGTCTCGCGCTGATGAACGCAGACTTCGAGCTGTTCCGCCGCCGTCTGAGCATGAGGGAAGAGACGTTCCGTCGCGAGGTGCTGGGTCGTGTGATGCAGATATTCCTCTACGACCTCTGGACGGTATATCAGCACCAAATGGCGCAGATGGAAACCACGGACAATACGGCACGGATATTCCTGCGCTTCCTCACCCTGTCGCAGCAACATGCCCGCACGGAGCGCGAGGTGGCCTTCTATGCCGACAAGCTGTGTATCACGCCGAAGTACCTCTCGCAGGTGAGCCGCACCGTCACGGGCCTGCCCGCCTCGCAGTGGATACAGTTCTATGCCGCTTTCGAACTGGTGTCGCTGCTTAACGATACCAGCAAGACGCTCACCGAGGTCAGCGACCTGATGGGCTTTGAAAACCTCTCACATTTCTCGCGCTACACCAAGAAAACCTTAGGCAAATCGCCGTCGGAGTACCGCCAGAAATAGCCCCAAACAGCAGTTTCGGCAAAATTGGTAAATCCAGCCGCAAAATGTGTAACAACATCTTGCGGCTTTCTTCGTACCTTTGCGGCGTGATTCATAATCACACCGCGAAGTCAGGCTGCGCCTCGGCATAAAGCGAGCTTTCTGCACTCGGCTTGCACTGACTTTGCACCGTGAAACAATTAAAACGTGTAATGATATGAAGAAATTAATTATCGCCGTAGTTTTTGCCCTGACAGGCGTGGGCAGCGTGAATGCACAAGTGGAAGACCAGCTGGCACTGAAGCGACTGGTTGACACATTCTCTATTCTGGCCGACGTGAAGGACGTCAAAGGTCAGCTCGAACTCTTCACCGACGATGCCGAGGTCATCTCGAAGGCTGGCGACCAGGTCTTCACTACGAAGGGCAAGCAGCAGATAGGCGATGCTTTCTCGGGCTTCCTCGCCCTGTTCGAGGTGGTGTATCACCTGAACGGACAGCAGACGGTGGACATCAGCGGCGACACGGCTACGGGCATCAGCTACTGCCACGTGACACTCATCGGCGGCGGCAGGAAACAGCAGAGCGGCGTGCGCTATCGCGACACATACGTGAAGCAGGATGGCCGTTGGCTCATCAAGAAGCGCGAGTCGGACTTTATGTTCACAACGAATGAGGAAATGAAACAGTAAACTCGAAGGAATATGGATATTTTTGAAAGACTTCGTTCTGGGGCTGACGTCGATATGGCGACACCCGACTATGCAGAGGCCATCGAGCACATGACGCACTGCGCCGGCATCTGTTTCAAGATTAATACCACGGCTCCTACGCCAGAGCTGATTCGCCCTTTGGAAGAAGAACTATTTGACGGCCAGCTCGACGCAACGAGCTATCTGATGCCACCCGTACAGATTGACTTCGCCCGGCAGATGAAGATAGGCCGCGGCGTGTTCGTAAACCACTCGCTCACATGTATGGCGGCAGGCGGCATCACCATCGACGACGGCGTGATGATAGGTCCCAACGTGCGCATCGTCACCGACAACCACGACTTCCAGAACCGCATGGTGCTGCGCTGCCGTCCTGTCCACATAGGCCGTAACGCCTGGATCGGTGTGGGAGCCATCATCCTGCCCGGTGTCACCATCGGCGAGAATGCCGTCGTGGCCGCAGGAGCCGTCGTTACCAAGGACGTTGCTCCCAACACCATCGTAGGCGGCAATCCTGCAAAGTTTATCAAGGCAATATAATAAAGGTATAAGGTTATGAAGAAAATGATGATTCTCTGGGCATTCAGCCTGATGACTGTGACGGCCTGCAGCAGCGAGACTGAAAGACAGGAGCCGACAGAAACGGAACAACAAACAAATAAGGATCAGACAATGGAACAGACAAATGGAAACCAGACGTATCTGACACTGAACAACGGTGTGCAGATGCCCCAGTTCGGACTCGGTGTGTACAGCATTCCGGCAGGGGAAGTGACTTACAACTCGGTGATGACGGCTCTCAAGGCGGGCTACCGCCACATCGACACCGCCCATGCCTACCATAACGAGCGTAGTGTGGGACAGGCCGTGAAGGACAGCGGCATCTCGCGCGACAGCATCTGGATTACCAGCAAGCTATGGCCCAACGAGTACGGTGAGGGCAAGACGCTGGCGGCCATCGACCGCATGCTGGGCCGACTCGGGCTGGAGTACATCGACCTCGTGTATTTCCACCAGTCGATAGGCGATTACGTAGGCGGCTGGCGCGAGATGGAGCAGGCACTTGAGAGCGGCAAGGTTCGCGCCATCGGCATTTCGAACTTCGACGTGACGGACTCCATCTGGAACTCGCTCGTAGAGACAGCCCGCATCAAACCGCAGATTGTGCAGATAGAGTGCCACCCCTATGCCCAGCGTCGCCATTGGCGCGAGATGGCAGCCAAGCACGACATCAAAATTGAGTGCTGGTTCCCCCTCGGCGGACGCGACTCGAAGGGCGAAATCCTGCGCAACCCTGTCATCAACGACATCGCCAAGGCGCACGGCAAATCGGCTGCCCAGGTCATCATCCGCTGGCACCTGCAGGAAGGCTTCTCCGTCATCCCCGGCTCGTCGAATCCCGCCCACATCCGTGAGAACATCGAGGTATTCGACTTCGCCCTGACCGCCGAGGAGATGCAGCAGATCCGTGCTCTCAATAAGGAGCAGCGCTACTTCAACATGCCATACGAGCAGCAGAAGCAGTGGTTCTCGCAGTGGAATCCTACGGACTGATCCTCTTAGGCGACAGACTCTGGCGGTACTCGCTGGGCGAGAGGGCGAAGTGTTTCTTGAACATGCGAGTGAAGTGCTGGGGGTATTCGAAGCCGAGGAGGTCGGCAGTCTCGGTGATGGTGTGGCCTGAGGCGAGAAGCGTCTGGGCGCGCTGCATCACGTGGCGGCGGATAGCAGCGGTGGCGGTGTCGCCGGTCAGTTGGCGGATTAGGTCACCGAAGTAATTGGGCGAGAGGAACAGCTCCTGGGCGCAGTAACGCACCGTGGGCAGACCGTAGCGCTTGTATAGCTGCTGGTCGTAGTAGCGCTTCAGCAGAGCATCGAAGCGTACCAACAGGTCGTTGGTGGCGGTCTGTGCCTCGGCCTTAAACTGGCGCTCGTAGAAGCGGGCGCAGTATTCCAGGATGAGTTCGATGAACGTCGTCACGATGTTCCGCAGGTGCGGGTCGTCGGCATGCGTCTGCAACTCGTGGCGAATCATCTTCATACACATCGCCAGCGTGCGCTGTTCGTCAGGCAGCATCCGCAGGGCCTCGCTGTCGTAGTAGGAGAAGAAGTGGTAGTCGTCGATGCGTTTCTCCAGCGCGGTGCCGGCAATTAGCTGCGGCGAGAACATCATCACCCAGCCCCTGATGTGGATAATCTCGCCATCGTCGGTCACGCCGCCCTTCTGACCAGGTGCCACGCACATCAGCGAACCCGATGAAAAGCGGTACTCACCCTGTCCGTAGCTGATGGTGTAAGGGCTCTCTTCTACCAACCAGATGCCATACACGCCGTAGTTGCACAGGGCATGACGGCAGTGTTCCAGTTCGTCGTAGTGCACCACGCAGATGTTATCGTGCAGCACTTCGGCACCCACGTATCGGGCGTAGTCGTTAGGGCTGTTTACCTGTAGAATCTTCTCCATAATCGACCAATTTTGGTGCAAATATACCACTTTTTTTGCAGATTCCGTAAAAATGGTAAGTCAATCCGTAAATTGTTTAGCATATTGTAACGTTTTTCGCCGTACCTTTGCACCCAGATTACAAATACGAACATTTAAAACGAAAAAATTTATGAGCAAAATCGCATTAGGAACCTGGGCCTGGGGCGCAGGAGCATTCGGAGGAGACTCCGTGTTTGGAAGCAACACCAACGTTGAAAACTTGAAGCCGGTATTCGATGCCGCCATGAAGGCTGGATTGAATCTCTGGGATACAGCCACCGTGTATGGCATGGGCGAGTCGGAGAAGATTCTGGCATCGCTGGCCAAAGATTACAAGCGCGAGGAGGTGGAAATCAGCACCAAGTTCACGCCGCAGCTGGCCGAGGTATATGAAAATAGCGTGGAGAAGATGGCCAATGCCTCTATCGAGCGTATGGGCTGTGACTATATCGACATCTACTGGATTCACAACCCGATGGACGTGGAGCGCTGGACACCAGGACTGATTCCCCTGTTGCAGTCGGGAAAGGTGAAGCGCGTGGGTGTTTCCAACCACAACATTGCTGAAATCAGGCGTGCCAACGAGATTCTGGGCGAGGCAGGCTTCAAGGTAAGTGCCGTGCAGAACCACTTCTCCCTACTCTACCGTTCGTCGGAGAAAGGCGGCGTGCTGGATTATTGCAAGGAGAACGGCATCGAGTTCTGGGCCTACATGGTGCTGGAACAGGGAGCCCTCTCTGGTAAATATAATAAGGAGAACCCGCTGCCAGCAGAGAGTGACCGCGGCAAGAAGTACAACCCCGTGCTGCCACAACTGGAGGCACTGACCAACGAGATGACCGCCATCGGACAGAAATATGGTGCATCATGCTCTCAGATTGGTATCGCGTGGGCCATCGCCAAGGGAACGCTGCCCATCATCGGAGCCACGAAGGAGCGTCACGTCGTAGAGGCTGCCGAGGCTGCCAAGATTCAGCTGACTGCTGAGGAAATCGCCAAACTCGAAGCCCTTGCCGATGCCACCGGCATCGATACCCGTGGCGGTTGGGAACACAGTATGGAGTAGCCCCCAGCCCCTCTCTAAATGGATGGGAGTAAATAGACTCAGGATGAAAAGGATTAGAACTATTTTATTTGCAACAATGATTGCAACTGCGACAATGGCTCAGGGCGTGGTGGATGTGCATAGCCACATCATCACTCCTGAGTTCATCTCGTCACTTGAGAATGAGGGACGACTGATGGACGAGGGATTTCCTTTGCCAAAATACAATGTGGAGAGTCATCTGAAGTGGATGGATGAAACTGGTGTCGAGACATCGGTTCTGACGTTGGCGGCACCACAACCTTCGTCTGCAGAAGTAGTGAGACAAACTAATGAGGCTGCTGCTCGTATCAAGCGCGAACATCCAGGGCGGTTCCTGTTTTGTGCAGCACTACCCCTACCCGATGTGAATGCCGCTATCCGCGAGGCCATCTATGCACTCGACACGCTGAAAGCCGACGGCATCAAATTGGCCACGAACGTCCGGAACAGCGAGAGCCATCAAGCTTGCTTGAATGGCCGAGTCGTGACGGACGAAGACGAAGTCAATGTTAGCGGGCAATACCTCGGAGCACCTGAACTCGACACACTTTTCTCCGTATTGAACGAGCGACGGGCAGTCATCATTCTGCACCCCCATCGGCCAGAACCCGTGAATCGCCAGGTGATGCAGCAGACGCCGCTTGCCATGCAGGAATACCTCTCAGAAACTACCCGCGCCGTAACAAACATGATTTCACGAAATGTATTGGCCCGCTACAATCATATCAAGGTGGTGGTGCCTCATTGCGGAGCCTATCTGCCACTGGCCGTACCTCGCATGAAGTCACTGACGCCCGTGATGCAGGCCAACAAGATGGTGGGCGAGATTGACTACGAGGCCAACCTCCGAGCCCTCTACTACGATCTTGCAGGAGCACACTCGCCTGAGGTCATCCGTATGATGCTCACCATCACCACGCCCGACCACTTGCTCTACGGCTCCGACTATCCCTACGTTGCCTCGCAGGTGCTCACACAGAGTCTTGCAAGGATGAAGAAGTATCTAAGTGACGAGACAGACCTCGCACCATTTCGCGAGATGATTCTCTACAAAAATGCCAATGAATTATTTAAATAACAGATGTATATGAAAAAATTATTGTTTTTCGTTTGTACCATGCTTACATGGCTGTGTACAGACGCAACGGCAAAAACACTTGTGGTGTATTACAGTTATACCGGAAATTGCCGTGAGATCGTGACCACGCTGACTAGCCAAATTCAGGCTGACATGCTGGAGATTCAGCCAGCCGAGAAGGGACTGAAGTACGAGGCCAACAATTACGCATTGGGTACACAGTTGCTCAATGCCATCAAGGCCAACCCCAACGATGCCGGCAGCTATCCTGCCATCGATCCCATAGCGACATCGCTGGACGATTACGAAACCATCATCATCGTCACACCGCTGTGGTGGAGCCAGATGGCGGCCAATATGCAGACATACCTGTTCAACTATGGACCACAGATGGCTGGCAAGAATGTCGGATTGATAGTATCGAGTGCCAGCAGCGGCATCAGCGGTGTGGTCGCCGACTGCAAGCGTCTTGTACCTGACGGCAAATACTTCAGCGAAAACCTCTGGATCAATCACTCCAATCACTCAAATCGGACAACATTGATCCAGGACTGGCTCACTGCCATTGACTATAATACCGCTACTGGCATCAGCGAGACCAAAACCACGACAACAACACCCACCCGCATCTACGACTTGAGAGGCCGGCTGATGGTTGAGGAGCCATCGAAAGGAATATACATTAAAAACGGCAAGAAGGTTACAAGATGATGAGACAGTTGGTAATGACGACAGCAATGATGGCTTTATCGGCTTGCACAGCTGGGGCACAGGATGAAGGAATGGTGCTCATAGAAGGTGGCACGTTCCAGATGGGAAGCCCAGCTACAGAGCCGGAGCGGGATGCTGACGAGACACTCCATGAGGTGACTGTTGCCGACTTCATGATGTCACGGACAGAGGTGTCGCAGCAGGAGTATGAGCGTGTGATGGGTAAGAACCCGAGTGAGCGTAAAGGCAACAGCCTGCCTGTTGAGAATGTGACGTGGTATGATGCCATCGCCTACTGCAATGCGCTGAGCCAACTGGAGGGGCTTACACCTTGTTATAATATAAGCGGCACCACTGTCACCTGGCGACTCGATGCCAACGGCTACCGTCTGCCCACGGAGGCAGAATGGGAGTATGCGGCCCGTGGCGGACGGCAGACACCGTTCAACTTTGGCGACTACGTTCACGACTCGGATGCCAACTGCTACAATGCCTACGGCTACAACAACGATGCCAGCGGACATTGGGTGAACGACTACCTTCAGCATACGGTGGCGGTCACGGATTATCCCGCCAATGCCTACGGACTGCACAACATGCACGGCAACGTGGCTGAGTGGACGTGGGACTGGTATGCCGAATACGGTACGGATGCCGAAGAAGGCCGATACAAGGTTGTGCGCGGCGGTGGCTGGAACGATTTCCCCAAGCATATCCGCTCGGCCTATCGCAGTGCCTTCCCTGCCGATGTACCTCTGTATGCCACAGGCTTCCGTGTGGTGCGCAGTGCCGCTACGGCTTCGGGCGAGCGGAAGAGCATCAGCACAGCCAAGGCCAAAAATCCCGGCGGCAAGGTGCTCATCGCCTATTTCTCGCAGACTGGCAACACCGACGGGCTGGCACAGATTATCCACGAAATGACGGGCTACGACATCTTCCGCATCGAGCGAGCCACTCCCTATTCGGCCACCTACAACTCGCAGGGACTCTATGCCGAGGCACTCACGGAATATCGCAATCAGGCCGTGCCCGAACTGAAAGCCTACGTGCCCAACTTGGCCGACTACGACGTCATCCTCTTGGGCTACTGCAACTGGTGGGCATCTATTCCCGCTCCCGTCCGCTCATTCTTGAAGCACGACGACTTCAGCGGCAAGACCATCGTGCCCTTCTGCTCAATGGGTGGCGGACGCTTCGGCCAGACCATCAGTGCCATTGCTAAACTGGCTCCCGAGAGCGTTATCCTCAAAGGTCTCGACGTCACCTATTCCTCTTACGACCGCACGGCCATCCGCTCATGGCTCGACGGCATCAGCCAGTATCAGCAGACCTCCGGCATAAGCGCTGTGAAGCAGGGAAACATGAGTAGTGACGTGTACTATTCCCTCAACGGTCAGAAAGTAAAAGAACCACACAGGGGAATTTATATTGTAAATGGCGAGAAACGAATCATAGAATAAATTATGGATATAAACGAGAAGAATATCAGCCGCAGGGGATTCCTGAAGACGGCGGCAGCTATTGGTACGGCAATGGCCGTGGAGCCGGTGCTGGAAAAGGTGCAGGCAGCAAACAGACTGGTTGCGAAAGACAATTATCGTGTGCCCACAAAGCATGAGGGTATGCAGTACCGTACGCTGGGTAGTGGCCGTGCGGCCATGACGGTATCTGCACTGGGGTTCGGCTGCATGGGCATGACCTACAACCGTTCACAGCACCCATCGAAGGAGCAGATGACACGCTTGCTGCATGAAGCTGTCAGTCGTGGCGTGACGCTTTTCGACACAGCAATCATCTACGGTCCGCTGCACAACGAGGAGTTCGTGGGCGAGGCGCTGGCTCCATATAAAAACAAGGTATTTGTCACCACCAAGTTCGGCCACGAGGTCGTTAATGGGAAAGCCACAGGGCGGCAGACTAGCCGTCCCAGCGTGGTGCGCCAATATTGTGAGGACTCGCTGCGTCGGCTGCGCATTGACAGCATCCCGCTGTTCTACCAGCACCGATTCGACCGTGACACTCCCATCGAGGAGGTGGCAGACTGCATCAGCAACCTCATCCGCGAGGGCAAGGTGCAGAGGTGGGGACTGTGCGAGGTGTCGGCAGACATCATTCGCCGCGCCCACAAGGTTTGTCCGCTGACGGCCATCCAGAGCGAGTTGCACTTAATGCACCGCCTGGTGGAGCAGAACGATGTGCTCAACACCTGTCGTGAACTCGGCATCGGCTTCGTACCCTATAGTCCCATCAACCGAGGATTCCTCGGTGGTTGCATCAACGAGTTCACCCAGTTCGACACCACGAATGACAACCGCCACACGCTACCCCGGTTCCAGCCCGAAGCCCTGCGCCAGAACACGCGCATCGTGAATGTGCTGCAACAGTTCGGACGCACCCGTGGCATGACATCGGCACAGGTTGCACTCGCCTGGCTGCTGAATAAGGCTCCGTTCATCGTGCCCATCCCCGGCACCACCAAGACGGCCCATTTCGAGGAAAACCTGCACACGCTCGACTTCCTGTTTAGCGACAGCGAATGGGCAGAACTGGAGCAGCAGGTAGCGGCCATCCCCGTTGTGGGCGACCGCTACGGAGCCGATCAGCAGAAACAAGTCATGTAATATAACGGAAACATCAAATGGATAAAAGAAGTATTTTTGAACGGGACTATGCCGGTGAGCCGGTATCGCCCAACGAGCCGGACTATCAGCTGCTGATAGCCGATATTGAGGACTGTATGGCTAAGGCCAACGAACTTAATAGCGGGCGTTTCTCCTTTGCGGAGGCCCGCAAGCGTTTCGGTGAGATTATCGGACAGGAGATTGACGACAGCAGCCTGATTATGCCGCCCGTCTATATCGACTACGGCAAGCACGTCAAGATGGGCAAGGGCTGTGTCATCCAGCAGTGCTGCACATTCTTCGGACGCTGTGGCATCGAACTGGGCAATGGTGTGTTTGTAGGTCCGAAGGTGAATCTCATCACCATCAACCACGACCCCAACCCCGAGAACCGCTCTACCACCTACGGAAAGAAAATCGTCATCGATGACAATGTGTGGATAGGCATCGCTGCCACCATCCTGCCAGGCGTACACCTCGGCTACGGCTGCATCGTCGGTGCCAATACCGTGGTAACAAAGGATGTTCCTGCATACGCTATCGTGGCAGGCAATCCCGCCAAGATTATCAAGTATATTGAGCATTAACTATCCTTGTAAGACAGATATAATGGCAATGAAACAGAAATTTTTCCTTATGTTGTTCGCCCTTGCGCTATCCGTCACGGCTGTGGCACAAGAGACGATTTTTCCGGCGAAGTTCACGGCTCCTACCGAGTTTAACACGGGCAAGGTGCATATATCGGTACTGAGTCGTAGTGAGCATCAGATGACCACCAACTTCCTCTTCGAGCGGGGTAGCCGCAACTCGTGGCACTATCACCCGAAAGCCACGCAGGTGCTGATGGTGCTCAGCGGCGAGGCCTACTATCAGGAGGAGGGCAAGTCCAAGCAACTGCTCCGCAAGGGAGATGTGGTGACAACGGCTCCCAACGTGCATCATTGGAATGGTGCCACGCCGTGGAGCGACTGCGAGTGTATGACGGTCAGCGACATCGTCCCAGGCGAGGAACATGCCGTGCAATTGAAGAAAGTGACCGACGAGGAATTTGCATCCCCCATCAAACATGAGACAATGATTGTAAGATTAGCCGAAATCGAGGTATATCCAGAGCATCTGCAGGAATACCTGAAGTTTGCCAACGAGGTGGACCGACAGAGTGTGGAGCGCGAGCCGGGCGTCGTCTGCCTCTTCCCGATGCAGAGTGCCGATGACTCCACGCAGATCCGCATCCTCGAAATCTATGCCTCGGAG
>JAEEGG010024493.1_pt1 | contig 11699 bp, 9 predicted proteins | sample 9134161 | NCBI WGS metagenome assembly JAEEGG01 (sample SAMN16246543, study PRJNA631951) | gut metagenome | biome: gut microbiome; feature: rumen; material: CR-attached | host: Bos | place: Iran: Karaj | collected 2018-10 | reverse complement strand
CCTTTTCAACACAATGGTGGAAACCTACCGCGAGAATTTCTTTGCCCTGTTGCAAGGCAGAATCATTTAGCATTATATATTCTCCTTAGCATATCACTTGTGCCTTCTGAGCACCTCACTTATATATGTCTGAGGTTGTCACAAGTGCTTCCTGGCATACTCAGAAACGTCTCCTAGCAACTGCCGTCATACATCAAAGACACATACCTTATGTCTTTATGTCCAACAAGTCTTTATGTCTAAAAAATCAAACGAGACTAAGAAGTTCTTCTGGTGACGAGAGAAGGCGGGTGGCACCATGATTAAGAAGGAACTGACGGTCGCGGAATCCCCACAGGACGCTGGCGCAAGGCATCATGGCAGCACGTGCCGTGTCGATATCCACATCGCTGTCGCCCACATAAATGGCCTCTTCATGACTGATGCCGAGCAGTCGCAACGCCTCGTTGACGGTATCGGGCGCAGGCTTCTTCCTTATGGCGGCACTCTCCCCTATAGCGACATCGATATACTGAGAGAAGAAATGCTGCCGCAACTCCTCTGTCGCCGCCTGCATCTTATTGCTGACAATAGCCAGCATCATTCCCTTTTCCTTGAGTTTGGCAAGCGCATCCATGATACCTGGATAAGGACAGGTGGTGTCAAGGCAATGCTGCATATAGTGCTGACGGAAAACTGAGAACGCCTCATCAAAGCGAGGGTTGCTCTCTCCGTCGGGTAACGCCCTCGTCATGAGCATGCGAACGCCATTGCCAACGAAGCGACGTACGTCATCGATGCTGTGCTCAGGCATACCGCAAGAGCGCAACGCATAGTTGGTGCTTGCCGCAAGGTCGGCGAGAGTATCGAGCAGCGTGCCGTCAAGGTCGAAAACAATAGCCTTTGTCATAATAATTAATAATTTACAATTGATGATTGATAGTTCCTTCGGGGTGAGCGGATGATTTACAATTGAGGCGATGGGATTATGATATTATCTGTCTGGCTTTCATTTCCAGATACTTGTTTATGACATTAACAGACAGTTTATCGGGTGTTGTCAGCAGGCTATAGATGCCGTTCTGCCTTAATGTGCTTACTATGAGTCGTTTCTCATACGAGAATTTCTCGGCTATCACGTGGCGGTAGTAGTCCTCAACGCCATGTGCCGGAGTGTCGATAAACTCCTGCTGTTCCTTGTCGATGAAGAACACCACAAGCACAACATGACGACGAGCCAACTGCTGTAGGTATGCCATCTGGCGGCGCATAGACACCATATCCGAGAAATTGGTGTATAGCACAAGGAGACTTCTGCGGTTGATATGCTTATCCACATGCACGCAAAGCGAGAAGTAGTCGGTCTCGCCGAATGATGTCTTCTGTGCGTATAGACTGTCCATGAGCGTCTCCATCTGCCCCGTCTGTTTCGATGCAGGGATGAATGTCTCGAACTGCTGGTCGAATGTTATGAGTCCTGCCTTGTCGTCCTTGCGTATGGCAACGTAGGAGAGCACGAGCGAGGCGTTGATGGCATAGTCGAGAAGTGTCATGCCGTCGAATGCCTGCTGCATCACGCGACCGCGGTCGATGACGTTATAGATGTTCTGCGAACGCTCGTCCTGATAGACATTCACCATTAGCGCATGCCTGCGGGCGCTTGCTTTCCAGTTAATGGTGCGGTAGTCGTCGCCCTGCACATACTCCTTTATCTGCTCGAAGTCGGTGTTGTGCCCCACTCGGCGAATCCTCTTAATACCCAGTTCCTGCAGATTGTTGCTCATGGCGAGCAGTTCATACTGACGCAGCATGAGATAGGAAGGATAGACCTTGATGTCGCGTGCCGCCTTATCGGTAAACCGCCGGCTTACGAGTCCCAACCCGACGAAAGCGAAGGTGCGTATATCTCCGAACCCATACACGCCACGCTCCTTCGGCTGCAGACGATACTCTATGGTGGTGTTACCCTTTGCCTCCATCGATGCCTTGAAGCAAATATCGCGTCGCTGGAACACGAAAGGTATCTCGTCGATAACCTCCACTCGCACTTTGTAAGGGAAGGTGTTAGCAAGATGAACCCTAACCACGTTGTCATCGCCATTAGAGAAACGGTCGCTGCACGAGCGTCTCGCCGTGATTCCGCGTCGCCAGTAGAGCATGGCCGTCTCGGTGAGCACGATAGCCAGGAAGAGCGCAAGCAGCACCTTGCCCACCACGAAGAGCGGCGGAAGCCAATAGCCAGCGGCAATGACTCCGATTATAGCTATTATGACGATATAGAATCTGCGAGTTAAGAACATGAATAATTAAAAATTGACAATTGATAATTGATAATTGACAATTGGTTATTTCGGAACCTCTACTTTGTCGATAAGGCGCTGAGTCACCTTCAGCGGAGTGAATCCCTCCATCTCTGCCTCGGCGGTTATTATCATGCGGTGCTGGAGTATGCTTGGCGTCACGAAGCGCACATCCTCAGGAATTACGAAGTCGCGCCCTTGAAGCACGGCATACGCCTTTGCCGACTGCATCATAGCGATGGAAGCACGCGGCGAAGCACCCAGCAGCACGCGCTTGCTGGTACGTGTCTGCTGCACGATGTTCACGATATAGTTCACCAGCGTCGGGTCGATATACACCTTATTTATATTGCGACGAAGGTAAGTCAGTTCCTCCTTCGTGATGACCGGCTCGATGTCGCTCAACTTCACGAAGTCGAGGTTGCCCTGATGCAACTGCATTATCTGCTCCTCCTCTGTTACCGACGGGTAACCCATCGTTATCTTCATGAGGAAGCGGTCGAGCTGAGCCTCGGGAAGCTTATATGTTCCCTCCTGCTCCACAGGGTTCTGCGTAGCGATGATAGTGAAGAGGTCGTCCATCTTGTATGTGGTGCCGTCGATGCTCACCTGCTTTTCCTCCATCACCTCGAAGAGAGCCGCCTGTGTCTTTGCCGGCGCGCGGTTTATCTCGTCAACAAGCACGATGTCAGAGAATATCGGTCCCTCGTGGAAGTGGAACTCTGAGTCCTTCATGTTGAACACCGTTGTTCCGAGCACGTCGCTCGGCATGAGGTCGGGAGTGAACTGTATACGGCTGAAGCCGGCATTCACCAGTCGCGCCACCAGTCGTGCCGTGAGTGTCTTTGCCACTCCTGGCACTCCCTCTATGAGCACATGGCCGTTGGCAAGCACAGCGGTGAGGATAAGGTCAACCGCCTGGTGCTGTCCGATAATCACTCGTCTTATCTGTTCTCTCAACTGCTGTATTTTCTCTGAAAATGCAGTCAGGTCCATTCTTGTTTGCTCTTCCATTTATGTCAGTTTGTAAGTTTTTTCTCTATTTCATTCATGTAGTCGATATACATTATCATTTCGTCAACGGTCATGTCGAGACCGCTGCGGCATGCTCTTCTCGTTGCCTTGATGCGATAGCCTATGTCCTTTGCCGACATGCCCGTATGCCTTGCAAGCATGCTGAAGTTCTCTTCGTCATCAGCATCCTCATCAACATCTATCTGCACCTCCCTGCGCAGGAACTCCGTGAAGTAGGAGTATTTCTTCCTTACCAAATCACCATGCGCCCCGTCTTGATAGTAGAGCGTTCCTATCAGTTTGGTGAACTCCAACTGATGGTTCTCGGGTTTCTTCACTATAGGTATCGCCCTCTGGCGGCGCCTTGCGGTAAAGATGAAGAAGAGCAGCAGCGTGAGCAACGCCAGATAGACAGCCCATCGGAGCGGCGGATTGGCTATGAAATAGCGCATCGGCGACTGGCTGATATGCTCCTCGGCCAACGGCTTTTCTGCTATTCTCATTATAGGATTGTCGCTCACGGTGTTCAGCACGCGATAGACAAAAGAGACGTTATCTCCGTTCATTATGCCGTAGTTAGTGAAGAGCAGCGGTGTGGTGCAAATCACTATCTCCCCCCTGCCCCACTTGCGTTTCATCACTACGGGGTATTCCTTTTTCTTATCCACATATTTCCACGCCAGCGGTTTCCATTCGGGACTTGTCCTGCGAATGACTTTTCGCCTTTTCGTGTTGGTATCGTCGGAAACCGTCGCCAGCGTACTGTCTATCATTTCCACAACTGCCCTATCCAAAGAGTCTTTCTCAACCACTTCCGGCTCTTCGTCTTCATTATCATATTCATAAGTGGTGTCTGGCTTTAGCACGAAGTTGGCGTTGATGAAGTCGGAATATGCCATATAGACATGCTCCGGATAAAGGTTGTCCTTTTCCCACACAAGACTGTCGTTGCTTCTGAGCAAACCTCTCGATGCAGCGCGCTTGATGGCATTGGCGCTGAAATAACCGTCGTCAGACAGGAACTGGAGCGTGTCTTCTAAATCATACTGGAACCTATCGGTACAGATAAGCAGTTTATTGCCTTTAGAAACGAAGTCGAGCAACGACTTTTTCTCCAAGCCAGAATACTTTCCATACTCAGAATAGATATCTATGACGCTCAACGGAGCCTTCACCGACGAGTCGTTAAGCAACTGATAGAACGTGGTGTGCTTCACGCTATAGCCGTGCTTCACGCTGGTCTTTGCAAGACTGTCAAAGAGGGCGCACCCGAACGGTTGTTTGCTGTCATGACTGAATGTGGGCTCCCACACGAAACGCTTGGGAACGGAGAGTTCTATCAGCACAGCAACAACGAGCAGCACGGCAATAGCCAATACAAATATCTTGCTGTTATTCATGCTGGCCTCCTTTCTCTACTGATGTGAAAGAAGACTTGAGCGACCTCTGCCACTCCTCCATTTTGTTGACGTTCTCCTCGCTTGCCTCATAGTTGCCATATCTCACCTTGACAAACTGCCTCGTCATGTCGCGGAAAGCATCGTTGGGCATCTCTGAGGTGTATTGCATTGGCGGTTTCCACGGCTGCCATGTTATCTTGCCGTTGTCCGAAAGGAAACGCAACGTGTCGAGATAGATGAGTCTGACGGCCTCGAACCAGTCCTTGCGGTCCTTCGCCGCGCTTATCTGACTGTCGAAATCGATGCCATAGATGGTGTCCTCCACCTCCTTGTATTCCAGTTCCGACTTCTCCTCACGGCGGAAGAGTTTCGGCTTCAGCTTCACCACAACAAAGATGATGAAGAACAAGAGCAGCAACGCCGCTATAACATATAACGTGTATTTCGTGTCGGAAGAGATGCCTGAGAAGAGTTCGTCCATAAACTCCTCTATCTTCCTCATAATCCACTCCAGCAGATTCATCTGCGACCCAACCAACTCACGGTTGTAGTCGTAGTCTCCGCTTTCCTGCCATTCGGCAATCTGCTGGGCGTTATATGTCAGGGTATCTGTCTGCATCTCTTACTCCAGGTTTTCAAAGTTATCGATATCCGAATCCATTGTGATGCTGTCCTTGCGCTCTGTGGCATGAGCATAATGGTAGGCGGTGGACAACGGCTGCAACATCATAGCAAGGTAGGTGACAAACATCATCATTACTCCAAAGAGGAACGAGAGCACATGAACTGTTGTCTCGAGCCACGGGGAGACGTCATCTACCTCGCCGAATATCATAGCCATAACGGCACATATCGCCCAAGGGATGGACACCGCCTGACTTATGATGTTCATGATAAAGCTAAACACCATATTGATGACGAAAAGTCCCACCCACGTGCCGAAGCCGAGACGTATTGCCTTTGAAACAGCATCCTTCATGCTTATGTTCTCGAAGGTGTAGATGCAAGGGAACATCAACATCGGAACAATAAGGACTATCATGGCAGGGATGAAAAGTATTAGCGCCAAAGGGTTGAGTAGCGAGAGGGCGAGCATAACGATAACCGCGCCTGAGCATGCCAGCGTTGACTTCATCACACGCTTAATGTTGCGCCACAAGTGGTTCCATATCATGCCAAAGGTGACTCCTTCGAGACCCTCCTCACGCTCGTTGTACTCCTGAACCATAGTGAACGTGAGCGACTGCAGCAGTATGCCGCCAAGCAAGAGGCATAGCAGCAATATGCCGTAACTGGAGAGCATGCGCAAGGCATAAGCCAGTTCGCTTTCCGAATCAACAATAGAGTCAAGACCGATATAGAACCCCATATAGTCGCCGAAGAAACTGTTCATCGCAACCGACTGCACGATGCTCAGGGGCAACAACATATAGATTGCTGCTCTGAACATCACCGGCCAGTTCTCGCGCATGAAGTCGATGGCGGCGGTCATTCGTTCTCCTATCGTCCGTTCTTTATAAAACGGTATCTTGTCAAAATCTTCCAATTGCCTTTCCTTTTACTCTTTTACCGTTTTGCTTCTCTTCGCCAGTATCTGCGGCCACACCACGAAATAGAAAATCACGAAGAGGAGCGAGCAGATGATGATACCCGCCCTTATCGCATCGGGAATCTCGGTATGGCGGGTGACGAAGCCCTCGATGAATCCCGCAGTTATAAAGACGGGAACGGTGCCCACAATTATCTTTAGTCCGCGGCGGGCGCCTTGCCTGAACGCCACACCTCTTTTATATGTGCCTGGAAACAGCCATCCGCGACCTAGAGCGAAGCCAGCCGCACCACTTATAATGATGGCGGAAATCTCAAGTGTACCGTGAAGCCATATGGCAAGTGCCGACTCCACGAGCAGTCCCTGACTGAAGAAGAATGTCTGGAAAGCGCCGAGCATTATGGCGTTCTGCATCAGTATATATCCGGTGCCCACACATGCCATGATGCCAGCCACAAAAGCCATAAACGACACCATAACGTTGTTCAGGGTTATCTGAAGGAACATCGGCGTTTCGCTGCCGCCGTTATATACAGCCATAGGAGTGCCGTTCTTGATGTTCTCAAGAGTCATATCGACATAATAGTCGCCAAGTATCAGTCGTGAGAAGTCGGGGTCGTTAAGTTGCGACAGCACTCCGACAAAGGCGAAGATGGCAAAGACGAGGAACGAGGCCAGCAACTCCTTGCGCGCGTCATACATCGTCAGCGGCACCTCATGTGTCCAGTAAGTGAAAATCCTGGTCCACTTCTCTTTCTTATTCTTATATATAGTATTGTGAAGAGCCGAGGCGAGGTCGTTCAGGTAAAGCGTAATCCTCGACCTGCGGTAGTGTGTCTGGGCAAACGCGAGGTCGGCGGTGAGTTCAGTATACGCCTCCGCCAGCTCGTCGGGGGTGGAAAGCAGAGGGTCGGAGACCATAGCCTCCGTCTTGCGCCACTTCTCTATGTTGCTTCTTATGAATGATGCCTCTTTCATTATTTATATTAAGGTATCCTTGCTTACAAGTAAAGGAAATATCCAAATTGCTTGCAAAGATAACTAAAATAGAGTACAAGACAAAAAAAAAGATTTCTTTTTATATCAAAATGTAATAACTTCGTGATTTTTTCGCTAAGTTAAGAAAAAAGCGTTACTTTTGCATCAAAATATAAGAAATGTCACAAACGAACATCATAACAGGTCAATACGTGCGCATCAGCCAGGCTCCTGCGAGTCTGGCGGCGAGAATAGGTGCATGGGGCATCGACATTATTGCCATCATGATCTATTTCACGGGTATCACATATCTCATCACTAAGATTTCGCCCGACTTCGACAGCCCCGTTCTCCTGTTCATATTTATATTAGGTGTCTATCTGCCCACCTATGCCTACCCTCTGCTCTGCGAGGTGTTTTTCAACGGCCAGAGCCTCGGCAAGCGCATCCTGAAGATTCGTGTGGTGAAGAAAGACGGCTCGGTGCCCACGCTGGGCGATTATGTCATGCGGTGGCTGCTCTTCATCGTCGACGGCCCCACGATGGGATGTCTCGGGATAGTGTTCATCCTGTTGTCGAAGAATAGTCAGCGCTTGGGCGATATGGCTGCCGGCACTATGGTGATAAAGACCAACAACTTTGCGCGCAACCGCGTGCTGCTAAGCGAGTTCGGCTATGTGTCGAAGAACTACAAGCCTTTCTTCCCGCAGGCGGCAGACCTTACTTATAAGCAGGCGGAGGTGATACAAAGATGCCTCTTGTCGGAGGAGCGCCAAAGAGTGATGCGCATCTCCCGCTTGTCACAGAAGGTGCGCAACACATTGGGCGTATCACAAATGAACATGAGCGACGAGCATTTCCTTCAGGCCGTGCTCCACGATTTTCAATATTATGCGATTTATGAAGTTTAACCCTTCATAATCCTTATTTCGCCATCTTGTAAATCTTCACCATTTCCTCTCGTCCCAAACGCTCGAGAGTGCCCACGGTAATGGTACCGCCACGGCTGCACTTGTCAGCCATCACTTCTATCTCCTCGTCGGTAACGTCACGACCAAGCAACTCCTTGATGGTTATCGGCATTCCTATCTCTTTATAGAAACGCTCCATTGCCCTGATGCCCTTCTCTGCCGTCTGCTCTGGCGAGGTGAAGTCGTTCTCCACTCCCATCACGTTAACGGCAAACTGAACGAAGCGCGAGGTGTGGCGCGGCAACATATAGCGCGCCCAGCTGGGCCACAGCGCAGCCAGTCCGGCTCCGTGTGTCACTCCGAAGAGTGCACTCAGTTCATGCTCGAGGCGATGGGTGGCGAAGTCTTTCTCAAGACCGCACTCCATGAGGTTGTTGTGTGACAGACTTCCCGCCCACATTATCTGGGCACGCGCGCGGTAGTCCTCAGGATCGCGCAGCACGTCTATGGCGCAGTCCTTCACGGTACGTAACAAAGCCTCGGCGAGAGCGTCGGTGAGAGTCATGTCCTGATACTTGCAGAAATAGCGCTCCATAGTGTGCATCATGATGTCCGTGGCACCTGCCGCCGTCTGATAAGGAGGCAGCGTGAACGTGCGCTCAGGATTCATTATGGCGAAACGGCAACGGCATAGGTCGCTGTTCACGCCACGCTTCAGCAGTCCCTCGTCCTTCGTTATTACACAGCTGTCGCTCAACTCGCTTCCTGCAGCCGGTATGGTAAGCACCGAGCCGATGGGAAGAGCCGCCTTGGGCGTTCCCTTACCGTCCCAGAAGTCCCACACGTCGCCGTCATATTTCACGCCGTAGGCAATAGCCTTTGAAGAGTCTATCACACTACCTCCGCCAACGGCAAGAATAAAATCAACATTCTCCTTGCGGCACAGCTCGATACCTTTATATACCATAGAGAGCAGAGGATTGGGCACCACGCCCCCGAGTTCCACATGCTGAACGCCGCCCTCGTCGAGCAGACGCAGCATCTTGTCGAGCAGACCACTTCGCTTGGCACTCCCGCCACCATAGTGAACCAGCACCTTAGTGCCGCCATATTTCTTTACCAACTCGGCAACAGCCTCTTCCGACTGTCGCCCGAACACCACCTGAGTGGGTGAATAGTAATTAAAGTCCTTCATATTGCATTCTTCATAAGTTACTCGGCAAAGATACAAATTAAATCTTAATTACACAAGATTATAATCAGTTTTTGAAATAATAAATCTTGAGGAGGGAGAAGAGAGTAATGTCGTGACTCCCCTCCCAAATCCGCAAGTATAAAGCATGTTTATGCGGGAACAAAAAAAAGTGTATAAAAATCGTCGAAACTGCATCACTATTTCAGCATTTTTTTATAACTTTGCACGCGGTTTTTGAACAAAGGAGAAAATTTTATAAAAGATTCCGATTGTTGATAGGTAAACAGAATCTCTGTAAATGCAGAGATACAGGTAGGAAGAAATCAAAGAACGTTTAACATAATAAAGTGATGAAGAAAAAACTAAAGAAGGTGCTCGTGCTTGGCTCGGGCGCGCTGAAAATCGGACAGGCAGGCGAGTTCGACTACTCAGGCTCGCAGGCGTTGAAGGCGTTGAGGGAAGAAGGCATCAGCTCGGTGCTCGTCAATCCAAACATCGCCACGATACAAACCAGTGAGGGCATTGCCGACAAGGTTTATTTCCAACCCGTGAACACTCACTTCGTGACGGAGATAATCAAGAAGGAACGACCCGACGGAATATTGCTCGCCTTCGGAGGTCAGACAGCATTAAACTGCGGAACAGAGCTTTATCAAAACGGCACGCTTAAGGAATATGGCGTTGAGGTTCTCGGCACCAGTGTTGAAGCAATTATGAACACTGAAGACCGAGACCTTTTTGTGAAGAAACTGGACGAGATAAGTCTGAAGACTCCTGTAAGCCACGCCGTGGAGAACATGGAGGACGCGCTGAAGGCAGCACGCGAGATAGGCTTCCCTATCATGATTCGCTCGGCTTACGCCCTCGGCGGACTCGGCTCGGGCATCTGCCCCGACGAGAAGGCGTTCACCGAACTGGCAGAGAGCGCATTCACCTTCGCGCCACAGATTCTCGTTGAGGAGAGCCTGAAGGGATGGAAGGAGATTGAGTTCGAGTGCATCCGCGACGCCAACGACCATTGCTTCACCGTTGCATCTATGGAGAACTTCGACCCGCTCGGAATACACACGGGCGAGAGCATCGTGGTGGCTCCTACTTGCTCGCTCAACGAGGAGCAGGTGAAGATGCTGCAGGAAATCACCATCCAATGTGTGCGCCACCTCAACATCGTGGGCGAGTGCAACATACAGTTCGCGTTCAACGCAAAGACAAACGACTACCGCATCATCGAGATAAACGCTCGTCTGAGCCGCTCCTCTGCCCTCGCATCGAAGGCAACAGGTTATCCGCTCGCTTTCGTGGCTGCTAAGATAGCCCTGGGATACACTCTCGACCAGGTGGGCGAGATGGGAACTCCCAACTCGGCATACGTGGCACCACAGCTCGACTACATGATATGTAAGATACCGCGCTGGGACCTCACCAAGTTCGCAGGCGTGAGCCGTCTCATCGGCTCCAGCATGAAGTCTGTGGGCGAGATAATGAGCATCGGACGCTCGTTCGAGGAGATGATTCAGAAGGGTCTCCGCATGATTGGACAGGGAATGCACGGATTCGTGGGCAACGACCACACGCGCTTCGAGGACCTCGAGAAGGAACTCCAGAACCCTACCGACCTGCGTATCTTCGCCATAGCACAGGCTCTCGAGGAGGGCTACACCGTGGAGCGCATAGAAGACCTTACCAAGATTGACGCGTGGTTCATCACACGACTGAAGAATATCGTAGACCTGAAACACGAGTTGCAGAAGTACAACACCCTCGAGGAACTGCCCGACGAACTGCTCCGTACCGTGAAGCAGGCAGGATTCTCCGACTTCCAGATTGCACGCTTCGTGCTGAAAGACGCCGACGGCAACATGGAGAAAGAGAACCTCATGGTGCGCAACCACCGCAAGGAGCGCGGCATAATGCCGTCGGTGAAGAGAATAAACACCGTGGCAAGCGAGCATCCAGAACTGACAAACTACCTGTATTTCACATATCTTCCAAAGGTAGAGCCTACCAAGGCCGACAAGACAACCACCGAGGAATGGAAAGAGGCTGTGGCAAGTGCCAACAACAAGGCACAGCACGACGTTCCTTACTACAAGAACGAGAAGTCGGTGGTGGTGCTCGGTTCCGGCGCCTACCGCATCGGCTCAAGCGTGGAGTTCGACTGGTGCTCGGTTAACGCCATCAACACCGCACGCAAACTGGGGTACAAGTCCATCATGATAAACTACAACCCCGAGACCGTGTCAACAGACTACGACATGTGCGACCGCCTCTACTTCGACGAACTGTCTATGGAGCGCGTGCTCGACGTCATCGACCTTGAGGAACCGCGCGGAGTGATTGTCAGCGTGGGCGGACAGATACCTAACAACCTCG
>JAEEGG010024492.1_pt1 | contig 11699 bp, 10 predicted proteins | sample 9134161 | NCBI WGS metagenome assembly JAEEGG01 (sample SAMN16246543, study PRJNA631951) | gut metagenome | biome: gut microbiome; feature: rumen; material: CR-attached | host: Bos | place: Iran: Karaj | collected 2018-10 | reverse complement strand
ACGACGAGCTGCCCATCCATAACAAGTTGCTGAATTGGCAGTTGAGGGCAAATGACGATGCCTATACCACCACATTCTATTATTCCGAATGCGAAGGCTTGAACGAAAAACCTGAAAGCTCGTTGACTATTTATCCTAATCCTGCCAGGGAGAAGGTGACGATTGACGGTATTGAAATTGCCGAAGTGCAGGTTTATAATGCCATCGGGCAGTTAGTGAAGACGGTAAGAAACTCAAACGAAATCCGTGTAGAGGGCTTGCCGGAAGGGGTTTATCTGCTGCACATCCACGACAAGCAAGGCGTTTCCCATACGAATCGGATAACCATCGCGAAATAAGCCATAAGAAAAACCATCTTTGGCCTGATTTTTGCGTAATAATCATCTTGTAATTTCAAAATCAATAAGTTATGAAAACAACAATGAAATTAATGCTGATGCTGCTGGTAGTGGCAGCAAGCGTGTTGAGCTTCACTTCGTGCAAGAAGTGGTTTGATGTTCCTGAAAAAGTCACCGTCTACGGTCAAGTGACCTACGAAGACGGGCAACCCGCCGAAGATGCTGTTGTTAGTGTGAGAAAAAGCACTTTTATGAGTATGATTATCCCCGTTACAAGCACTAAAACTGACGAAAACGGCCATTACGAACTCGAAATCGACAACCCGCAGAAAAAGGTTTTATATGCCATAGACTTCAATATTACCCAAGACGGTTGCCACTATTCCTATTCGGACTTTGTAGACGAATACAAGGCCCGTCAGGAAATCAATGCGGTGTTGAAGAAAGAGGGGAAGTAAGCACTTACTTTTAGAAAATTCGGAATTCAATTCCGAAAATTTCGATAAAATTCGGAATGGTATTCCGAATTTTTTTATTTTTGCGGCAAAATTAACGGCTATGATAGAGCGTTTCTTAAAGGCGGAAACCCTTGGTGAGGACAACACTTTCCTGTTTGGCGCGCGACAAACGGGGAAAACCACCTTGTTGCTGCAATTGTTTCCCAATGCCCGCTTCTACGACTTGCTTGAAAGCAACACTTATGAACGCCTGCAACGCAATCCTTCCCTGTTGAGGCAAGATTTGGAAATGTGCGAAAGCGGCACTTTGGTCATCATCGATGAGGTTCAGTCGCTGCCCATTCTTTTGAACGAGGTGCAATGGCTCATCGTTCGGAAAGGCCTCCGTTTCATCCTGAGTGGGTCGAGTGCCCGAAAACTGCGGCGCGGTGGAGCCAATATGCTTGGCGGTAGGGCAATGCAAACCAACCTCTATCCTTTGGTGAGTGCCGAAATCCCTGATTTCGATGTGGTTAAAGCCGTCAACCAAGGTATGATACCGAGGCATTATTTGGCCAAGTCGGACAAATACTGGTCGATGTTGCAGGCTTACGTGGCGGTGTATCTTCGCGAGGAAATCAAGGCAGAGGCCTTGGTGCGCAACCTCTCCACCTTCACGCGCTTTTTGGAGGCCGCCGCCCTGACCGACGGAGAAATGGTGAACTACAGCAACATCGCGCAAGATTGCGGCATCGATTCCAAAACGGTCGCGGCCTATTTTTCCATTTTGGAGGAAACTTTGGTGGGCTATATGGTGCCTGTATATTCCAAGGTCGTGAAGCGCAAAATCAGGCAAGCGCCGCGTTTCTACTATTTCGATGTCTCCATTCCCAATTATTTGTTGGGCCGCCGTGCCTTGAAACCGGGTTCAACGGATTTTGGACACGCCTTCGAACATCTTGTCATTCAGGAAATTATCGCTTATTTGGGCTATCGTGGGCAATTGGATAAATTGTCATATTGGCACACTTATACCGATTACGAGGTGGATGCTGTTCTGGGCGATGCCGAGGTGGGCATTGAAATCAAATCGACGGACGAAGTGCAATCGCGGCACTTGCACGGTTTGAAAGCCTTCAAGGAAGAACACCCCGACGTGCGTATGATTGTGGTTTCCCTCGACCCTAATCCCCGCTTGCTCAAGGAAGTGGAAATCTGGCCCGTCAAGCAGTTCTTTGAACAACTTTGGGCCGGGAAAATCTACTGAAAAACTGTGAAAATTCGGAGTAGTATTCCGAAAATTCCGATAAAATTCGGAATAGTATTCCGAAAATTCGCACAAAATCAACCCTCGCAGCGTTGACCTTCGTACTGCTGGACTTCGTCGTATTTATACTCCAACTGAATGCCCACTTGCTTGAACATCTCCTCGGTTTCGGCACCGTCGTGGTAGCGACGTTCGCACACCACGCGCTCGATGCCGCAATTGATGATGAGCATAGCGCAGGTGCGGCAAGGGGTCATGCGGCAATATAAAGTGCTGCCGTCCAAGGCGATACCACGTCGGGCGGCCTGACAGATGGCGTTCTGCTCGGCATGGACGGTACGCACGCAATGTTGGGTGACACTGCCGTCTTCGTGGATGACCTTGCGGAAAAGATGACCCACGTCGTCGCAATGCGGCAGTCCACGAGGCGAACCGACATAGCCCGTCACCAAGATTTGCTTGTCCTTCACAATGACGCAGCCGCTGCGGCCACGGTTGCAAGTGGCGCGCTCGCTGACGGTGTCGGCCAAGTTGAGGAAATAGTCATCCCACGAAGGGCGCACATGCAGTTGGGTCAGTACCTTTTCCACCTGTTGGTGCAGTTGTGGGATGGAGCCGTCGTTCATGAACACGAAATCCGCCTCCTTGATGCAGGCACCGAGGTTCTGCTTGTTGGGGTCGGTGGCGGTCATCTCGCGTTCCTCGTTGGCTACAAAGGTTTCAAAATCAATGTGGTCGGTTTCCGAGCCGCGAAGGTAGATACGGTCGTAGCGGATTTTCCTGTCGGCATCGATGGCGAAGAGGTAGAACTCGCCTTTTTGTCGCAACGAAGCGATTTCGCCCGGCGTGCGCACGCTCTCGATGACGGCGTTTTTGCCTTCGGCCTTGGCGCGCTCAAAGAGCTGGTCGGTGATGTAGCTCGGGCAATGCGCGGCGCGCAGGTCATTGCCCACTTGGGTCAGTGTGTCGCGGTTCACTTCGAGGCCGCGGCGTTGGCATTCTTCAGCGATGTAGGCTCGCACCGAGTAATGCACAAAGCCCTTTTCCTTGACGAGATAATCGACGATGGTGCCTTTGCCCGCGCCTAATGTTCCTGTTATTCCTATGATTATCATGATTTTGTTGTTTTTGTTGTCACTGTTAACGCAGGGACTGACGTCGCCTGCTTACTTGTTGTCACTGTTAACGCAGGGACTGACGTCGCCTGCTTACTGATGTGCCGCCCCTACGGGGCTTGTTTGTTGGCAGGGGTTGCGCTGCGCTTCACCGCCTGCTTAGTATCCTACGCCCCTACGGGGCTGTTTGTTCCTTGATTTCGGTTACCCATTTCTTCAGTTCCACGGGCTTGAATTTTTCAATCCCATCCAATAGTGCCTTCGGGTCGTCGCTGACAATGATGTTGTTAGCGTGTTCGCGGTGGATGAAGCCTTCCTTGGTGGCGCGTTCGAGGAAACGGACGATGTCGTCGTAGTAGCCGTTCACGTTGAAGAGAGCCACAGGCTTGTCGAAAACGCGAAGTTGGCTGAGGACCATCACCTCGAAAAACTCGTCCATGGTGCCCACGCCGCCCGGCATGGCAATGAAGGCGTCGGCCATGTCTTCAAGGATTTTTTTCCGCTCGGACATGGTTTCCACCACAATCAGTTCGTCGATGTCGGGGCGGCCCACCCGCATGTCCAACAGGTGTTGCGTGATGGAACCCACGATTCTGCGGTGACGCTGTTTCATCACTTCGGCGATGATATTCATCAGGCCCACATTGCCGCCGCCATAGAGCAGCTCGCAGTCATTGTCGGCCAAAACGCGGCCCAATTCAGCCGCTTTTTCCCGATAAATCGGGTCGTAGCCCATGCTGCTGCCACAAAAAATACAGATTTTCTTCATTCGGTAAATTTTTGCAAAGGTAAGATTTTTTATTTTTGCAGCCTGAAATAAACTACGAATTGCACGAATGAAACGCATTTTGACGAATAATTTTGCGGGCATGCCGCAGATGATTACGAATTTTTGTGACAGTCATTCGTGTTCATTCGGACGCTTGCGTCCAAAATTCATCAAAAACAAGATTCGTCAAATTAGTGAAATTCGTAGTTAAAATTTGAAACTATGACTCGAAACATCGGAATATTAGGCGCAATGGCGCAGGAAATCGACGAAGTGAAAGCCCTTTTGACGGAAAAGACCGTCGTCAAAATCGCCAACCGTGAGTTTGTGGTGGGCAAAATCGGCAATGTACGTTGCGTGGTGGCCTTCTCCAAATGGGGCAAGGTGGCCGCCTCCATCACCGCCACTTTATTGATACAGGAGTTCGCCGTGACGGACTTGATTTTCATCGGCACGGCAGGCGCATTGGCCGATGGCTTGAAGGTGGGCGACATCGTCGTTTCCAAACGCTTGGTGCAGCACGACTTGGACGCACGCCCCATCATTTCGCGCTTCGAGCTTCCTTTGCTCAACCGCGTTTATGTGGACAGCGACCCCGACCTGACCGCTTTGGCCGGACGTGCCGTGACAAACCTTATTAATAAAGGTGTAGAAAGCATAGTGGGCAAGGAGGCCGTGAAGGAGTTTAACCTCAATCCAACTCTTCATTTCGGCGACATTGCCAGCGGCGACCAATTCATCAACAGCGATGAAAAGCGGAATGAAATCCTATCCTTGTTGCCCGAGGTGATGTGCGTCGAGATGGAAGGCGCGGCTGTGGCGCAGGTCTGCCTGGAATTCAAGGTGCCCTTCACCGTCATCCGCACCATCAGCGACTCCGCCGACCACAACGCCCGTGTGGATTTCGGGAAATTCATAGTGGAGGTGGCTAATGCTTATTCTCGGGCGATTGTGGCTGAGATAATGCGGCTGCTTTGAGAGATGCCCTTACTCAGCAGGTGCGGTTTCGTTTACCAACAGTACATTGTCGTTGTTCAGCCTTGCCTTCAGCCAACGTTCGATGCGGTCGTGGAGTTCGGCATCGAGTGGCTCGGTGGTGGTGACGAAGGCCACAATTTGCTCGGTTACAAGACCTTGGTCGTCGACGACAGAACCTTGGGTGAGGCTGAAACTTTTGGCAGTGGGATATTGTGCAAACAGCTCTTTCGACACCGCCTCGACGGGTAACTCCTTGTTGCGATAATCGTTCAATTGCTGTTCGAGTTGGGCGATGCTGTCGTTCAACCGGTTGATTTGCTTTTCGTTATATTCGTAAATTCCTTTGATGATTTCGGTTTCTGAGAGGTCTTCGGGCGTGTTGATGGCGTCTTCGTGGAAAATGATTTGGTTGCGTGTGATGCCGTAGGTTTCGGCACAATCGTACAACTTCTTCTTGGCATCGTCTGTGGGGGGGTCGCCGGCGAGGAACAATTCCAAGGTGGCCGATTTGTGCGAATAAGTGGCCTTATAGTCGTAAATGAAGCATTTGCCGAGGTTCTTGTTTTCGGCCACTACCTCGTCGGCATGGCTCAAAAAGTTGTTTTCTTGCACCATATTGATGGCCGAAATCACGCTGGGCACGAGGACGGCGAGGAGGATGAGATACAGCACCGAGGTCGAGAGTCTTGTCTTCCCGCTGGTTGTTTCCACGATAGGGAAACGGAAGTATTTTACCGCTGCGAAGGTGGCCAAGGCGATGAAGATGCTATTGATGGTGAAGAGGTAAAGCGCGCCGAAGATGATCGAGCCTTTCCAGATGGAGATGCCGTAGCCCACGGTGCAAAGCGGGGGCATGAGTGCGGTGGCGATGGCCACGCCTGTGATGACGCTGCCTTTGTCTTTGCGCGAGGTTTCGATGATGCCTGCGAAGCCACCAAACAGGGCGATGAACACGTCGTAGATGGTCGGGCGGGTGCGGGCCAGCAGTTCGGAAGGGTTGGCGAGACTCAAGGGACTGAGCAAGAAAAACAATGAAGAGGCGATGATGCTGATGCCCACCATCACGGTGAAGTTCTTGAGTGCGTTTTTCACCAATTCGTTGTCCTGCGTGCCCAAGCCCAGACCGAAGCCCATGATGGGCCCCATGACGGGCGAGACCAACATGGCGCCGATGATGACGGGGATGGAATTGACATTCAGGCCCACCGAGGCGATGATGATGGCACAAGCCAAGATGAACACATTGGTGCCACGGAATGCGATGTTTTTGCGGATGCTGATGCTGGCGTTTTCGTAGTCTATTTCGTCCGAAAGATGGATGATCGACCTAAGATAAGTGAGAATTTTTTTGAGTGTATATTTCATAGATGAATAGCGTTTTTCGTGTTGCTTTGGAATAAATTTCGTGCAAAGAACTATAAAATTCTTGAATTGCGCAAGGCTCATTGGCTAAAAAGGCTTTTCACGGCAATCAACATGGGGAAAATCTCAACGCGGCCCAAGAGCATGATGATCATGGCGACCACTTTTTGGAAATCCAGCAGATGGGCGTAGTTGCCCATTGAGCCGACTTCGCCAAAACCGGGGCCGACACTGCCCATGCAGGCGATGGAGGCCGTTAGCGAGGTGGTGAAGTCCATGCTGATGGCGAAGAAGAGCGTGCCGATGGCGATAATGAGCATATAGGTGCCCATGAAAGTAATCACGGAAGTGACGTTTTTTTCTGTTTTCACCTGACCGTCAATCTTGATTTGACTGACAGTGTTGACTCCAATGAGCGAGCGTATCAGGTCTTTCAAGCTTTTGATGACAATGACGAAACGATCCATTTTCATACCACCCGAGGTGGAACCCGAACAACCGCAAACCAAAGAGCAAAGCAAAAGAATTCCCATACTTCCCCTTGGCCAAAGATTGGTGTCGACGGTGGCAAAACCTGTTGTTGTTGAAAGTGAACAAACCTGAAAAGCCGCCATGCGCAACGCCCTTGGGAAAGACGAATAATATCCGCTGAAATAGAGGTCGGCTGTGACGATGAGTATGGCGATTGCGACGAGAGCGAGAAACCATCGGACGACTTGTGTGTTGAAAAGGTTCTTGCGGGTTCGCTTGTCGGGCCAAATGGTGGAGAACATGAGGCTGAAGTTGGTGGCACCCATCAGCATGGCAGCGATGAGGATGGTTTCCACGGCAACGTTATCATAGAAGGCAACGCTGGTGTTTTTCGTGCAGAAGCCGCAGGTGCTGCAAGCCGACATGGCCAAAGTGACAGCATCAAACCACGGCATTTTGGTGAGTTTCAGTGCGATGGCCGATGCTGTAGTGATAATCAAATAGACCGCTATCATCCGATAGACGAAGTTCCTTTTGCGTCCGCCGTAGTAGGATTTGGCGAGATCCGACAGTTCGGCACTGGCCAAGATGGAATGGCGGTCGTGTTGCGCTGAAATGACCAATGAAACGAGGGTGACGATACCGATGCCGCCCATCCATGCCGAGGCGATGCGCCAGAATTGCAGCCCTTTGGGCAAACTTTCAATGTCGTTGAGAATGGAAGCCCCCGTGGTGGTAAACCCCGAAACACTTTCAAAGAAAGCATTGATTACGGTGAACTCGCCACCAAATATCATGAAAGGTATGGCACCGAAAAAGCAAGCCCCGATCCAGCAGCCCGTAACGATGCGGAACCCATCCTCGATTCCCATGTTTTCTTGTGGTTGGGTGATGATGATGGCGAAGAAACCACATAAAGTGGCTGCCATTGCGGAGAAAATCAGTGGGTCAAAACTTTCGTCGCTGTCGTTTAGGAAGGCGATGAGTGCGGCCAAGTACATCATGAGCGAAACGCAGATCAAGGAGAATCCGGCATAGCGTAGGGTAGTATTCCATTTCTTCATGTGCTTTCGATTTAGAAAAACAGCGGCAAAATTATTTTGGCGTTTTGTATGAGTCAATGCAATAATATTTATCTTTGCATTGACAAAAATCAATAAAGATGACGCTGCAACAATTGGAATACATTATCGCCATTGAGAATTACGGCTATTTTGTGGAGGCTGCCGAGGCCTGTGGTGTGACCCAATCCACGATGAGCCTGATGGTGAAAAAACTGGAAGAGGAACTTGACGTGAGGATTTTCAACCGCGACACGCATCCCGTTTCGGTGACGCAAATCGGCAGGAAAGTGATTGACGAGGCCAAGTTGGTGGTCTTTCACGCCAAGCAACTGACCGAACTGACGCGCTCCGAAAAGGAACTCTGCTCCGGCGATTTGAATGTGGCCATGATTACTTCGGTGGCGCCCGTGCTGATGGCGGGCATGTTCAAGTTCATGAAACTGCATTATCCCGACCTTCGGCTGCAAATGGAGGAAATGATGACGAGCACCATTTTGGCCAAACTGAAAAAGGCCGAGGTCGACATGGGCATTTTGACTTCGCCCATCAACGATCCCGACCTGCTTGAAATACCTTTATATCATGAACGGTTCTTCGCCTACGTTTCTCCGGAAGACGCTATGATGCAACAAGATAGCATCGAAAGAGACCATGTGCTTGACCACCCCGTATGGATTATGAGAGACGGTGTCCGTTTGTTCGATAGGTCGATGCTGGAGCCGGGCGAGGCCTTCACTTACGAGAAGATGTATGAGGGCGGTAGGGTAGGCATCTTAATCCAAATCACCAACGAAAACGGAGGCATTACCATCATTCCTGAGACGCACATCAATCTTTTGACGGAGCCGATGCGGGCTTGCCTGAAGCCTATCGTCAACCCTGAGCCGAAAAGGACGATTTGCTTGGCTTTCAGGAAAGATTACATCCACGAACAAATCATGAACATCGTGGTGAAGTCCATAAAAACAATCATCCCGTACGAATTGTGGGACGATATGATTCGAGCGGAGCACCTGAGATTATAAAACTTTGGAAACCACCTCGGCAATCTGCTCCAACCAATGCTGGTCGGTAGCATCGAAGGTGGCCAACCGCTCGCTGTCGATGTCCAACACGCCGATGACTTCGCCTTGTTTTATCAGCGGCACGACGATTTCGCTCTTCGATTCGCTGCTGCAAGCGATGTGGCCAGGGAATTGTTCAACGTCTTCAACCACAAGGGTTTTGCGTTCTTTCCAAGAAGTGCCGCAAACACCCTTGCCAAAGCCAATGCGGGTGCAGGCTACTGGTCCTTGGAACGGTCCAAGCACCAATTGGTTGTCGATGACACGATAGAAGCCTGTCCACCAGAAGTGGAAAGCCTCTTGAATCAGAGCGGCCACATTGGCCATGTTCGCGACGGGGTCGCTTTCGTCCTTCACCATCGCCTTCACTTGGGCGAGGAGGAGTTGGTAAGTTTCGTTTTTGTCCATAGTTCAATGAGTTAGTATAAAAATCCGAACATCCACAGCGGAATGCGGTTGCCAAAGCCGACTTCGGTGTCGTCGACGGCCAAAAAACTGTTCGGAATGTCTTTGATTTGGTCGAATTTCTTTCCTTGTCCGCCTATCTCAAACAGGCTCGTGCTGTTGATGAGGAAGTCGCCTTTTTTCGGCATGGTGAGCGTGGCCACCGCCGAGGTTTGGTTGGCGAAGAAGGTCTCTCTGACGGTGCCGATTTCGCTCTTGATTGCTAAGGCACGCATAAGGTTGGTGTTGTTCAGATAAATCTTCTCAGGCGTGATGATGTGCTTGTAGTCTTTGACGTTTTCGGTCAGCAGTTGTATGAGTTTGGCGCGGTCTAAGGCGTAAAGCATCTTGAGGCAGAGGTCGCGGCTGGTGTCCAACTGCACGGTCAGTTTGTTGATGTTGGGCATCAGCGGCAGGTTCTGCGCAATTAGCATGAGCAGCACTTTGGTCTTCTTTACGGTGCTGTAAGTGACTTCTTCGACGGCGGGCAAATCGGTGTCAATCACTAAATTGGCGACTTCGGCGAGTTGCAGCAGGTAGTCTTTTTTCGCGTCCTTGTAGAAGGGATAGTAGCCGCTTTCCAGATAGTTAGAGAAGTGTTTCAGCACCTTGGTTTTCTGGAACAGGTCGAAGGCAATGTCGATGTGGCGCTTCAAGAGGTCGTCCAAGGCGATAGGCTCAATGGTCATAACGCCTTCAAACTCCACGTATTCGCGCAATGAGAGGCCGTGCAGCGTGTAGAGCGTCTGCCGTCGCGACAAATCCACCTTCGAATAGTCGATTTCGAGCATCGAACTGCCTGTATATACAATGTATAGGTCGTTGTAGGTGTCGTACAGGTTCTTGATGCTGATGCTCCAGTCGGGGTATTTGTGCACCTCGTCAAGAAACAGGTGCGTCACGCCGTGCGCGTATTCGTAGGCCACCAATTCTTCCAAAGTGTGCGTTTTGAACCACAAATTGTCCAACGAAACATACAACACTTCACCTTTTTTCGGGAAATATTCCTTGATGCGTTGCAGCAAAATCGTCGTTTTTCCTACGCCTCTGGCTCCTTTTATACCGATGAGCCTCGTTTCCCAGTTGATTTTGTCGTATAGGTAACGCTTGAATTTCAGGTTGGTAGTCGAAAGTTTCATATAGAAAGCGTCGGTGATGGGTTTTACGATGTCGTCTTCCATGATTTCCTATTTTAACGCTGCAAAAATACAAAAATCACTTTTCTAACTGCGATTTTTTGAAAAAAATCGCATTTCTATCTGCGAAAATTGATATAAAAATCGCATTTTAAAATGCGAAATTTCATACAAAAATCACTTTTCCATCTGCGAAAATGGAATTTTAAATCTACAAATTTTAAATTTTAAATCCTGAAAATTTCCTACCTTTGCACCTCATTTAAAAACTGCACGAAAAATGAAGAAAGACATACCCGTATTGCTGCTCACCGGCTACCTCGGTAGTGGCAAGACCACTTTGGTCAACAAGATATTGAACAACCGCAAAGGCATCAAGTTCGCCGTGATTGTCAACGATATAGGCGAAGTGAACATCGATGCCGACCTGATTGAAAAGGGTGGTGTGGTCGGCCAAAAGGATGACAGTTTGGTCGCCTTGCAGAACGGCTGCATCTGTTGCACCTTGAAGATGGATTTGATCCAGCAACTGCACGACATCATCGTCATGCAAAGATTTGATTATATCGTCATCGAGGCCAGCGGCATCTGCGAGCCGGAACCGATTGCCCAGACGATTTGCTCCTTCCCCAATATGGCGTGGCAACTCACCAAGGATGGTATTCCTATTCTGGACTGCATCGTGACTGTGGTGGATGCCTTGCGGATGCAGAGCGAGTTCGGTTGCGGCGACGACCTGATGAAGAAAAACTTGGCCGAAGACGACTTGGAAAGCCTTGTCATACAGCAGATTGAGTTCTGCAATATCATCTTATTGAACAAGGCTTCGGAAGTCACGCCAGAGGAATTAGGCCGCGTAAAGAGCATCATCCGCGCCTTGCAGCCCACCGCCGAAATCATCCCCTGCGACTACGGCGAGGTGGACTTCGACAAGATTCTCAATACCCACATGTTCGACTTCGACAAAGTGGCCACTTCCGCTACATGGATTAAGGAAGTGGAAGGTGCCGTCGTTGAGGACGACGATGAGGAAGAAGAAGATCATCATCACGACCGCGATGAGCATGAGCACGAACATCATCACCATCATCATGACCACGACGATGATGATGAGGAAGAAGAGCACGGACATCATCACCACCATCACCACGACCACGAAGGCGGTGAGGTGGAGGAATACGGCATCGGCACCTTTGTGTATTACCGTCGCCAGCCGTTTAACATGGCGCGTTTTGATGAGTTTGTGGCGCGCAA
>JAEEGG010024490.1_pt1 | contig 11700 bp, 10 predicted proteins | sample 9134161 | NCBI WGS metagenome assembly JAEEGG01 (sample SAMN16246543, study PRJNA631951) | gut metagenome | biome: gut microbiome; feature: rumen; material: CR-attached | host: Bos | place: Iran: Karaj | collected 2018-10 | reverse complement strand
AAAAGATAGGTCTGGGCCAGAGGGAATACGTCTTCGACGGGGACTTCATAGAGGAAAGGATGATGGCCAAATTCGGGATGGGACGCGGCGATTTCATCACGGCCCTGGACATCATAGCCGAAATCGGAGAGGAAAGGAGCCAATATCTCATGGAGAAAGGTGAGGCCAGGCTGTCGGAATTGGAGACACTGGGCCATGCGCTACAGAACTGGTGCTCCGCATCTTCCAGAAGATTCGTAAGATCGCTTAAGATCGATCAGGACGGCGAATATCTTAGCGCTGCCTGCATTGATCCCGTGGAGATTTCGGTGTTCCTCAGAAGCGTCCCCGGATCCGTCCATATGTCGGGCACGCTGCAGCCGCTGAACCAATACGCGAGGGTCCTGGGTCTCCCCGAGACCACCAGGTGCCGCACATATCCGTCGCCTTTCCCGCCTGAAAACAGGAAAGTGATCTACGTCGGCGACGTGACCACCCGGCAGGCGGACATGAAAGCCGACCCGGGAATGCAGAACCGCATCGAGAGATACATCGTCAATCTGTGCGAATCCGTGGACAAGAATACCCTTGTTTTCTTCACTTCATACAACAACATGAGGATGATGCGCCATTATATCGAGATCCACCTCAGCAAAGACATGTACTGGGAGGAGGCCAGGAACCTCAGGAAGACCATGGGCAGCCTGGAGCTGTTCCGCACCGGGAGGAACGGCGTGTTCTTCTCGGTCATGGGAGGGTCGGTGGCGGAAGGCATAGACTTCCCCGGGGACGAGCTCTGCTTCGCCATCATCGTAGGGATACCCTACCCGCCGCCGTCGCCGGAGATGCAGGCCATGTCGGCGATGTACGACGAGAGATACGGCGCCGGGAAGGGATGGGTCTACTGCAGCGAGGTCCCCGCCCTCAGGAAGATCAAGCAGGCGGTGGGACGTCTGATCAGGACCGAGACCGACAGGGGGATGGCGGTGATTCTGGACAGCCGGACGTCCCGCTACGCCAAGCAGCTGGACGCCGTCCCGTCCAAGGACCCCACGGGAGACGTGACCCGGTTCTTCATCCGCCGGTGAAGGTAGCCACCAGGGTGATCGCCCAGGCGACGGACGTTATGAAGATCCCTCCCAAGACCTTGTTTATCCCTACATATCCGGAATACTGGTATCCGATGATGAACAGGGCTATGGCGGAGAACACCGAGGATGCGAAGAGGGCCTCCGAGGCATCATCGAACAGAAGCAGCGGCGGAACCACGACGAGCAGCGTGACCACGGTCGCCAGGAAGCAGTAGACCGAGCTGATCCACATCCGCCTCCTGTCCTCCTTCAAGCCATTCTCGTCCTTCAGAGGCTCGACGGCGACCTGAAGCCCCACCCTCCTGATCCCTTCCTGGCGAAGCAGCCCCGCCGGGCTTCCTCCGAACTCGTACTGGAGGATTTCGGCGATCGCCTCGGGGCTTTTCCCTGAAGTCAGGATCTTCTCCATCCTATGCTGGTCCATGACGTCTATCATGTAGAAGAGCACGGCGTCAATGGCCCCCCAGGTGAAGTCCATCCCCACCATCAGGATTATCAGATCCTCCGCAGTGGAGAATTTCAACACGTCGAACCTGACGGCCGTGATGAATAGCAGCGCCATGATGAAGCCGTAGAGCATCTCCTGCAGGGCCAAGGATGAGCCCGTGTGACGCGCTATCCTCCCGAATATCATGGATGGAAATCGGCTGGAGCGTATTAACCCGTTTCTGGAAAAGAAACAAATACTGATTGGACGTAGGCGAACGCGTTGCGGAGGTAGCCCAGCTGGCCCACGGCGCCGGTCTTGAAAACCGGTGGAGAATCTCCCCGGGAGTTCGAATCTCCCTCTCCGCGCCATCTTACCCTTTTATAATCCGCATCGATGCGTCATTCGTCGTCCTGATCGTCATACAACTTGATGTCGAGCACGCCCATGCGCTCGGTGAGCGGAGTGGAGAGCCGCCTGTAACGCTCGTGGTCCTTATCTATAGACCGGAGCCTGGACCTGATGTCGCGGAATGCTCTGCGGATCAACAAGAGATCTTCCTCTATCTGCTCTCTGGGAATCTGCATCAGCTGCGCCCAGTCGCCGGGAATCACCGGCTCCTCGGGGAAATCCTCCGGCCCCTCCTGCTCATCTTCCTTGTAGTTCGGACTGTCGGGATGATAATTGGGAAGAACGGCCTCGCCCCTTTCGCACATTCCGTCGAATACCGCCTCAGCGGCATCGTCATTGACGCCGTAGTTCATCATGTTGCCCCCGGTGACGCCCAGGTCCTCGACATCCCTGTTCTTCCACATGTAGCGGCCGATTATCAGGCCCCACTTCTCATCCGGAACGAGAAGGATCTCATCATTAAATGTGCCAAAGATGTCCCATCCGGCCAATGAATGGACAAGGTCGGCATACACGCCGAGCTGATATCTGGCGGCGACGTATTCTATGATCAGCTCCTCCTTGGAAAGCGTAGAAAGGTCCGCCGTCTCCCATCTGCAGAGCGTGTTGAAATAAGGCATAGTACGAAAACAGATTGCGTAAAGATAAAATGAAGGGTTACGACGCCCCGAATTCAGAAGGGCGACTTCCTCAGGTTTCTAGATCGAGGGCCGCCGAAGCCGACGGCCCCCTTGGTTTCATTCAGATGTCCTTCTTCCAGTCTTCGGGGATGGATTCCGCCATGGATTTGGATGCGGACCTCCTTGCATGGGCGACGACTTTGCCCACGGCGGAGAACATCCTGGCAGATCCCGCCTCGCTGCACTCGAAGTTGGCGGCGCGGTCGGCGTCGATGCCGATCTTGGCCGCCTCGGTGACGGAATCGATGTTGGCTCCGATGAAGAGGAACTCCCATCCGTCCTTCTTGCGGGTCTCGATGAGGTTCTTCACGACGCTCTGCCTGTACTCCCTGCTGGCGTTCTCCAGGCCGTCGGTGATTATGACGAAGAGGCTCTTGGCAGGCCTGGCCTCCTCCTCGGTCCCGTCCTGTACCGCTTTGATATGGTTCACGGTCTTCCCGACGGCGTCCAGAAGGGCGGTGGAGCCCCTGACGTAATACTCCTTGGTCGTCATCTCGGGAACGTCCTTGAGCGGCACCCTGTCGTACAGGACCTCGTACTGGTCGTCGAAGAGGACGACGGTGACGACGGCGTCGCCTTCCTCCTTCCTCTGCTTCTCGACCAGCGAGTTGAATCCGCCAATGGTGTCGCTCTCCTTGCCACTCATACTCCCGCTTCTATCGAGTATGAATACCAGTTCCATAAGATTGGGGTTCATGGCGGTAACACTGACGGGTACGTATTTAACCATATCTCCTGCATCCATTTCTCGGTGTTTCCGGAGGGCAATCGACAAGGATATATAGTGAGCCGTGTTAACACGTGTCACGGTAATAGAGATGTTCGGAAAGAAGATCAGAATAGAGAGGATCATAGACAGGAACAGCGGAAACGCGGTCATCGTCCCGTTGGACCACGGGATCAGCATAGGGCCCGTCCAAGGCATCATAGACATGAAGAAGACGGTGAACGACGTGGTCATGGGAGGCGCCACGGCCGTCCTGATGCACAAAGGGATGGTCCCGCAAGGGCACAGGACCTCCGGACATGACGTGGGCCTGATCCTGCACCTGTCGGCCTCCACCGATTTAGGGATAAATTCCAACAACAAGGTCCTGGTGGCCACCGTCGAGGACGGGATGAAGCTGGGGGCCGACGCCGTATCCATACACGTCAACGTGGGCGCCGAGACCGAGCCCCGCATGCTAGAGGATTTCGGAAAGGTCTCCAGCCAGTGCATGGAATGGGGAATGCCCCTGGTCGCGATGGTATACCCCCGCGGGCCTTCGATCACCAACTCCTTCGACCCCCATGCCATAGCGCATTCCGTCAGAGTTGCGGCGGAGCTCGGGGCGGACGTGATCAAATGCAGCTACACCGGCGACATAGACTCGTTCAGCAGGGTCGTCGAAGGCTCCATGGTCCCCGTGCTGATCGCCGGAGGCCCCAAGATGGAGTCGGACATGGACATCCTCAACATGGTCCACGACTCCCTGGAGGCCGGAGGGCACGGAGTCTCCATCGGAAGGAACGTGTTCCAGCACAGGAACGTGAAGGGAATGATGTCCGCCATCTCTGACATCGTCCTCCACGGTGCGACCGTCAAAGAGGCGGCGGAGCACATAAACTGAGACGGGCGGGGCCTCTCGAAAAGGGGCCCGCTCGCCGCTTTTGAATCAGGGCGGATTGTCCCTGATCAATAGAGACAATTGGAGCAGTCGGCTCCCACCATCTCCGGGACGTCGCCGAACATCGCCACCTTCCCCTTGCAGACGGCCACGCACCCCTTCACGCCGGCTATAGTCCCTATCCTTTCCACGGCCTCGGCCATGCCGTCCGGGCCGTCGACCATGTTGCCCAGCGCGGTGGCGCAGCAGTCTGCTAGAATAACGTCGTCGGAGAACACTGTGCAGAGGTCGCTGGACCCCAGGGAGACCGACGGCCCTATCCTGGCCGACGATGAGCATATCCCCGTTATCCCTTCGGAGCGGACCATGTACGCCACGTCCCTGAAGACGCTGTCGTCGGCGTATATCCCTATGGGGACCGGACGTCTGGAGAAGAAAGCGATGTCGCCGCCGTTCTCGACGATGGCCTCCTCCGCACCGGCCTCGACCATCCTCTCGACCGCATGGACGGCCACGGCTCCCGCGACCCCCGCCATCGGCCCCACCCCGGAAAGCACGGACGCGGCGCACATCCTCCGCACCAGCTCCGGATCCTTGGGATCGGGAGGATACGGGTCGTAGGTTATGCCGAAGAAAGGGTCCTCGGCGATCTTGCGGCCGATCTGCTCCCTGGCCTCGAACACGGCCTGCTCCGCCACGCGTATGTAAGGCTCGTCGGAGACTATGGTGACGATCGACTCCTCGACCTGGAAGCGGGACCTCATATGTTGAGCTTGAGCGCCTTCACGGAGCAGCTGTCGATGCACGACCCGCAGGCGATGCAGGTGTCGATGTCCAGATGGACCTCCCAGGTCACAGGGTCGAAAGCGAAGGATCTGGTGGGGCATTGGGAGATGCAGGCGCCGCAGCTGAAGCACCTCTCCTTGTCGCGGAGGATGTGCCTCTCCAGCTCCTTGACCACGAACCCGAGCTCCTCCAGCCTCGCAACGCCCGCGTCCGCCTTGGCCTGGTCGCCCTCGATTATCATGATCATTATGCCGCTGCCGTCGCCCTTGATCTCGGCCTTGAGGACGTTGGGCTTGAGCCCGAACTCCGTCGCGAGGATGTAAGTGACCGACTCCTGCACGTTCATCTCGTCGAACTCTATCTTCACCTTTCTGACCATGCGATCGCCCCCTTATCTCCAGCGGCTTCACCTTTGACTCGCGCGGAAGCATCATGGAAGGCTGGTTGAGGAGGAACTCGCCTTTCTCTATCCGGTCCTTGAGCTCCGAGGCGACCTTCTTCGCGCCGGCGTACGAGGACATGGACGAGGTCCTGATCGACTTGCCGTTGTAGTCTATCTTCCCGGACCTCAGCTGGGCGTAGCTGTATCTGGCCATGGGCGTCCTCCCGCTGGGAAGGCTGTAGTCCAGCATCTCCGCGAATATCTCCTCGTCCGAGATCGCGGCCCTTCTGATGACGTCCGCGTTCAGGACGGGCAGCGGAACCCCGATGCCTATGGCGAGGGATATCCCGTATCCGGTGATGTCCAGGCCGCGCACGTACCGGGAGTCCATCTGCTTCATGTCGCCTATCACGGCGAGGGTCCTCGCGCCGGCGACTGGAACCCCGTTGACCTCCTCGACGTTCGTCTTGAACTGCGTCCCCTGCCAGGAGACGTATCCCTCCCCTCCCGCCAGGAATATCCTGGTCCCGACGCCGATGACATCGCAGTGAGGGTCGTTCAGAAGCGGCGAGAGCTGTCCGGCGGAGCTGTAGGAGGCATTCCTCATCTTCGGGAGGAGCTTCCCCATGTAGGTGTAGATGGTCCTATCGGAGGTGTTGACGGCCACGGAGTAGTTCTGGTAGGCGTTGCGAGGGTTGTAGAGATACGCCTCGTTGAGGTCGTCGAGGGTGACGTGGGTGTCGATCTCCTTCCTGACGTAGCAGTCTGTCCCGGGCCCCCATGCGCGGAGGTGGATGCTCTTGCCGGCGATCAGGTCCTCGATGACGTGGGCGCCGCCGTATCCCCTGGCCGGGTCCTCGGTCATCTGGGTGGCGCCGATGTAGGTGTCCACCGCCGCCAGGCCGCCGTAGGCCTGCACGTCGTTCAGCAGGATGTTGGTCATCCTTATGGGCGGCGTGGAATGCCCGAAGTTGAGGAACGCCCCCGAGGAGCACATGGCTCCGAACGTTCCGGTGGTGACGACGTCGACCTCCTCCGCCGCCTTCTCGGCGCCCTTCTTCCTGACGAGGTCGATGACCTCCTCCGCGGTGCAGACCACCGCCTTCCCTGACCTTATCCTGTCGTTGATCTCCTCGTAGGTCTTAGACATGTCAAACGCTCCGTGCCTCTCGCGCGCGATAAGGGGTCGAATCGTCGGAAAGCTTATAATCTCTTCTCAAAAAACCGACGGAAGGCCAGACGGTTATATACGTTCCGCCGATACGGAACCGGAACGAGACCGGATGATGATTTACCGAGGCTGACCCGTGATGAGCCCTATGAGTTCTGACGGTCGTTCCGCCGAATAGTCGGACATGCCCATGTACAGTATGAGGTCGGACAGCTTCATGCCGTCCTCCCAGTGCATCACGTAGTTGCCTTCCGACGTGGTGCCGATCTTCGGCATCCTGCGGTAGAGGATGGCGTGGCGCCCCTTGAACTGATGGTCGGTCGGTATCGTGAACACCCTCCACGGATCCCCCCTCACGCCCTTCAGACGGTAGGCGTAGATAGGAACCAGGTGGGACCTGCAGCAATCGTCCAGCATCCTGTCGGCCTGCTCTATGAGGCGCTGGCTCTTGCTGAAATGCAGCGTAGTGTCGGAGGAGCTCTTGACCTCTATGGGGAAGGAGAAGTCCCACCTGAGCGCCACCAGGTCGACTCCCAGGGAGCCTGCGGCGCGTATCACCAGGAAGGGCTCCAGCGGTATGCGCATGTACCCCGCGGTCTCCATGGAGCTGCAGGTCTTGACCATCTTGGAGACGGCCTTCTCCTCGCCTGCGAGGAGGGACTTGAGCTCCCTTTCGTAAACGTCTCCCGGCGCCGCCATATTCCGTTTCATCTCTATCAAATATATAAAGGAAGAGAAGGGGTGACCGAAAGTGGGTGGGGGCCGGAGCCCCGTCCCTTCAAGGCGAGAGCCTGCTGGGGTCCCTGGGGAAGAGGATGGCCTCCCTGATATTCGGGAGGTCCAGCATCTTCACCAGGAGCCTCTCGACGCCTATCCCCCATCCTCCGTGGGGAGGCATGCCGTACTTGAACGCGTCGAGATAGAACTCGAAGTCCCCAGGGTCCAGGCCCTTCTTCTCCATCCTCGCGACCAGCCTGTCGTACCTGTGCTCCCTCTGGCCTCCGGAGGAGATCTCCTGCCCGCGGTAGTCCAGGTCGAACGAGAACGAATAGGGCGTGCCGTCCTTCTCCATGATGTAGAACGGCTTTGCCTCCTCCGGGTACTCGGCGATGAAGTAGAGGTCCGCGCCCTTGGCCGCCATGTGGTCGCCGACGATCTTCTCGCCCTCGGTCCCCAGGTCGTCCCCCTCCTTGAGGGGGAGCCCGGCCTCGTTTACGATCTTGAGGCACTCGGAGTAGGTGAGCACGGGGTACGGGCGGGACGGGACGACGATGTCCTTGCCGAGGGCCGCGAGCTGCTTGGCGCCCCTCTCCTTCATGCCCCTGAGCACGCGGTCGATGATCTCCTCTATCATGGCCATGACCTGCTCCTCGTTCTCTATCCAGGACATCTCCCCATCGAAGGAGATGAACTCGGTGACATGGCGGTTGGTGTTGGAACGCTCGGCGCGGAACGCGGGAGCGATCTCGTAGATGCGGTCCAGACCGGTGCTCATGAGGATCTGCTTGTACAGCTGGGGCGACTGGGCCAGATACGCCGGCCTGTCGAAGTACTGGATCTTGAAGAGCTCGGCGCCTCCCTCGGCGCCGGCGGCGGAGATCTTCGGGGTGAAGACCTGGGTGAACCCGCAGTCCCTCACCGCCTCCTCAATCAGCCCGACCATGATCGATTTCAGCTCGAATATCGCCCTGACCTCCGGCTTCCTGAGGTCCATGAACCTGTGGTTCAGGCGGGTGTCCATCTCGACGTTGACCTTGTCGACGACGCCCATCGGAAGAGGCACGGCGGCCTCCGAGTAGACCTCGGCGGATGTGGGTATGATCTCCAGCCCGAGCGCAGTCTGATTGCTTTCTTTCACATCCCCGGTGACGGAGACGACGGTCTCCCTGGGAAGCTTGGTGAGAAGCCCGAAGAGCTCGGGGTCGATCTTCTTCTTGGGCATGGTGACCTGGATGGTCCCGAACCTGTCGCGGAGGGTGAGGAACGAGATTCCTCCCATGTTCCTGACGTCCTGGACCCATCCGCGGACGGTGGCGGTTCCGTCCTCCACCCTGACGCTCGAAGAGTCTCTTATCAATGGCATGAGCCGTGCGAATGGATAGGCGGTATTTGACGGTTGACACTCGGAATCGCTTCGCCTTGCCCTGGTTCGCGACCGCGTCCATCTTCGCGGCCAAGGCGTCCTGGTCTCCCAGGTAGTACTTCTTGAGGAATCTCATGTCGCGGTCGAACTCGTAAACCAGCGGAACCCCGGTCGGGATGTTCACGCCGACTATCTCCTCGGGGGCCATGCCCTCGAACATCATCACCAGGGCGCGCAGGGAGTTCCCGTGGGCGGCTATTAGCACCCTGTCCCCGGCCAGCATGCGGGGCTTGATCTCGACGTCGAAGTACGGCTTCACGCGGCGGACGGTGGTCTCCAGGCTCTCGGTGAGAGGGAGGTCGTCCCTGCTGACGTTCCTGTATGCGTCCTGGAGCGCGGGGCTGCGGGCGTCGTCCTCTTCCAAGGACGGGGGGCACACGTCGTAGGAGCGCCTCCACAGCTTCACCTGGTCCTCGCCGTACTTGGCGGCCGTCTCGGACTTGTTGAGCCCCTGCAGCGCGCCGTAGTGGCGCTCGTTGAGCCTCCAGGTCTTGATCACCGGGAGCCACTCCCTGTCCATGGACTCCAGCGCCAGATTCAGGGTGTGTATGGCGCGCTTGAGGTAGGAGGTGTAGCAGACGTCGAAGTCGAAGCCCTCCTCCTTCAGGATCCTCCCGGCGGCCCGGGCCTCCTCCCTTCCCTTCCCGGTGAGGTCCACGTCGGTCCATCCGGTGAAGAGGTTGAGTTCGTTCCATTCGCTCTGGCCGTGGCGCAGGAGCACGAGTCTGAGAGTATCCGACATCTGTTTTCCTCGCATCGGCGATTACGGTTGCCCGATATAAGAGTCGCCATGGCGTCCGCGTCCATCAGTTCGAATGCCGGGTCCCCGGGGTCACCGGCGGCGCAGACGGACGCCCTGTATCCGACGGGGGCGGCCAGCTCCCTTATGCGATACGGACGGGGGAGCCAGACATCCGAAATGCCGCCGTCGCGGACCACGCGGAACGACTCCGGGGGGATCGACATCCCGAGGCCGACGGCCTTCATGTAGCTCTCCTTGGCCGTCCACATCCTGCAGAAGAGCGCCTCCCTCTCCCCTTCCGGCATGCGGGAGAAGGCTTCCCTCTCCTCGGGCATGGCTACCGCCGCGAGAAGGTCCAGGTTCTCCCCCTCGGCCTCGATGTCGATGCCGACCGGGACGTCCGCCACCGCGCATGCGACGTATCTCCCGGAGTGGGAGACGTTGAAATGGACCTTGTCCCCGACCGCGCGGGGCTTGCCGTTGGGATCTACCCTTATCACGACGTCGTAGGTCATCGAGATCCAGCCCATGAACAGCCCCGCCACGGCGGAAAGGCGGCGGTCCCTCTCGAAAAGGAAGGAGGAGGCCAGCCTGGCCCTCTCCTCCGAGAGCGCGGACATCGCCAGCCCGATGTCGGCGCCGCACGCGTCGGCGATCATGCATCTCATGGGAATCACGCGAGGCGGAACGGGACCTCGGACCCCTCTTCCAGCGCCTTCATGGACTTGAAGCAGTTGCGGACCATGTCGCTGATCGCCCTGTCGTAGTAGAACGCCATGTGGTGCGTCAACAGGACGTCCGGCCTCGAGCGGAGCCTCTCCATGACGTGGCCGCTCATGTCCATGCCCCTGCAGTCGTTGTAGTAGTAGCCGAACTCGTCCTCGATGACGTCGAGGGCGGCACCGCCTATCGCTCCCCTGTCTAGCGCGTCCAGCAGGGCCTCCGTGTCGACCAGAGGGCCCCTGGCGGTGTTGACCAGGATGGAGTCCCTCTTCATCAGCGAGAGCTCCCTCGCGCCGATTATGTGGTGGGTGGCCTCGTTGTGCTCCAGATGCAGTGAGACCACGTCGCTGGATGAGAGCAGCTCGTCCAGGCCGACGCGCTCCCCCAGCCTGTCGGCCTCCTGGGACGGGCTGCGGTTATAGTACAGGACCTTGCATCCGAACCCGGACAGGTCCCTCATGACTGTCTTGCCGATCGCGCCCGCGCCTACTATCCCGACGGTCAGGTCGCACAGCTGCCTTCCCATGAGCCCCTCCAGCCTGAAGTCGTCGACGGCGTTGCGCTCCTGGATGCGCTTGAGCTTCCTGACCGCGGCCAGCATCATCATGACCGTGTACTCGGCGACCCCGTCCGAGCTGTAGGTGACGTGGGAGACGGCCATACCTATGCTCCTGGCGTGGCCGATGTCTATGTGGTTGTAGCCGATGGTGCGGGTGCAGATCATCCTCACCCCCAGCTCCTTGTACCTGTCCATCATCTCCGCGGTAATCACCGTCGTGATTATCGAGACGAAGTCGCTGCCCTTCACGAGGTTGCAGTTGTCCATCGTGGGGGATTCCTCGGTGAAGCCGAGCTCCATGCCGAACTCCTCGGCATACCTCACGAAAAGCTCCTCCTCGTCGAACCTGCGGCAGTTGAACACGAACACCTTCATGCCCTGGTCACCGGAACCTCGGAGATTCGGATACTATTTAGCAATGACTACGAAAGCCGGATCCGAGTGTCACTCCGCATTGTAGTTATACTAAATGCCTGTACGACGCGCGTGGCTGGAAAGGCGACGTCGATGGCGGCGGTGGCGTCATGCGCCGTGATATGGGGAATGATAGGCATCTGCACCGACAGGCTGGCCGGCGCCGGCATGGACTCGGTCCAGATCAACGCCGTCAGGGCCCTGATTTGCCTTCTAGCCATGTGCGCCGCGGCGGCGCTCTTCGACAGGAAGGCCTTCAAGATAGACCTCCGCGGACTTCTCCTGGTGGTTCCCGCCGCCCTCACAAAGGTGTTCATGGACGTCCTCTACATCCAGGCGCAGACCATGGTCGGGTTCTCCGCTGCGGGAGTCCTCCTGAGCACCAACTGCTACTTCGCCCTCGCCATCTCCTACCTCTTCTTCAGGGACCGCATACCCGCCCGCAGGATCGCCGCGGCCGTCATCGGATCCGCCGGCTGCGCCCTCGCCGTGGGCATAATGACAGGCGTCGGCGAGGTCAGCATGATCGGCATAGCGATCGGCCTCGGAGCAGGGTTCGGCGAGGCCCTGCACGCCGCCACGTTC
>JAEEGG010024485.1_pt1 | contig 11701 bp, 8 predicted proteins | sample 9134161 | NCBI WGS metagenome assembly JAEEGG01 (sample SAMN16246543, study PRJNA631951) | gut metagenome | biome: gut microbiome; feature: rumen; material: CR-attached | host: Bos | place: Iran: Karaj | collected 2018-10 | reverse complement strand
TTCCAGGTAGTCTCTTTATTGTAACTGGTAATATGGAATCGCTGTTTCAGATTTTCGGGAATGGTGCTGTTTTCATACGTGAGGCCCCCAATCCCGGCAAAAGCGGTCAGCCGGTTGTTAAAATAGACCGGAACATACAGGCAGGCAATCCCGAAAGGACATACATGGATAAAGGATTCCCCTTTTTGCATAGCGTCCATGTCCATCTGAAAATTTTCCTGACAACGTACCGCATGTTCCTTTTGAATGGTAAAACAGAACAGGGAATTCTGGGAACCGACCGTTAACGGATTCCCATCCATGTCCAGAAAAATCAAGCTGACCCCATAGGCCCTGGCAAAATTATCCTGGAATGTCTGCAGTTTGTCTTTACCAATGAACTGAATCCACTGATCAACAGAACCCGTCTTTATTTTCATGATTATGCACAACCTCTTTTAAATCACTATTACCAAAAAATAATTCTACAGATGTATTCTTCACCTGCCACAAGTATATGCAATAGTTGGAATTTGCGCAATACATAAAGGGTTTAAGATTTGTAGCAACCGTTTTGCTAATTCTAAAGTATTACTACTTTTGGCATAGTTTTATTAGTATTTCATAAGCTCATACCCTTGTCAGAAAAAATACAACGCAAGAATTACTCTTACGGCACGTTCGTGTGTTTCCATCATACTTTCAGTCAATGCAGGATTACGCCAAACGTGTTACTCTATAACTGCAACTGTGAGACGCAAGTATGTGGGACTCATTAAAAAGGAGGAGTTATTATGGCTCAGTCCACAAAATGTCTTATTCTTCTCGCGGTGATTGCCTTATTTTTCGTTACCGAAATCATTCCTCTGGCAGTTACCGCTATGGCCGGCTCTATCGCCTGCGGCTTGTTGGGATTTATCCCGGCTAAGCAGGTGTTCAGTGGCCTGTCCAACTCCACCGTTGTTCTGTTCGCCGGCATGTTCGTTGTAGGCGCAGCAATGTTCTACACCGGCCTGGCCCAGAAAATCGGTGAAACCGTTGTTAAACTCACCGGTACCGGTGAAAACAGCCTGATGATCGGCGTTATGCTGGTCGGCGCGGGGTTATCCTCCGTTCTGTCCAACACCGGTACGGCCGCCTGCTTACTGCCTGTAGTATTGGGCGTGTGCGCAGCGGCAAAGATTCCTGCTTCCACCGAACTGATGCCTCTGGCATTCGCCTGCGGCCTCGGCGGTATCATCACCCTGGTAGGTACGCCTCCCAACATCATCGCGTCCGGCGCGCTGGAACAGGCCGGTTACCGTGCTTTCGGATTCTTTGAATTCGCAAAGATTGGTATCCCCCTGACCCTGGCTGGTCTGGTTTACATGATGTTCATCGGCAAACACCTGCTCCCGAAACGTGTCATTTCCGAAGATACGGAAGTGGAACAGGAAATCGAAGCCAACGAAACCTCTACCAACAAGATGATCGTTTCCGGGGTTATCCTGTTAGCCGTAGTTCTGACCATGGCTCTGGGTATCAAAGGCGTTACCCTGGAAATGGCAGCTATCACCGGCGCTATCGTTGCTGTACTGACCGGCTGCTTAACGGAAAAACAGGCGTATGCCTCCATCGACTGGGTAACCATTTTCCTGTTTGCCGGCATGATGCCTGTATCCTCTGCCATGAGCAAGACCGGCGCCGGCAAAGTTATCGCTGAATGGGCAGTAGGTCTGATGGGCGGAACCCCGTCCCCGATGATTGTGACTGCTGTACTGTTCATCCTGTCCTGCGGTCTGACCCAGTTCATGTCCAACACTGCATCCGCCGCGCTGCTGTGCCCCATCGGTATCGCGATTTCCAAACAGCTGGGCGCTGATCCGGCAGCCGTTCTGATGGCTATCGCCGTTGCAGCATCCTGCGCATTTGCGACTCCGGTAGGCACGCCTCCGAACACCCTGGTATTAGGCCCCGGCGGCTTCAAATTCATGGACTACGTAAAAGCAGGTACCGGTCTGGTAATCGTTTGCTTCGTTATCTCCCTGATTCTGATTCCTATGTTCTGGCCCTTCTTCCCCGGCAAATAATCTACGAAGAATCATCCATTACATAAGGTTTCAGATCATCTCAGTTTTGTCCCGGCTGCCGTGTCTCACAGGCGGCAGCCGGTATATCTCAAAGTTTTGCAGTTGCGCTTTTTTCATTTCGGATAAATCGCAAAGATTATCCAACCGTTTAACTGAAACAAAAATTGTGTAAAGAATCGAGGACGTATTTATGGAAGCATTAATTGTTTCTCTCCAGTCCGTATGGAACGACTCCGGTTTCGAGGGTCTGACCAGCGGTAACGTAATCATGCTCCTGGTAGGCTTGATTCTGCTCTACCTGGCTATCGGCAGAGGCTTCGAACCCCTGCTGCTGTCCAACATTGCCTTCGGCTGCCTGTTGGGCAATATTCCCAAGACCGGCTTCTTTGACGAACCCGGCGTAATGCAGGTTATCCTGTACGGTATCAACCACGAAGTGTTCCCTCCGCTGATCTTCATGGGCGTCGGCGCCATGACCGACTTCGGTCCGCTGCTGGCCAACCCGAAGACCCTGCTGCTGGGCGCTGCTGCCCAGGGCGGCGTATTCGTCGCCCTCATCGGCGCCATGCTGTTAGGCTTCGACCTGCGTGAGGCTGCTTCTATCGGTATTATCGGCGGCGCCGACGGCCCCACCGCGATTTACCTGACCGTTAAGATGGCTCCCCATCTGCTGGGCGCTATCGCGGTCGCAGCTTACTCCTACATGTCTCTGGTTCCGCTGATCCAGCCGCCTATCATGACGCTGTGCACCAGCAAAGAAGACCGTAAGATCAAAATGGACCAGCTGCGTACCGTAACCAAGTTTGAACGCATCATTTTCCCCATCGCTTCCACCATTTTCATTTCCTTACTGTTACCGCCCGTCTGCGCCCTGATCGGCATGCTGATGTTAGGTAACCTGTATAAGGAAGCCGGCTGCCTGGATCGTCTGAGCGACACTGCCCAGAACGCACTGATGAACATCGTAACGATTTTCCTGTCCGTTGGTACCGGTCTGACCATGGAAGCGGATAAGTTCCTGAAATACCAGACCATCCTGATCATCTGCTTAGGTCTGGTTGCTTTCGCCGCCGGCACGGCCATGGGTTGTCTCTTCGGCCAGCTGATGAAGTTCACTTCCGGTGGCAAGGTGAATCCGCTGATCGGTTCGGCCGGTGTATCCGCCGTTCCGATGGCTGCCCGTGTATCCCAGGTTGTTGGTCAGAAAGCGAATCCTTCCAACTTCCTGTTGATGCATGCCATGGGACCCAACGTAGCAGGCGTTATCGGTACCGCTGTAGCAGCGGGCACCATGCTGGCTATGATCGGACCTGCAGGCAAATAATGGTTGCCGTGTAGTTTCTTCTTTTCCCCGGCTGCAACAGCGGCCGGACCTCTTTCAATAATAACCATACTGTAGCGGGCGTGGTTATTATAAGGGCGATTTGCGAAGGCTGTTTCGCTGTTGTCCTTTAACTTCACTCCTCCTCTTTTCGCAAGGACGTGAGACACCCTTGCGGTAACACGGCTTTAGAGCTTCCGCCGTCAGTGAAGTTAAAAAAAGAACACCCTGTGCGTTTCCGATACTCCGGAAAACGTGCAGGGTGTTTGACTTTTACTGATTGTTTAATTTTTGCGAGGAACCTGTCTATTCAGTGCCCTCTGCAACATCTCGTTTTTTACGCCCTTACTTACCAAAAAAGCATTTGATTCTTTACCGCGCCAGCCTGTGATGATGGGTTGCCTGTTTCTCCGCATACATCAGCTTGTCCGCTTCGTCGATCATCTGCTTGATCGTTGCCTCGTTGATTTTTTCCGCATAGGCGTACCCTACGGATATGCTGATATTTTCGCGCTCGCCCACTTCCCGGAAACGGTAGATCATCTGCTGCACCATTTCCGGCTTGCAGTCCTCCACCACCGCCGCGAATTCATCACCGCCAATACGGAACGATTTGTCGCCAAAGCAGGACGTAATGCATTCTGCCGCCTTACGAATCAGTTTGTCCCCGGCAGAATGGCCCAGGGTATCGTTGGTCTCTTTCAGGAAGTTGATGTCAAACATGAGGATAGCAAGGGAATAACCGCTCTCCCCTGCGTCCAGCAGGTACTGTTCAAAGCGGTACCGGTTGGGGAGATTGGTCAGGGCGTCGGTCTCGGCGGCGGAACGCAAAATCGCGTCCAGGGCATCCCGACGCTTGCGCAGGCTGTTATAGGCCGAAGCCACCATTCTGACTTCCTGCAGCCCTTTTTCTTCATTCAACGGCTGATTGGCTGTAATCAGCTGTACAAACCCCATCAACGGATGGATCATTTGTTTATAAAGAGCTACAAAGGTGCCCACCAGAATTACCATAATCACCCCTGCGCCGCCCAACAGGATGAGCCGCAGGATAGCAATCTTTTTTCCGATTTCCGCAGCTTTTGCACCGGCGTTAGCCTTGATAATGTCCGAGCAGGCATTGGTGTTCTCCGATACAGCCCGCTTGTTCATGTTTGCTACGGCGCCTAACGCGATAATCTTTGACTGGGCGAGCTTCTCCTCTTTCGGTAAAGCCTTTTCCGATTCGGTCAGTTCCGGCAGCGGAATCTGGTTCAGAGGATAAACTTTGGGCAGCGGATACACAGAATTGATCAACGCCAAAGCGTGCAGCTGCGCTTCCTTTAACAGTTCCGAGTTTCCCGCCGCAGCCGTAAGATGATGTATTGCCTCCGGGCTCACATCGTAATTACGGAACCGTTGCAACACCTGATTGCCACGACGCGGTCTCTGTATTTCAGTGGCAAAAGCCACCAGCGGACCAACATTGATTTCGCCGTGTTCCGTCACCGGCATCAGGATAAAATTAGTGGAAGTTTCCGACAACAGGCTGGCGCCTGCCAGAACAGACGTAGCCTCTTCGATTTGCTGCCCGGCGGTTTTCATGGTCTCGGAAAGTTCCGCACTGGTAGCATTGATTTGCATGATCAGCCCGATGATTGCAACATGCAACAAAGCAAGTACGATAATGATAGGCCGCATGAGCGAATTGGCGGCAATGCCCCCAATCGTCTTCGTTCCTCCGGTAACTTGTTGTGGCTGGGTACTTTTCATGGCAATGTGTCTCCTGAATATGTTTTCGTTGTTTCCTGTATACTAAACTGCCCGTACAGATCCGGTCGCTTCACTCTACAATGGCAGTCAGACGGTTCTAAGGAAATACTGGCTAATGTTTTTGTGCGCTTCCTGTTTCTGCACGTACATCTGCTTATCCGCTTCGTCGATCATCTCCTGCAGCGGCGTGTCCCCGATTTCCTCAGTATAGGAATAACCCAGTGAAACGCTGACATTCTCACTCCGCGCTGTCTCTTCAAAACGATCGATCATCTGCTGTATCTTTTCCCGTTCACAATCTTTGATAACAGCAACAAATTCATCCCCGCCAATGCGGAACGAATTCTCTCCAAAGCAGGACGAAATGCAACGCGCAACTTTTTGGATCAGCTCGTCCCCGGCAGAATGGCCCAGGGTATCATTGGTCTCTTTCAGGTAATTGATATCAAACATCAGAATGGCAAGGGAATACCCGCTGTCCCCTGCGCTCAGAATATATTTTTCAAAACGGTAACGGTTGGGAAGATTGGTCAGTGTATCTGTTTCCGCTACAGAACGCAGCGCTTCACGGCGTTTTTCCAGATTGTTATAGGCCGAAGCCACCTGGCGGACTTCCCGCATTCCTTCTTTTTCGTCCAGAAACTGGTTGGATGCGATCAACCGCACAAATCCCGTCAGCGGATTGATCATCTGTTTATACAGGATCATAAATGTTATGACCAAGATCACGGTAATCAGAATGGTGGCAATCCACAGTCCGGTTCGCAGGATGGCGACGCGTTTTCCCGCTGCAGCCGCCTGGGCACTGGCATCGTTACGGATTTCCTGCACGCAGGCCGTTACATTCCGGGATACCGAAAACATATCCAGATCCTCATAGGAATCCAGTACAAGCCGTCTGGCTTTTTCCAGTTTGTCCGCATCGGACAGCGCCTTATCCGTATTTTGCAGCGCAGGTAACGGCATCTGATTCAGCGGAGCCATACCGGGAAACGGATGCACGGCATTCACAAGAGCCAGGGCATGGAGCTGTATTTCTGTCATCCTGTCGGCGTCCCGGGCCGCGGCAGAAAGATACGACCGCGCCTTTTCACTGACTTCATAATCCCGGAACCGTTCCAGAACGTCACTGCCCCGCCGGTGTCTGCTCAGCGTGTTTGCATAAACCGTAAGCGGCGCCGCGTTGAACTCCCCTGTTTTCTTTACAGGCACAAGGACAAAGTTGGCCGCCGTCTGATTCAGGAGACTAACGCCTGCCAGCAGGGAATTCGCTTCCCCTATGTACACACCCACATTGGTCATTACAGCAGAAAGCCGGCTGGCTCCTGAATTGATCTGTAAAAACATGCCGATAATAGCAATATCCAATACAGCAAGTATTGCGATAATCGGGCGCATGAACGAATTCGCCGTGATCCCCCCGACCTTTTTCTGTGGCTGCGTGCTTTTCATCTTTCTATCCTCCACGCCATCAAGTTCTGCGTGCCAAACTGCAATAGACAAAATACTATTGCCTGAGGAGAGTTTACCAACTTATTAAAATAGACAAATAACCACTATTATTTTATCAGATTTTGGCGAAAATAACAAGAACGCTTCTATAATGATTCACCTGAGCCGATTTGTTTCGGCCGATTCAGTTCTGCCGATTCGCTTATAACGATTTGCTTATATCGATTTGCTTCTGCTGATTTGCTTCACCCTATTCACTTCTGCTGATTCACACTCATATAACGCTATGCTTTCAACTTTATGCTTTCGCCTTTGCCGCGGATACATAACTGCGTTTTGCTGCCGGTATGGTATCCCATTTAATTTCATTTGCCGCAATTTTATGGGAAAGCCCCCAGGCCGCTGCAATTCCCGCCGCTTCCCCGATGCTCATACAGGTAGGCTGGATACGCATGGACGCCTGCAGGATAAAGCTGGCGCTGATACAGCGTCCCGTCACGATCAGGTTTTCGATTTCCTTCGTGACCAAAGAACCGTACGGAATTTCATAGAATCCGCCCTTGGGCAGCTTCTCCGAAACCTTCTCCCCGTGGGCATCAATAAACCAGGCCGTACGGCAGACCGCATCCGAAAAACGGCTCTGGTCATGGTAGTCATCTTCCACCAGATAATGCCTGCCGCGAATCCGCCAGGATTCTCTGGCCCCCAGCATAGCCGCCTCACGGCTGATGAACGCTTTTTCAAAACCGGGCAGGTGACGGATCAGGTAATCGGCGATATGGTGCATCATCTTCCGTCCGTAGGTCACCGCCTTGCTGTAGGAAACCGGGTCAGTCGCCAAAAACTTCACCGGGATTTCGGGACAGTTCATGCTCATCACGCCATTTTTACCGATAATGGTATAGGCCTGCATATACTCCGCTTCTTCCTGGGTGATTTCACCGCTTTCCACGCCTTTCGCCATGAATTCTTCCAACTTGTACCGCTGCTTGCGGTGCATGGCTTCGGCGATCTCAAAATATGGAGGCTTGGATTTGCACCAGTCCTCCTGCAATTCCACTGCCACATGTCGGTAAAGCCTGTCTATATCAATGCCTCCCATTTCAAAACGGAAAGACAGCGGCTGGTTGTTTCCTGTCTTTTCATAGCCCCGTTCAAAGGGTACGCCGGCCGCCCGGGAGAGAAACGCATCCCCCGTGCTGTCAATAAATGTTCTGGCGCGGATCGCAGCCAGCCCTGCAATCGTCTGGACAATACAGGCCTCAATGACGTGACCGGAACGCAACGTATCTACCAGCACCGTCTGGTAGAGGATTTCCACCCCCGCCTCTTCGCACATCTCATCATAGATCAGGGCCAGGGTTTCGGGGTTGTGCCAGGTCTGCTGCGTCACACCGTCAAAGGGTTCAATGCCGTGCTTCCGCAGCCGATTCTTCACTTCCGCCACATAGGGAGTATCGCTGTCCGGCGCATGGGTATCCATAAAGGGATACACGCAGCCCAGTACTGCCAGACCGCCCAACGCCACGCCCCTCTCGATGAGCAGCGTTTTGGCTCCGTTCCTGGCAGCCATAACCGCAGCAGCCGTCCCCGAAGGTCCGCCGCCTGCTACGCACACATCCACAGAATACAGCACCGGGATTTCCTTACCTGCATACTTTATCGTACCGTGTCCCCCGCCTGCCGGCGCAGCTAAAACGGTTTCCGGCATGCCCACGGTGTTCACAGCCAATACGCCGGCTGCAGCCAGTCCTGTCATTTTCATGAAATCGCGACGGGAAATGGGAATGGAGAACATTTTTTCCATATACGTTTTCCTCCTGATTCAATCTCAATGCGATGCAATACAATCTTCATATTTATATTATACTGTATTTTTACTTCATCGTTCAACCACGAATTCGCACAAAAAAGAACTCCCGGTCGCCAGTGCATCGCGCAAGGTACCGGGAGTTTGAATCCTACAGATTTTTAAGGAGACGCTGATTAAATGCTTTTCCTTAAATATGAATTGTCCGTTTTTTAATTTGAATTGCCTGCGTTTTTACTTATCCAGGTCTACGATTTCGTACAGGTCGTTGCCCATGCCCATCTCTTTCATGTAGGTAAGCTGCCGCAGACCGTGACGGCTTTCCATCCGTTCGATCAGGTCGTGGCCTTTGCCGTCGTGGAGGGCGTAAACCATATCCACGGAAGCCTGATCCAATGCCAGAATATCCTTGGAAGCCAGGATACCGATATCCGGCGTGGTTACCGGCGCAGCTGCAGTCCCTTCGCAGTCGCAGGACACAGACATGTTCCGCAGCACGTTAATAAAGGTAATGTGTTTTCCGAAATGGTCCACCGTCGCCTTGGTGGATTCCACCATGCGTTCCATAAACTCTTCCTTGGTAATGCCCCATTGGGATCCGCTTTCGCCGGCATGGATCATCTTCTTGCCGATGCGTCCGTCCGCCATACCGATAGCCAGATTTTTGTTGGAGCCGCCGAAACCGCCCATGGTATGTCCCTTAAAGTGGGTCAGGGTTACCAGGGAATCATACTTGGTGATGTGGCTGCCCATGGACATTTCCTTAAAATATTTGCCGCCTTTTACCGGCAGCATCACCGTACCCTCTTCGTCCAGGATGTCCACCGGGCAGAAGGTCCAGCCGTTCACCTTCAGCGTCTCCCGGTGCCCTTCCGTGGTGTAGCGGTCTCCGTTATAGTACGTGTTGGTTTCCACAATCGTCGCGCCCGGAATATCCTTTTCAATCAGTTCCTTCACCCAGGGACGGGGAATGATATTAGGTCCGTTCTTTTCGCCGGTGTGCAGTTTAATAGCCACTTTGCCTGTGATATCCTGATTCACTTTTTCATAAATCTTCTGCAGCCCTTTGGCGCTCAGGTCCCGGGTAAAATATACCACGGATTTCGCGCCGCTCCGTTTATCCATGGGAATGTATTTGGAACCGTCGGTTTGAACCTGGGCCGTTGCTGCCGGTTTGGCTTCCGCTTTCTTTTCCGGCGCCGTCTGCTGTTTGGCCGTAGCGCCGCCGCAGGCCGCAACCAGAGACGCAGTCAATACGATGGGAAGAATCTTTTTCATAGATAATTTCATAACATCCTCCTGCTTTTTTTCAATAGGCTCATAAGAAAATAAGGTAACTTCGATATGATTATTGTACCTTTTAAAGCTCACTGGAAGTCAAGTAAAATTTCTGTGGAATTTACTAAGGAAACGCTGACTAATTTGTCTGCACGCTGACCGGTGCTTCTTGTGACCGACTTTATGGCACAGTCTTTCACTGCGTGCGCGAAATGTCAGTCCGCTTGTCCGTTATTTCACCAGACCGTTATCTTTCAGCCAGCGGTCAATGCCGCCGGTCATGTTTGCCAGAAGACCGTCTTTCACCTGTGATTTCGGCAGCGTTTTCCGCAAATCCGCTACGCTTCCCTCAATACCGCTGCCGCCGCTGGTGGCAAAAGGCAGAATCGTTTTGCCGGACAGGTCCTGTGCTTCCACAAAGGTTTTCACCGGCATGGGCTCAATATACCACCAGATAGGATACCCCAGCACGATTACATCGTACTGCTTCAGGTCGGGCAGCGGGCCGGCCAGTTTCGGGCGGGCATCCTGTTCCACTTCCTGTTTGCCGACATCCGTCGTCGGTTTATATTCTTTCGGATAGGGTGTTTCCTTTTTGATTTCAAACAAATCGCCGCCGGTTTTGCTGTGGATCAGTTTCGCCACCTCGCGGGTATTGCCGCCCCAGCTGAAATACGCCACCAGCACTTTTTTTCCGGTTACACCGGTCGCTTTCCCGATAACATTGGGCAGGCTGCCCCCGTTATCGGAGGCCGAGCGTGACATTTTGGCCAGCCCGATCAAAGAATCCGGCCCTTTGATGACAATAGCAGCCAACAAAACAATAACAATCAGTAACACAATTCGTTTCATAGTCAAATTACCTTTCATTTCCCATCCGGGAAACTGGTGAATACATCCGTCTCCTGTTTCGGCAGGCCGTATTTTTCTTTGGCATCGGCAATAGCTTTCATCAGAAAAGCCATATTGCGGGCCAGGTTTCGCATGGTCTGCAAGCCTTCCAGGTCTTTTTTCACATCCTCGGCCGTAAAGCCGTGAACCTGGTTCCAGTATGTGCTGCCTACCACCTGCATGCCGGAAATCGTAAAATATTTATTCAGCACATCAAACGAAGCCGTGGCTCCTCCCCGCCGGCAGCTGACTACCGCCGCGCCTACCTTCATGTGTTTGGAGAAAGGCGTGCTGAAAAACAGCCGGTCCAAAAACGAGAGCAGCGTCCCGTTAGGAGAAGCGTAATACACCGGGCTCCCGATGATGATGCCGTCAGCCTCTTCAAACTTTTTGGCGGTTTCATTGACAATATCGTTAAACATACACTTTCCGTGGGTCCGGCAATAATTGCAGGCTATGCAGCCGCGGACAGCGGTCTTGCCCACATGGATCAGTTCGGTTTCCACGCCTTCCGCCTGCAGCGTCTTCATCACCTCGTCCAGCGCCGTTGCCGTGCACTGGTTCGCCCTGGGACTTCCGTTGATTACTAATACTTTCATGGCGAAACCTCCTCTTGTCTGTTCATTTTGTTTACGGAAACGCGGATGAATCAGCGTCTCCTTTTTCTGTTTGCTGACGATCATCAGTCGCCACATTACTGATTTTATTATAGTATTTAAAAATGGATTGTACAATACAGTTTCTGCAATGTGCTAAAACCAAAACGCATAATACATAGCAATTATAAAATCTTTCACACGACTTTCTTCTATACAACCCGTCACACGACTTTCTTTTTCCACGCGCCGGAATGATAGAACAGCAGCCCCACCCACAGCGGCGTAAAGTTGGCCAGCGCATCCCCCAGCCAGAAGCCCATATATTTCATGTCCAGTACAATCCCGAACAATACCGACAGCCCCAACCGCAGCACAATTCCGTCAAACACAGCTGTGATAAAATTCACGCGGGAGTTTCCGCTACCATTGATCAGCGCGTTGCTTCCGCTTCGTCCCGCGCAGCTGAAGAAAGCCAGGATCGCAATGGGAATATATTCGTAGCCGATCCGGATGACCGCCGGGTCGTCCGTAAAAATACCGTAAACCTGTT
>JAEEGG010024483.1_pt1 | contig 11702 bp, 9 predicted proteins | sample 9134161 | NCBI WGS metagenome assembly JAEEGG01 (sample SAMN16246543, study PRJNA631951) | gut metagenome | biome: gut microbiome; feature: rumen; material: CR-attached | host: Bos | place: Iran: Karaj | collected 2018-10 | reverse complement strand
GAAACGCTCACCATGCATGTGGATGCCGAGGAAATTGTTGAATACGAGGGCAGATTTTATCGAATGTTGCATGTAAGCGACCCTCAAGACCTCTTCAGCGGCGACATCGTGTGCGGCATCGGTCACCTGACGAGTTTCTTCCCCGAAAGGCTGATGGACAACGGCGACGGTCTGCGCGTGGAAGGCCTGCGTTGCTATTGGGTTGAAGATGAACTAGTGTTCAAATACGGTGATGAGGACTGCGACGCGATTTATGAGGAATTGCATGGGGTGGAGGAGGACGTTGAAAACCAATTCATTGTCTATCCCAACCCGACCAATGGCGTTTTATTCGTTGAGACGCACGGCTGTGCGTCTCTCCCGACCCCAACCTACCGCATTATCAATCTCATTGGACAGACTGTTCTTTCAGGCAGCATTATCGCTGAAACGCAGCAGATTGACGTGTTGGGATTGGCGGAGGGGATGTATTTTATGATTATTGGCGATGTGACGCGGAAGTTTGTGGTAAATAAATAAAAATCAAAAATATACGGACATGAAAAGACTAGTATTAACATTAACAATTTCGCTCGCTTTCGCGTTTGGAGGCATGGCACAAAGCCTTTATTTCGACTTTGAGGACGGCCTTCAGGGTTGGACCACAATTGATGCCGATGGCGACGGACACAATTGGGAATCTTCTATTGGTGGAATGGGCCACAATTCTAATGGTATGGTGCTGTCATATTCCAGAGACTATGCCACAGGTGACCCCCTTACTCCCTGCAACTATCTTGTTTCTCCACGGGTGAAATTGAGAGAAGACTTTTCAGCAATCGAGTTTTGGGCTTGTGCATTGGATGAAGTTTACGTAGCAGAGCACTTTGGCGTGTTCATCTCCTACGATGGTATCCACGACTGGACTGCACTTCAGGAATGGACTTTACAAGGACCTCGTAATTGGTATAACTACGCATGCGACCTTTCCAGCTATGCCGGTCAAGAAGTCTATTTGGCCATTCGTCACTATTACAGTTCAGGAATGTCCGCCATTTGTGTTGATGATGTCGAAATATTGGGCGAGATTGTAGTAGCCCAAGACAACACCTACTATGTTGATGCCATACAAATATGTGCTACAGATGGCCAGCCCCAATTTCCTCTCACCGTTAATGTAGAAAATGCCGAATCGGGTCCTTATTACGGCTGTCTCTACACCCAACCCAATCCGGCGTGGTTCTTCGTCAAGATGGATGAACCGGGCGATGTTGCCATCAATATCAATGTACAAAGCGAGGGTGGCTTTTTTGACGTGGATTTCTGCTGTTGGGGCCCCTTCAATGTGCTTCCTGAAAGTTCCGAAGAATTGACGCAGGACAAAGTGGTCGATTGTTCATACGATAGTTCTGCGCCTATAGTGTGTACGATTCCAAGTGAAGCTCAAACGGATGAATACTATGTGCTGGTCGTTACTAATTATGCTAATATGCCTGGCGAACTCGCCTTCACTTCAGGAGGAGGAACTGGCAGCCTCGAATGTCCCGGTACCCACCAAAGAGAATGGTACTACGAAATCCAGAACGAGAACGGCAGCATCACTTACCAATATATGTATCAGGCCGGCGATACCATCGTCCAAGATGAGCCGACACATATCCTTGTGAAAATCAACACGCTTTATGACAAGGATGTACATACTGATGTGACGCATGAATATGTCTATGAGCGTGATGGCAAATTATATTGGTGGAACAAGACCTTGGGCGTGTTCACCGTGCTGTATGACTACGAAGCCGAGGTGGGCGACTATTGGGAAATCATTGTCGGCACAAGACCCATCGACATGCATGTGGACGCGGTTGAGGAAATCGAATACGAAGGCAGAATCTATCGGATGCTGCGTGTAAGCGATGCAAATGACCTCTTCAGCGGTGATATCGTGTGTGGCATTGGCCACCTCACCAGTTTCTTCCCCGAAAGATTGATGGACAACGGCGACGGCGTGCGCGTGGAGGGCCTGCGTTGTTACTGGATTGAGGATGAACTGGTCTTCAAACTTGGCGACGAGGACTGTGACGCGATTTATGATGAACTGCATGGCATTGAGGAGGACGTTGAAGACCAATTCACTGTTTATCCAAACCCGACCAATGGCGTTTTATTCGTTGAGACGCACGGCCGTGCGTCTCTCCCGACCCCAACCTACCGTATCACCAACCTCATGGGGCAAACCCTGTTGTCAGGCCAAATCGTGACTGATAATCAACAAATTAATGTGTCGTCATTGACTCAAGGTATGTATTTCATTACCGTTGGTGGTGAAACGCTGAAGTTTGTGGTGAGGTAAACAATTGTATTATATTTTGCAAAGAGCCCAAGGAGCAATTCTTGGGCTTTTTGTTTTGGAATTTTTCAAAGACGCATTATAATATCAGAATTTGTATTACTTTTGCAGTTGAAATCATATATAAACCTATTTAATATGTCTACAGCTACATTACAAATTCGTGTCGAAGACAGTCTTAAAGAGCAGGCAGTGGCTTTGTTTGAACGCCTTGGTCTTGACCTTCCAACGGCTATTCGCATTTTTTTGAAAAAGTCTGTATCGGAAAATGGAGTTCCGTTTGAAATCAAGGAGAAGCCTCGTGTCTCCGCAAACGGATTGGAGGCTTTGTATACCCTCAATGCCGAGGCCGTGAAAAACGGCAAGGCTGGGATGGCAGATGAGGAAATTGAAGCAGAAATCGCCTTGGCACACGCTGAAAATAACTGATTGCCATGCAGTTTGTTGTAATTGACACCAATGTCATCGTTTCGGCTTTGTTGGCACAAGACCATAGGCGTTCTGTGCCTTTTGCCATACTTGAAGCGGTCTTTTTAGGAAAGATAACACCTGTGCTTTCAAAAGCTATTATGGCTGAATATGTCGCTGTGTTGAACAGAGAAAAGTTCGGTTTCAACAAGGAATGGGTAAAAGTGATTTTGGCGGAGTTGACAAAACAGGCTGTAATGGTCAATCCTTATAGAATGCAAAAAAAGTTGCCCGACCCCAAGGACGTTTGCTTTTATGAAGCAGCCGCTATTTATGAAGATTTAGGGGTGTTTCTGGTGACGGGCAACATGAAGCATTTTCCGGATTGTCCTTTTGTGGTGACACCTGCCCAATTAAAGGAAAAACTTGGTCTTTGATTTTTGTCAACTTTGTTTTTTTCTTACTTTTGCACCCAAATAACTAAACAACTGAACAACTAAACAACTGACAACTAACAACTGATGAAAGACATCGTTTTAAGCGGCATTCGCCCCACTGGAAACCTTCACCTCGGCAACTACTACGGCGCCGTGCGCAGCTTCGTGAAGATGCAGGAAGACTACAACTGCTACTTCTTCATCGCCGACTGGCACTCGCTGACCACGCACCCCAAGCCAGAAAACATACAGCGTTCGGCCCGCACGATTTTGGCTGAATACCTCGCCTGCGGCATCGACCCTGAAAAGGCCACCATCTACATTCAGAGTGATGTGCCGGAGACCATCGAGTTGTATCTCTACTTCAACATGAACGCCTACATTGGCGAGTTGGGCCGAGTGACCACCTTCAAGGAAAAGGCCCGTCAACAGCCTGACAATGTGAATGCTGGCTTGTTCACTTATCCGACTTTGATGGCCGCCGACATCTTGCAACATCGCGCCAAATGGGTGCCCGTTGGTAAGGACCAGGAGCAGAATATGGAGATGGCCCGCAAGTGCGCCCGCCGCTTCAACAATATCTATCAGGTGGAGTTCTTCCCCGAGCCACAGAACTACTATTTTGGTGGTGATGCCATCAAGGTGCCGGGATTGGACGGCAGTGGCAAGATGGGCAAGAGCGATGGCAACTGCATCTACCTCTTCGAGGACGAGAAGACCATGCGTAAGAAGGTGATGCGCGCCGTCACCGACAGCGGTCCGACCGAGCCTAACAGCCCCAAGCCCGAGGTCATCCAAAACCTCTTTACGATGATGAATATCGTCAGTGAGCCTGAGACAGTGAAGTACTTCGACGAGAAGTGGAATGACTGCTCCATCCGCTACGGTGACATGAAGAAACAACTGGCAGAGGACTTGGAGAAGACCGTTGCTCCGATTCGTGAGCGCATCATCGAGTTCTCATCAGATACCGAACGTCTCGACCGAATTGCCCGCATGGGTGCCGAAAAGGCTCGCGAGAGCGCAGCGAAGACATTGAATGAGGTGAGGAAGATTATTGGGTTTAGACAGTATTAATGCTGAATGATGAATGCAGAATGCTGAATAATCGTGTCTCATCCCCATTCAGCATTCAGCATTCCACATTCATAATTTAATAAAATGGGCGATTTCATCACATACGAAAAGATTCCCGAAAGGGCGGTGCTTATTGCTGTTGCCAGCAAACAACAGGGTCGCGAACGTACCGAGGAATACCTCGACGAGTTGGCCTTCCTGTTGGAGACCGCAGGCGGCATCCCCGTGGCGCGTTTCGTGCAGGCCATGGACCATCCGAGCAGCGTCACCTACCTCGGCTCGGGCAAGCTGGAAGAGATTCATCAATACATCAAGGCGGAGAACATAGAGATTGCCGTCATCGATGATGAGCTCAGTGCTACGCAAGCTCGCAACATGGAACAGGCTTTGGAATGCCGCGTCCTTGACCGAACCAGCCTCATCTTGGACATCTTCGCCTCCAACGCCCACACCGCACACGCCAAGGCCCAAGTGGAACTGGCCCAATACCAATACCTGCTGCCGCGCCTGACCCGTATGTGGACCCACTTGGAGCGTCAACGTGGTGGTATCGGTATGCGTGGTCCTGGTGAGACCCAGATTGAGACCGACCGCCGTTTGATCCTGGAACGCATCGCGTTGCTGAAAGAGAAACTTAAAGATATCGACAAGCAGAAGACTGTGCAGCGCAAAAACCGCGGCAAGCTGGTGCGCGTGGCACTCGTAGGCTATACCAACGTGGGCAAGTCGACCATCATGAACCTGTTGAGTAAGTCGGAGGTGTATACCGAGAACAAACTCTTTGCAACCCTCGACACCACGGTGCGCAAGGTGGTGGTAGAGAACCTGCCGTTCTTGTTGTCTGATACTGTCGGTTTCATCCGTAAGTTGCCGCACCATCTCGTGGAGTCGTTCAAATCTACTTTGGACGAGGTGCGCGAGTCGGACATCCTCTTGCATGTGGTCGACATCTCGCATCCCGACTTCGAAGCGCAGATGGAGGTGGTGAACCAAACCTTGGCCGAGTTGGGTTGTGCCGACAAGAAGACCATCGTTGTCTTCAACAAGACCGATGCCTACACATGGGAGGAGAAAGACCCCGATGACCTGACGCCGCCCACCAAGCGCAATGTCTCATATAATGAGCTGAAAAAGACCTGGATGGCCAAGATGAACGAAAACTGCATCTTCATCTCTGCCAAGAACCGTGACAACTACCAGGAATTCCGTGATTTGCTTTATAAGGAAATCCGTGATATGCACGCGATTCGGTATCCTTACGATAATTTCTTGTATTAACTTATTCAGCATAACATGAAACGTTTCTTTTTTATTGGGTTGGTTTTGTTGGGCTTCTTGGCGGCTTGCGTTAGGACACCTGAGCTTGACGAAAGTCAAGAAAGGTCGGTTTCTGAATTAGCTGTCATTGATAGTTTGATGTGGCAGCAGCCCGACAGTGCATTAAAATGCCTTACTTCACGCTTTGATTCATGCATAACGACAGAATACAGCCGGCATTATGCCAACCTGTTGTTGGCAGAATTGTTCGCTAGAAACGATTGCACCCAAAACAACCGCACGGATTTGTTGCAGGCTGTGGCGTATTTTGATTCGTTGTGTGATGGTACAAATGTTGGGCCTGATGCCTCTACATACGCCTTCCTTTCCGCCCGCACTCATTATATTAATGGTGTTGGCTATTATAAACAGGATAGTGTCGTGTCCGCGTGTGCGGAATATCTGAAAGCTTTGGAGATTATGGAAGTGCATTTTCCAGAGATTGAGACGCAAGAGCTTGTAGCACTTCGGCCTAGGCATATTCCGCTATTTTTGGGTTTAACCTACGGTCGTCTAAGCGATTTGTTCTCTGATCAGAATATGAAGGAGCCTGTAATAGTATGCTGCAATAAAATCCTCGTTTTTGATAGCATCGAACCCATCTCCCGACTCAATCGCCCCAAGATGCTGATGCGTTTGGGAATGCAATACTCTAAAATGCAGCAATACGACAGCGCTGCGTATTATTTTGATGAAGCTATACGGAACTTGCCCGATACGAACAATTTGGTATATAGGAAAATAATGGTACAAAAGGCAATGCTGTATTGGGCTATGGACAAGACAGAGCTTACTTTGAGCATTCTGAAACGTGTGGCGGCCCAAGAGACTGACGAAATAGAAAAGATGAAGCATTATCTTGTTTTAGGGGGCTTCTATTATTCTGAGGACCAATTCGATTCGGCCTTGGTCTATCTGATGCCGGCGTATGAAAGTCGTGTAAATGCCACGGTAAGGCAAGGGGCTACTGAATTTATACGCGCCATTTACCAACGGCGAGGCGACACCTTGATGGCTGCCCATTATGTCTTGCAGTTGAACAACAACACCTTCTCACAAGCATATGGCCAAGGTCAGGTTGCGACGCTCGGCGACATGTTTCAACAGCATTTGCAATGGGAAGAGGAAAGACAATTGGCGAGAGAAAGGCAACTGGCGAAGCAACACAAGGTGCGAGGCGTTGTGATTACTGCGATAGTGCTGTTAGTTATGGGGCTTGGACTTTGGTGGTGGCTCGCCAAGAGGAAACATGAGCGCGATAGGGAAACAGAAGCCCTTCGCCAGGAGCAACAGCAGCAGCGCGAAACCTTCAACCAACAGTTAAGCGAGGCGCAAGATGCCTTGAAGCAAAAGAATTGGGAGGCCTTGATGACCAAGGTGAACGCCATATACAGCGACAAACAGAAGGACACCCGAGGCCGTATCATCAAGGCCTTCGATGCAGCTTATCCGCAGTTTGAGGAGCAGTTCAAGGCCACCTACCCCGACTTGAACGAAACCGCGCGTCACCTCATCGTGCTCAATCTGCTCCGTTTTCGTGCCAAGGAGGAAGCTACCATATTGAATTTGACCGAAAACACGGTGCTGAAATATCGTTCCAAGTTGAACAAAAAGGTGGATTTTGACCAGATTTTAGCTTGGATGGAGTAAGATTGCATGAACAATAATCTGTACTCGTAATATTGCAATCATCTGATTTGTAATTTTTTGTATTTTTTTCAGACGGAAAAAACCTTACCATTGGCTTTGGGGTTGATTTTTTCGTGGTTTTTTGTTATAGTTTTGCGAAAGCGAAAACAAAAGTCTAACATTTAAAACGAAACAGCCATGAAAAAGTATTTGTTTATTCTTGCCGCGACGCTCATTTGCGGCACTGTGCAGGCACAAGGGTATCAATCCTATTTTGCAGCCGACTCCACACGACTGAATGTTTATATGGAAATGATCGATTACTGCCATACATTCTATCTGACGATACGGAGTGCAGACACCGTCAATATCAATGGAACCCAGTATGTTAAGGGATTCCCGCACGGACAATATGGTTACAATTATGAGTACGAGGACTTCTATTTCACCGAAGACACCAACACGGGAAGACTATACCGATACAGCCCAGTACTTGATGATAAAGTGCTGATTTGCGACATGTCGCTGTCGGTGGGCGACAATTTCTATTATACTGATGATGACTATGGCGACAGTTATGCGATTGTTTACAATGTGACCTTTGAAGATGGGAAAAAGGTGATACATCTGACAGATTGTTTCAACAGCTGGGTCTTTCAGGAAGGCTGTTTTCCCTCTTATCTTCCGATAGGAATTCTAAAAGACTATTCTGAAATGTGCAGGAGTCATCTGTTGTGTGAATACAAAGATGATGAGCAAGTATTTGCTAATCAGAGCTTTGAAACTTGTTATATTGACGAGGTCTCCGTTCGGGAGCAAAATCGGCAACAAGTTCTTCTATATCCCAATCCCGCTAAAGAGACCGTGCTGATTGAAGGTGCTAATGCTTCCGAAGTGCAGGTCTACAATGTCCTCGGGCAAATGGTGAAGACCGTGCGTGATAGCAATGCAATCTCCGTTGCAGACTTGTCGCACGGCGTTTACCTGCTTCGCATCACAGATATGAACGGAATGGTTTACACAGACAAAATCACAAAACAATGAAAAATCTAAGACTTTACACTTTGCTTGCCCTGCTGATGACGGGCATTTCGGCTTCGGCCTACGATTTCTATTCAATTTGCCCGACAGGGCAGAAACTGGGGTATGTCATCACCTCCTACGATCCCCCTGAGGTTCTCCTCGAATCAATGTTTGATTTGCTGGATTATGTGGGTGGTGTCACTATTCCTGAAACAGTGAACTACAATTCCGTGGATTATACAGTGGTTGCTATTGGTGCCGATGCTTTTAATAAAGGCTGCTTCAGTAATGATTTGTCTGGGTCGTTGGTCATCCCCAATACTGTCAGGTTGATTGGCCCCCGTGCCTTTTTGGGGTGTTGGTTCACAGGGTCGTTGGTCATCCCCAATTCCGTTATAAGCATTGGTGAATGGGCGTTCCATAACTGCAAAAGGTTCTCGAGCCTGACCCTTTCGGAATCGCTTGTCGAAATCAACAATAATGCATTTGACTTATGTGAGAATTTTAGGGGCGACCTCGTCATTCCCGAATCGGTTGAATACATCGGCTTCAATGGTTTCAATGAGTGCGGCTTCGACGGCACCTTGTATCTGCCGCCCAAGATGACCCTGATTGAGAGCGGATGCTTCGAGGCATGCTACGGCTTTTCCTCCATCAACATTCCGGAAGGCGTGACATACATTGGCTATTGTGCGTTCGAGTTTTTACACAAGCCTACGGAATTGGAGTTGCCGTCGACGGTGACTGAGATTGAGGGTGGAGCATTCCGCAACCTGTTCCGCCTTACCTCTATGACGGTCAAGGCCTCCTATCCTCCCTACATTTGGGACGACACTTTTGAGCGTGTCAACCGCGACATCCCCGTCTATATTCCAAAGGGAACGATTGAGGAATATAGGAATGCGGAGTATTGGTCGGAGTTTTTTAATTACATCGAGGTGGATTTTGATGGTGTTGATGAGCAAGAAAACCTAATAACGGCAACAGTTTATCCCAACCCGACTGTCGATTGGGTATGCATCGATGGCGTTGAAGCCACCGAAGTTCAGGTCTATAACGCTGTCGGACAGTTGATGAAAACCGTGAAAGGCACGAATGAAGTAGGTTTGAACGGATTGGTGGAAGGGGTGTATCTGCTGAGGATAATGGATATGGATGGAAGAAGCCGTTCGGTGCGGGTGGTGAAGGAACGGTGACCTCCTTTGGCTAGTTATCCAGCCATTTGAAGCAATAATTCCCTTTAAATGGCTGGATAGTTTTTGCCAAAACGACAGGTTTTTATAAAATCATTCAGCTATTTACAATGGTTTTTTGTACCTTTGTGGCTAACTTTTTACCATGTACCTCATCGACACCCATACCCACGTCTACGACCATCAATTCAGCCTCGACCGCAACGAGGCCATGCAACGTGCTTTGGATGCAGGTGTTGGAATGATGCTCTTGCCCAATGTAGATGCTTCGACCATCACGCCGATGCTCGAATTGTACGAGCAATTCCCTGACTGCACCCGTGTGATGATGGGCTTACAGCCCGAGGAAGTCAAGGAGGACTACAAAGAGGTGCTTTCTTTGATGGAGAAGGAGTTGGAGCGTGGCATTTATGTCGGTGTGGGGGAAATCGGCCTTGATTTCTATTGGGATGCGACCTACGAAAAGCAGCAACTTGACGCCTTTGAAACCCAACTGGATTGGGCAAAACAACTTGGTTTGCCACTCTCCATCCACTGCCGCAACGCCTTCGACAAGATGGTACGCATCCTTGAACACAAGCAGGATGGCGGCCTGCGTGGCATCATGCACTGTTTCACGGGTACGGAGGAAGAAGCCAAAGCCTATTTGGAATTAGGCTTTCATCTTGGTTTGGGAGGCGTGACAACCTATAAGAATTGCGGCGTGAAGGATTATCTGCCCAGTTTGCCTATCAACCGAATCGTTCTGGAAACCGATGCGCCTTATTTGGCGCCCGTGCCTTGTCGCGGCAAGCGCAACGAACCTTCATTCCTTGTTCACACTGCAAAACGCATAGCAGAAATTCTTCAAATGCCTTTGGAAGACTTTGCAGTTGTTACAACGGCTAATGTGAAAGACTTGTTCCAATTTTGAGATTCCCCGAAGGGGAATCCCCAAAAAAAGGTCGCCGACTTGCGCCGGCGACCCGCCATTATGAAGATAAAAAAACAACTGTTTCCTTCTTGGCTTACCCGCACTTGGAGTAGCCGCAATTCTTACAATGCTTGCAGCCGTCCTCGAAGACGAGTTTCTCGCCGCAGTTGGGACATTTTTCCTTTTCGTCGACCATGCCGTCGGGCACGTATTTCTTCAAGGCACGGGCGATGCCGTTCTTCCATGTGTTGATGCTCTCTTCCTCCACATTAAGGTTCTGCACCAGTTCGATCACATATTGGATGGGCATGCCGTGGCGCAGGATGCCGGAGATGAGCTTGGCGTAGTTCCAGTATTCCTTGTCGAACGAACGCGACAGGCCTTGCATGAGCACGTCGTAGCCGTCCTTGTCGGTGTAGCGAAAGTCGTAGCGCGTCGTCTCGCCTTTGATTTTCTCCCTGATAATCACACCCTTTTCGACATACGGAGGCAGGAAGAAACCTTCGGCTTTTCCTAGGAAGATTTCATAGGGTTTGCCGTGAAGGATGCCCACGAAGGCAATCCATTTCTCATAGTTGTTCTGGAAACGTACCACGTCGCATTCCAACTCTTTGGGACGTGGCGGGGCGGCCGTTTCACGGATGTCGTCGGGACGGGCATTGCTGTCAGCTTTCGGAGCCTCTTTTTTCTCCTCTTTGGCCACCAACACACCATCACGTGAGCCGTCGCGGTAGATGGTCATGCCCTTGCAGCCGCTCTCCCAAGCGGTCATATAGATTTGGCTGACGAGTTCTTCTGTCGTCTCCTTGGGCACGTTCACGGTGACGCTGATGCTGTGGTCGACCCATTTCTGCATCGAGCCTTGCATCTTCACCTTGTTGACCCAGTCGATATCGTTGGCTGTGGCCTTGTAGTAAGGCGACTTTTCAATGACAGCGTTGAGTTTTTCATCATCATAATGTAGGACCTCATCCACGTCGTAGCCGTTCACTTCGAGCCAGGTGATGAACTTGTGGTGGAACACATTGTATTCCTCGAACGAGTTGCCTGTCACATCGGTGAAGGTCACGTGGACGTCCTTGTCGTTAGGGTTCACCTTGCGGCGGCGTTTATAGGCCACCATGAAGACGGGCTCGATGCCCGAGGTGGTCTGGGTGCAGATGCTGACGGTGCCTGTGGGGGCTATGGTCAGCATGGCGACGTTGCGGCGCCCCACACGCGTCATCTTTTGGTAGAGGTCCTCGTCCAAGGCGCGCAGACGCTTGATGAAGGGGTTATTCTCCTCGCGTTTGGCGTCGTACATGGGGAACTTGCCACGTTCTTCGGCCAGGTTGACGGATGAACGGTAGGCGTTGTAGGCCAATAGCTTTTGTATCTCG
>JAEEGG010024482.1_pt1 | contig 11702 bp, 15 predicted proteins | sample 9134161 | NCBI WGS metagenome assembly JAEEGG01 (sample SAMN16246543, study PRJNA631951) | gut metagenome | biome: gut microbiome; feature: rumen; material: CR-attached | host: Bos | place: Iran: Karaj | collected 2018-10 | reverse complement strand
ATCTGACGGCCCACGGCGTGTTTACCACCATCCGCGCCAGCCGTGGTCAGGATATCTTTGCTGCCTGTGGCCTGCTCAGCACAGACAAGAAATTAAGAATTAAGAATTAAGAGATATATGGAAGAAAAAAAGATTCGCGTGGCGATCACGCACGGAGATACGAACGGAATTGGTTATGAAGTGATACTGAAGGCGTTCGAGAATACGGCAATGCTCGACCTCTGTACGCCCATTATCTACGGTTCGCCCAAGGTGGCGGCCTACCACCGCAAGGCGCTGAGCCTCGAAACGCAGTACTCGGTCATCGAGAAGGCCGAGGATGCCCGCGACGGCCGTCTGAACCTGCTGAACACCTTCGATGAAGAGGTGAAGGTGGAGCTGGGTGTGCCCACGCCTGAATCCGATGCTGCCGCTCGCAAAGCCGTGGCCCGTGCTAAGGAAGACCTTCAAAAAGGCCTCTACGACGTGCTCGTGCAGGCGCCGATGCTCTCGGGCAACAACGCCGCCAAGGAAGATAAGTCGCTGACGATGATGGTGACCGATCTCGTGCGTATCGGTCTCGTCACCACCCATCTGGCCATCAAGGATGTGCCGCAGGCTATCACCAAGGAAAAGATCGCCGACAAGGGCCGCATCTTCTTCAACAGCCTGAAGCGTGACTTCCGCATCTCCAATCCGCGTCTGGCCGTACTCGCGCTGAATCCGCAGCCTGGTAACGAAGAGGAGAATGTGATTGCCCCCGCCATCGAGGAGCTTGAGAAACAAGGCGTTCAGGCCTTTGGACCCTATGTGGCCGATGACTTCTTCGGACAGAAGATGTACTACGACTTCGATGGTGTGCTGGCGATGTTCGACGACCAAGGGTTGGTACCTTTCAAGACGCTCGCCCTCGACTACGGCGTGAAGCTGAAGGCCGGTATCAGCGCCATCTGCACTACACCCGACCACGGTCCGGAGTTCGAGATAGCCGGCAAGGGCATGGCCGACGAGATGTCGATGCGCCACGCCATCTACACCGCCATCGATATGCATCGCAACCGCCTGAACTATGATGAGCCGCTGGCCCATCCGCTGCCGAAGCTCTATCACGAGAAGCGCGAGGACGGTGATAAAGCCCGCTTCGCCGTGCGCATTCCGCCGAAGAAATCGGCTCAGTCGGAGCTCGAGGCGATGGAAGGAGTATGATTTTTCGTTAAATTCTGCCAAAATTGCAGTCGTTTGAGAAATAATGTGTAATTTTGTCAGCCAAAACGAAGTCAATGGATTTACAAGCCATCAAACAACGGTATGAGATCGTAGGCAACTGCGAGGGATTGAACCATGTGCTGAACGTGGCTCTCCAGGTGGCGCCTACCATGCTCAGCGTGCTCATCGTGGGTGAGAGCGGTGTGGGTAAGGAGATCATCCCCCGCGTGATTCACGATAACTCGCCGCGACGCCGTGAGAAATATTTCGCCATCAACTGCGGCTCCATCCCCGAGGGAACGATCGACTCCGAGCTCTTCGGACACGTGAAGGGTTCGTTTACGGGTGCCATCAACGACTCGCCGGGCTACTTCGGTGCAGCCAACAAGGGCACGCTCTTCCTCGACGAGGTGGGCGAGCTGCCGCTGGCCACGCAGGCCCGATTGCTCCGTGTGCTGGAGAATGGCGAGTACATCCCCGTGGGCGCGACGGAGGTGAGGAAGACCGATGTGCGCATCGTGGCCGCCACGAACGTGAATATCCAGAAAGCCATCAGCGAGGGCCGTTTCCGCGAAGACCTCTACTATCGTCTGAACGAGGTGCCCATGCAGATGCCGCCGTTGCGCGAGCGCGGCGAGGATATCGTGCTGCTCTTCAGGCTCTTCGCGATGCAGATGGCCGAGCAATACCGCATGGACAAGGTGGTGCTCACCGACGAGGCCAAGCAGGTGTTGATGCGCTACAAGTGGCCAGGCAACATCCGCCAGCTGAAGAACATCACGCGGCAGATCTCCGTGCTCAGTCCCGAGCGCACCATCACCGCCGAGATGCTCCGCACGTTCATCCCCGAAGACCAGGAGACCACGCAGTTGGCGCCCATCCACAAGGATGGCGGCGACCACTCGTTTGAGAACGAGCGCGAGATACTCTACAAAATCCTCTTCGAGCTGCGCGGCAACGTGAACGAGATGCGCCACGAGATGAGTCAGCTGAAGAAACGGCTCGACGATGCCCAGGGCGCTGCCGTAGCCAGCCAGCCGATGCCGGCGCCGACTACCCAGCTCGCACCGATCACGCCGATCACGCCCATCACCCAGCAGCACCCCGTGCTCGAGGACGCGATGGCCGAGGAGTATGTCGAGCCCGAGCACGAACCCGAGAACCTGAACCTCAGCACCGTAGGCCGCCAGATGCTGGAGAAAGCCCTGGAGCGCAACCACGGCAACCGCCGCAAAGCTGCCCAAGAGCTTGGCATCAGCGACCGCACACTATACAGACGACTGAAGCAGTATGGCCTGGAATAAATACGTTTACGCGGCTTTGATGGCGATGCTCGTCGCCATCGTCAGCGCCTGCTCCGTGAGCTACAAGTTCAACGGCGCCAGCATCGACTACACCAAGACGAAGACCATCCAGTTCAGCGAGTTCCCCGTGCGCTCAGCCTACGTGTGGGCACCCATGGGGCCGATGTTCAACAATACCCTCCGCAGCCAGTTTACCGATCACACGCGACTGCAGCTCGTGAAGCGCAACGGCGACCTGAAGCTCGAGGGCGAGATCACGCGCTACGACCAGCGCAACAAGGGTGTCTCCAGCGAGGGCCACTCGGCAATGGTCGAGCTGTCGATGACCGTCAAGGCACGATTCACCAACAACGCCAAGCATAGCGACGACTTCGAACAGGAGTTCACCGCCACCGCCAGCTACGAGTCGACACAATCGCTCAATAGCGTGCAAGACGGGCTGGTGCAGGAGATGATCGATAACATCTGCGAGCAGATCTTCAATGCGGCCGTGGCGAATTGGTGATGGGTTTAGAGGTGAGAGGTTAGAGGTGAGAAGTTAGAAGTGAGAGGTGAGAGAAATGATTTAAGTATAGAGAAAATATGGAGTTGATAGAGCTGATACACCACCCTGAGTTGATGGACCGCGACACGCTTTACGAGCTGCGGTCGCAGGTGGCCCTATACCCCTATCACCAGACCATGCGCCTGCTGATGCTCCAAAACCTCTACCTGCTCCACGACCCGACGTTCGACGAAGAACTGCGCCGAGCAGCCGTCTATATCAGCGACCGCCGCGTGCTGTTCAACATGGTCGAGGCCGCGCATTATCAGCTGCGCAAAACGCCTAGTCAGACTAGTCAGACTAGTCAAACTAGTCCCACTAGTAAGACCAGCCCCTCGCGCACCCTCTCGCTCATCGACACCTTCCTCGACTCCATTCCCCAGGAGGAGCCGAAGCCCCGCAAGCGCCGCCCCACACCCGCCGATGCCGCCGTCGACTATGTGGCCTATCTGCTCGACACCGAGGGCGACGAGCCCGCAGAGCCCGAAGCCGTGCCCGAGATGCGCGGACAGCAGCTCATCGATATGTTCATAAATGCTGACAAAGGGCGGTTCACGCTCAGCGATGTGCCCTTGCCTGCCGATGACGCCCCTCAGGAGCCCGAAGAACCCGAAGAAGGGGCAGAAGAGGAGTACTTTACCGAGACTTTAGCCCGAATTTACATCAAACAGGGCAGATATTCGAAGGCTTTGGAAATAATTAAGCGATTAAGTTTGCAAGTTCCGAAAAAAAATGCTTACTTTGCAGACCAAATACGCTTCATAGAGAAAGTGATCATTAATAATAGTCAAAAATAAATAATCAAAAAAATGTACACATTATTTGTAGTCCTAATTGTTATTGCAGCACTGCTGATGATTGGCATTGTGCTCATTCAGGAGTCAAAGGGTGGCGGTCTTGCCAGCCAGTTCTCCACTTACAATCAGATTGGCGGTGTTCGCAAAACCACTGACTTCATCGAGAAGACCACTTGGGGCCTCGCTGCCTGCATGGTCATCCTCAGCGTCGTTTGTGCATACGTTGCACCCGGTGCTTCCAGCGCTGGTTCGGTGATGGAGAATTACGAGGCTCCTGCTACCAATCCTAACAACTTGCCTGGCTTTGGTGCCAGCCAGCAGCAGGATGCTCCCGCTGCTCCTGCCACTGATGCTCCAGCTGCTCCTGCCGCCGAGGCTCCTGCAGCTCCCGCTCAGCCGGCAAAATAATCCTTCGCAAGTAGCGTAATCCAAACAAGGGCTGTCAGCTGTGTGCTGCCAGCCCTTAAGCATGTTTGTCCCTACAAAGCCTTACTTGGCGATGATGCCCGAAACCGTTTTCCGGATATGTGCCTTGGCTGTTTCGGGCTTCATGGCTTCTTCGAGTGAGATGCCAGGCGGATTAATGCATGCCACGTGCGAGAATCCTGCCTCGGCGAGCTGCTGACTGTCATTGACGCGGCCCGCCATCAGCGCCACAGGCACATGGCGGCTCCTGGCCCTCTGGAGGATGCCGAAGGGGAGCTTGCCCATGAGCGTCTGACGGTCGGCGGAGCCTTCACCCGTGATGACGAGCGAGGCATCTTCCAGGATACTGTCAAAGCCCACGGCATCGAGCAGCAGTTCGATACCCGAACGGCATTCTGCGTTCATATATTGCAGGAAGGCATAGCCCAGTCCGCCAGCCGCTCCGGCGCCAGCCATGTCCTGACGATCGTAACCGAAGTGCTTGGCAGAGACCTCTGCGAACCTTCGTGCCCGGGCGTCGAGCATGCGAACCATCTCGGGCGTGGCACCCTTCTGAGGAGCAAAGACGCAGGCGGCCCCGTTTTCGCCGCACAGCGGATTGGTGACGTCTGTGGCAATCGTGAAGCTGACGTCCCTCAGCTCGCCGATGTCGTCCCAAGAGCCCTGTCTGGCAAAGACGTCGATGATGGCGCGAAGCATGCCGATGCCGCAGTCGCTGGTGGCGCTGCCGCCAAGCCCTGCGATGATGTGCCTGCACCCTCGCCTCACAGCGTCGGCCACCATTTGTCCCGTGCCGTAGCTCGTAGCCACCATGGGATTGCGCTCCTCGGCACTGAGCATGGTCAGTCCGCTGGCCTTGGCGATCTCAATCACGGCAGTGTCGCCGTTTACCAGATATTGCGCGTGGGCATACCTCATCAGTGGATCTCTCACGACGATGTCCACCATCTCGCCGCCAGTCGCCGCCCTGAAAGCCTCCAGCCATCCCTCGCCGCCGTCGCTGACAGGCATCTGTATCACCTCTGCCTCAGGCAGCTCCGCCGCGATACCTTCCGCCGCAGCCTGATTGGCCTCCGCCGATGTCAGACAGCCCTTGAAGGAGTCGATGGCCACGATAATCTTGTTCATACAGCCGCTCATTTTCACAAAACATATTAAAACTGAGGGCAAATTTAATGATAATCGGCGAATTATGGCTATATTTGCAGCGATATTTAGGATAGTTTAAAATGATTGTAAGAAAAGCTGTCAAAAGCGACATCAGCCGCATCATCGAATTGCTGCATCAGGTGGACATGGTGCATCACGACCTGCGCCCCGAGTTGTTCAAGCCCTATACCACCAAGTATGACGAGCAGGAACTGGAAGCCCTGCTGAATGACGAGAGTAAGCCCATTTTCGTGTGTGTCGACGATGGAATGGTCTTGGGCCACGCCTTCTGTATGACGACGGAGGTCAGGAGCGATAAGCTGCTGCAGGACATCAAGACGCTCTATATCGACGACATCTGCGTCGATGAACAGTTCCGTGGCAGGCACGTTGGAAAAGCATTGTACGAGCATGTGCGCGACTATGCCCTGTCGATTGGTTGTAACAACATGACCCTCAACGTGTGGGAAGGAAACCTTCCAGCGGAGTCTTTTTACAGGAACATGGGCATGAAGGTGCAGAAGACAACCATGGAAATCCGCCTTCCTCAGCCAGAAAAGTGAGGCTCGCACAGCCCGAATACTCCCTCTGCAAGCCCCTTCATAAACTTTTTTGCTAAAAAAACGCCCAAATATTTGGCGGTTCCAAAGAAAATGTCTACCTTTGCACCCGCAAACCGGAGGACTACTCCTCGGCATTCGCACATGGTGCCCTTAGTTCAGTTGGTTAGAGCGTCAGATTGTGGTTCTGAATGTCCACGGTTCGAGTCCGTGAGGGCACCCCAACGACACCCCCTGTAAGTACTGCTTATAGGGGATTTTTTTGTATACACATTCTATCGTCGAAAAGTGTGATTATTTACACATTTTTCTTCGATAGAACGTGATAGAGAGATTTTGAAAACCCGATTAGAAATGTTTTACCGAATGGTGATCCAGACGGGTTCGCCTTTATCTTTGGCTTCTACGATTTTGTCCTTGAGGCGCTTGAGCCAGATGTTGGAGTTGAGCACCATGCCCTTCTTCAGGTTCTGGCCTACGAGGATGCAGCCTTCGGTGTCGTTGCTGGTGTTGCCGGCATGGATGCGGATGCCGCTGAACATGGGGACGCCAAGGAGGATGGGCAGCCACTTCTGCATCTTCGGGCTCCAAGTAATCACTACGGCGTAGCGGCCTTCGGGGATGGCTGAACAGCCTTTTATCTTGCGGCCTCCGTGGGCGTAGTCGCGCCAAGTGGGTTCGAGGGTGTCACAGAAGTAAGTTTCCTCCTTAATGTGGCAAAGTGGCAAAGTGGCAAAGTGGCGGAAGCAAATTTTTCACAGCATAAAAAAGGGAACCGACAATGCTATAGAATTCTGCCACTTTGCCACTTTGCCACATTAAGGATTACTCAATTGGCGAATTACAAGGATATTACCTGACTGTCAGCATCCCAGTAACGATGCTTCTGCTCGAAAAGAACGGTTGGTGGAGAGACAAATCAAATGCCAATGCATTTATCCATCCACAACTGGGTACCGATAACAAGATTGTTTTCAAGGACAATGTTCCAGTGTTCCACAACGTTCAGATTCCATACGTGCACCAGCTTCAGAACGTCTTGCACGAACACAATGAGAATATCAGCATCCACATGCAGATATTCAAGATTTAACTAGTTATCAAGCTTTTACTTTTAATGACTCATGTTTCCGCATCCGTCCCAATGGGGATGGACGTGGAAATGATGTCATTGGCATAAAAAGAAGCCCGGCTTGCAAATTGCAGGTCGGACTTTGATTAGCTATTTGAGCCATCTTAAATTTACGAGACCTCAATGGCCTTGGTGACTTTCTCCTTCGGTTCGGTCTTCGGCATGGTGATGGTCAGGATGCCGTCCTCAACCTTGGCTGAGATCTGATCCTTCACAACATCGTCTGGCAGCACGTAGTTCTGCTCGTAGTTAGAATAGCTGAACTCACGGCGCAGATAGTGATGGTGCTTGTCCTCATGCTTGTGTTCCTGTTTGCTTTCGATGGCGATGGTGAGGTTGCCCTCGTCATTGATGCCTACGCGGCAATATTCTTTCTTGATGCCTGGAGCTGCAAGTTCCATCGTGTAGGCCTTCTCACTCTCCTTGACATTGACTGCGGGTGCTGTACTGTTGGCACGAGGCATAAAATCAGTGTTAAAGAAATCATCAAACATTGTTGGGAACCAACCGTTGCTTTTCATTAATCCGTTCAACATAATCAATACCTCCTAATTATACTTTTAAATTTGACATTTTGTTACTGATTGCCTCTGCTTTCGCTTCGGCTTTCACTAACTAAAATGCAAGTTACGTGCCTATGGAAAGAATCCGTGCCAGAATGACAATCGCTGAAGTCAAACTGGCACGGAATTTAAACTCGCTTAAACTATACTGACAATTTATTATACTTGGTTAAACATTGAGGTGCTAGCCTAATTCTTTCCCAAAAGGTGAAAGAGCCAGCTTTGCCAGCCTAAAGTGCATCTTTCCGAATGGGATGCCAATGATGGTGATGCAGAATACGAAGCCGTAGAATATGTGGGTGAGCCATATCCAGATGCCGCCAACGAAGAACCACAGCACATTCATGAAAATGCTCAGACAGCCCGGTTGCGATGGCTTCCATTTCACTTTCGTACCGAACGGCCAAATGGCCAGCATACCCAGTTTCAGACTCTGCAAGCCGAAGGGGATGCCGATGATGGTTATCATCAGTATCAGTCCTGCGATGAAATACTCCAAGGCTATGTGCAAGCCTCCGAATACGACCCAGATGATGTTTCCTAACGTCTTCATTGATCTGATTTCCTTTTAAAAGTTTCTATCTGTTAGACGTAAGATTGAGGCGAAAAGTTGCATCATTTCTCCAAATAAGCCCAAGTCAGTCCCGGTCCAAAAGCCTTGCGCTGCAAGTCGAGAAGAGCAGGAACATCCTGTATTGTTGCAAGTTCTATTTTCATATTGATAGTCCTAACATGTATTGTATCACCAAATCTTATATCGTTCGTAGGCGGACAAAGCAAGCGATGCACAGGCGAAGAAACCTCCCACCAGACAAACGCCTATCCATCCTGCCATGCTCCAGCCAAGGCCGGAGAAAAAGGTTCCGAGACTGCCTCCGATGAAGAAGGTGGTCATGAAGATGGTGTTCACCCGGTTGGTGGCTTCGGGCAACTGTCGCAGGCTGCTGCTTTGGTTGACCACCTGTAAGCACTGGGCACCGATGTCAGCAAGGATGATGGCAATGATAAGTCCAGCGTAACTCTCGCCAAACAGCCATGCCATGATCCATGCGGCAAGCTGGAAACATCCTCCAAGGATGGACATACGGAGTACACCCACTTGTGGCACTATTTTCCCGACACCACTGGCGGCTACGGCTCCTACAACGCCAAACAGGCCAAGCATGCCGACGACATCGCTACCCGCATGGAATGGCGGCCCGGCCAGATGGAATGCCATGCACGACCAGATGGACATCATGCAGGCGAAACTCATGGCTGGACGGAGGGAGTAGAGCCGGATGCGTGGCTGGGATATAAAGATTCTGCCGACTGTGCTCATCAGCTGGCGGTATGTCCCATGAAACGACTGGCTGACCTGCGGCATCATCCGCAATGTAACCACAAGTCCGACGAGCATCAATCCCGCAACGATGAAGAACATGCTTCGCCATCCCCACCATTCACCTACATAGCCACTGACGGCACGTGCCGAAACGATACCCGTAATCAGTCCTGAAGCTACGTAGCCCATGTTACGGGTTTTGTTTTCAGGGCGTGAATAGAGCGTAGCCATCGGAATGAACAGCTGTGGCATGATGGACGAGATTCCTAATGCCAGTGAGCCGCCCCATAGCAGCCAGACACTGTCGGCACAGCCAATAACTACTGCCGAGACTGCCGCCACCGACATGCCCAACACGACGATACGACGCACGGAGACCATATCGGCCAAAGGGACAACGAACAGCAGTCCCAAGGCATAGCCTATCTGCGTGATGACCGTAATCAGGTTGGCTTCGACATGTGTAATTCCCGTCTCGCGACAGATCATGTCCAAGAGTGGCTGGTTGTAATAGAGGTTAGCCACCGTAAAACCAGCCATGACTGCCATCATCAGCAGTATGCGCCGTGGTATGCCGTTGTCAGGTGTGAGCCGTGTCATTCTACTATATAGCCTTCTGCTTTTAATGCTTTGACAACCCGTTCTATGTTTAATAGACCTACCTTTCTCATTTCTTTTTAGTTAATTCTATTATATCCTTTCTCGGATAATCTCTCTGTCATAGATGACAACATTCATCCGCTCCACTTCTATTCGCTCCCACACATGTTCCACCACGTATGGTTCATGAGCCAGGTATTCGTCAAGCTGCTCGCGGTTCTCGAACTCCATGACAAGCAGAGAGCCTATCATCTTTCCGTCATCATCGAGCATACCTCCGGCACAGAGGATGTGCTCCTTCATTTTCTCCATACCTTCAAAGTGACGGGGGCGAACCTCCATTCTCTTATCCAGCTTACCTTCGCCGTCGTAGGCCTTAATCACATACTGTTTCATCTCTTTAATCTTATAAGTTTTTGCGTTTAAACTTGTCTTTGTGTCGTTTCTCAGCTTGCTTTTCTCATTATATCTCCAAATTTACTTCATTATCTTCCATATCATTTCATTCTTTTCTCAAACTTGAAGAGTCCATCCTCCTGGTCAAATTGAGCTTCGCTCTTCCTCTCTCGCGACTCGGCATAGCCGATGTTAACATCGCTCTGCTCTCGCTGCTCGTTCGGTTGTCTCGGCATATTGGGATCTGGGTGATGCTCATTGAAAAACTCAACGGCATGGAATCCGCAGCGGTTGATGTAGAAGTGTATGTTGCGGCGGTCGAAATATGGGGTGCAGGTTTCCCACACTTCTATCTCAGGATGCATGGCTTCTATAGATTTCCAGATGGCTTGGCCGATTCCTTTGCTCTGAACACCCACCTTCACATAGAGGAAAGACAACTCGCCTATAACACCGTTAGCAGTAATGATGGCACCGCCCACACGTTGGCCTTCCTCGCTGACGGCTTCGTAGGCTTCGGCACCTTCTGCCTCTAATGACTGATAGAAGTCCTTGTCAGGCAGCACTTGCCACTGATTATCGTCTTTGTAATACGCCATAAATCCATGCTGGAATGCCTCCTGCATTTCTTCCTTGAAAGCGATGGAATGCTCCTCAGAGAGTCTGATAAGCTTAATTGAATCTTTAAAACCAAATAACTGTTTCAATCCTTTTCTCTCCTTCTGCTCGTCTACGGTAAAACCATAATTGCAGGCTGCCTTGTTGCGTTCTTTGGGCATAATTTATGTAAACTCAATGATGGCACTCACCTCACTCTCTATAGACAGGGAAACAATGATGCCGTCAGCTATTTTGTATATAGTAGGAATCAGACAATCACCAAGTTTGGCAGCTACCCGGTATTCTACCCGTAAGCCATTCACCACAAAATTCTCCGGCAACAGTTCCATCGCCATACGGACATAATTGGCATTGTTCAGATGCTTGTTGTAATCAATGTCGGCACGAAGCACCTTAATAGGATGTAGCACTTCACCTTCAGTCTTAGGCAGAATGATGCGGCGGTCTTTGTAGTTCATCTCCAGCTGTGGTTCCAGCGTCATGGATTGTATAGTCGCATCGTCCACACGTTTCAGTTTGCCCGCCACCTTGTCAACGAATGCTCCCATGCTCCATGTCTTGTAGCAAGGCTTGCCTTCTGCATCATAGATAAAGGTGTTGCGGAATCCGAACATAGGCTTCATGCCATAGACGGAGGTTGTCACCGTCAGTTCCTCTTTGAATTCTGGCACTCGGACGATTTCAACCTGGCGTGTTGCTAGGAGTTGTGCCATATTCTGCTGCAAGAAGTAGTCCTTTACTTCAGGTTCGCTGTCAATCCACATCTCTGAGCAGTCCTGCATCATCTGGAGAGCGGAATAGAGTTTCAGCCGTCCTTCGCTGTCGCAGGTGCTTGTTGTTACTTTGTATTTTAAACTGTACATATTTTTTATGCAGATAAATTGGAATTTATATAATCCAGACGTTTTGTAATAGAAACACAAGAGTACTTATTTTACAGGCAACTCAACACCAGGTAAATTCTTCATAAAAGACCCACTGACCTCGCAAGCAATGCCTTCTTGGGTAAGCAGGTTGGTGAAGGCATCGATATACTTACGGTTAGAAATGACCTGATAGAAACTGATACAGAACTTGTCGCCAACGGGTATCATCTCCAGC
>JAEEGG010024479.1_pt1 | contig 11704 bp, 6 predicted proteins | sample 9134161 | NCBI WGS metagenome assembly JAEEGG01 (sample SAMN16246543, study PRJNA631951) | gut metagenome | biome: gut microbiome; feature: rumen; material: CR-attached | host: Bos | place: Iran: Karaj | collected 2018-10 | reverse complement strand
ATGCGCGGCGCCGTCCGTATCGCCGCTGGGTGGACGAAAACCGGATCTCCATACAGGGACTGTTCAAGGAGATCGCGCCGTCGCGCGTCCCCGCCGACCTTGCCGCCGAGCAGGTCCGGTTCGGCTACACGCTGGAGGACATCAATCTTATCCTGCGTCCCATGGCGGAGACCGGGCATGAGCCTGTAGGCGCGATGGGCAACGACGCCACGCTCGCCTGCCTGCGCCGCCGCTCTGGAACGAGGCCGTCCCTGCTTTTCGACTATTTCCACCAGCTTTTCGCGCAGGTCACGAATCCGCCGATAGACCCGATCCGCGAGGAACTCGTGATGTCGCTGATGACCTACATCGGCAATGTGGGCAACATCCTGGACGAAGGCCCCGAATACGCGCATCTCATCAAGCTGCGCAGACCGATCCTCACGGACGATGAGCTTGCGCACCTCTCAAAGGTCGCAGATTGCGGCTACCCTGCCGTCACCTTGTCGATGTTTTTCGCGGGGGGGCTCAAGTCCGCCCTGGACGGACTTGCGGACAAGGCGCTCGCGGCCGTGAAAGGCGGCGCGAAGATCATCGTGCTGAGCGATCGTGAGACGGGCGATGGACATGGAGCCTCGGATCAGACGGTTGCCGGATCTGGCGCCCCATGCATCAAGCGCATCCCTTCGCTTCTCGCCGTGACCGCCGTGAACAACGTGCTTGCAAAGGCGGGCGTCAGGCCGTCCATAGGGCTCATCGTGCAGTCCGGCGAAGTCCGCGAAGTCATGCATGTCGCGTTGCTACTGGGCTTTGGCGCAACTGCGGTCAATCCATACCTTGCGCTGGAGACGGTTTCGGCGCTATGCCCTGACGATACCGTCAAGGCGGCGTCCAACTATGTGAACGCGTTGGATCTCGGGCTGAAGAAGATAATGTCCAAGATGGGTATCGCCACCTTGCGTTCATATCGTTCCGCGAGGATTTTCGAGGCGGTGGGACTTGGCCCGAAACTCATGCGCGAGTACTTTTCGGGCGTGACTTCTCCGGTGGGCGGGCTGGAGCTGGAGGATCTCGAACCGCTTTGCGCGTGCCCTGGGCAACAGTCCGTGGAACTCTCCGTCGGCGGTGAATATCGCTGCCGCAAGGAAGGCGAGGGACATATCTGGACGCCGCAGCGTCTGATCGACTTCCGGCAGTCGGTCCGTACCGGCGACTTCGACATGTTCAAGCGCTATACCGATTCCGTCGACGCAAGCGGCGTCACGCTTCGGTCCAGGTTCCGTTTCCGCCAGACGGCCCCGATCCCGATCGAGGAGGTCGAACCCGTCGATTCGATAGTGAAGCATTTCGTGGCTGGAGCGATGTCGCTGGGGTCGCTTTCCCCGGAAGCGCACGAGACCATCGCCCTTGCGCTGAACGGCATGGGCACCATGTCGAACTGCGGCGAAGGCGGCGAGAACGGCGAGCGTTTCGGCACTGACAGGAACTGCGGCATAAAGCAGGTGGCATCGGGGCGCTTTGGCGTTACCATCACCTATCTTCGCGCGGCGAAGGATATCCAGATAAAGATCGCACAGGGCGCCAAACCCGGCGAGGGGGGACAGCTCCCCGCGCACAAGGTGAACGAATTCGTGGCGAAACTCCGCCACGCGAAACCGGGTACGACCCTGATTTCCCCGCCACCGCACCATGACATATATTCCATCGAAGATCTGGCGCAGCTCATATACGACCTCCAGTGCGCGAACCCCGCCGCTCGCGTTTCGGTGAAACTTGTCTCGGAGGCCGGCGTCGGCACGATCGCCGCCGGCGTCGCCAAGGCCCATGCGGACGTCGTGGTCATTTCCGGTTTCGACGGCGGTACCGGTGCGGCGCCGCTGTCGTCGATGAAACATGCGGGCCTGCCATGGGAACTGGGCCTTTCAGAGGCGCAGCAGACGTTGGTCAAGAACGGTCTGCGCGGACGTGTCAAGCTGCAGGTCGACGGGCAGATCCGCACGGGCCGCGACATCGTGATCGGCGCGCTGCTGGGCGCGGAGGAATTCGCCTTCGGCACATCGATGCTCGTGGCCCTCGGCTGCGTGCAGTGCCGTAACTGCAACCTCAATTCGTGTCCCGTGGGCATCGCCACGCAGAAACCTGAACTGCGGCGTTGTTTCGCGGGGCAGGTCGGTCATCTGCAGAACTACTTCCGCTTTCTCGCGGAGGAGGTGCGTGAACAGCTTGCGGCGCTCGGCATGCGTTCGCTCGACGAAGCCGTCGGCCGGGCGGACCTGCTTGACGGGACCGGCGCGACATTTGAATTCGCGGACATCTTCAACCGCGAAAGTGGCGACGACATGCGCTTCAACCGCAATTGGGCGAAGCCGCCGCTTGAAAACTACGACCGCAGGGAACTCCTGCCGGCGATACTCCCCGCTTTGCCCCGTCCGTCCCGCATCGCCCGTGTCTGCCGCAATGTCGACCGTACCGTTGGCACGGAACTTTCGGGCGAGGTGGCGGTACGTGCGCCGAATCTTCCCGACGATTCGATCTGCGTCGATTTCACCGGGGTCGGCGGACAATCCTTCGCCGCATTCCTGGCGAAAGGCATCACCTTCAATCTGCGTGGAGAGGTGAACGATTATCTTGCCAAGGGGCTGTCCGGAGGAATCGTGACGATCGCGCCTCCGCCCGGTTTCCAGGGTGTCGCGGAAAAGAACGTGATCGCGGGCAACGTGATCGCATACGGCGCGACATCGGGCGCGGTCTTCATCAACGGTAGGGCCGGCGAGCGTTTTGCGGTCAGGAACTCGGGCGCGACGCTTGTCGTAGAGGGTGTTGGCGACCATGGATGCGAATACATGACCGGCGGCACGGTGGTGGTGTTGGGCGGGGTCGGAGTTAATTTCGCGGCAGGCATGACGGGTGGCGTCGCCTACGTGCTTGATCTGGACGGCGATCTCGACCTGAAGAGCAACCTTGCTTCGGTAGACCTGGCGCCGATCCGTGCCGGTTCCGATGACGAGAAGACATTGCTGGCTCTCCTCAAGGAGCATGTCGGGCGTACGGGTTCGAGGCAGACGGAACGCATACTCGCCGATTGGTGCAACATGCGTCCGCTTTTCGCCAAGATCCAGCCTGTCGCCGTCGTCGACGAACATTGAAGACGATGGTGAGAGGCGGCGGCCAAGAAATATCGCACCCTGGAACGATTCCCGCGAATGCTCTAAAAGAAAATCGAATTTTGCCCTTGTAAGCGCGGTCTGATTTTGCCATAATCAATGCGCTTGCAAGTGTGAAACAGATTCTTCAAAAGAGGATTTTAGGATGATCGATAAATTCCATCCATTGCGATTCGTCTCCTTTTGCCTGTTTGCCGCGATTACAGGCGTCTCGATTGCCTCAGGGTACGAGGAGTTGCCTTCCGCCTTCGACGGCAAGACGCCTGTTATCGTGGAGACCGAAGCGTTCAGGCTTGTGATCAATGCCGACGCCACGGCGCGGTCGCTCGTCATCAAGGCGACGGGCGAGGAATGTCTTGCGCCGGAAGCGGGCTTGCCTGTCTTTGCCGCCACGCAAAAGCGTCCGTTCAACAACGAAACGCGCCTGGTGCAGTTGGCGAAGCAGACGACATACCCCGCCAATCGCGTCCGCCGCGACGGGGATATCCTGCGCATCGGCTTCGAGACGGCCCCTTACGAGGCGGAGGTCCGTGTGGTGGAAAAGGTCGGCTACGCGGCCTTTGAGATGGTAAGGCTGATCTCCAACACCGAGCAGGAACGCCAGTACTACCACTGGAACATGGACGTGCCGCCCGTGGAATCGTTTCGTCTGCTGCAGCTGCCTGTGTTGGAGCGAAAGAACTTCGGCGACTGGCTCAATGTGGAATGGGACGACAACGCGGCCATAGCCGTGGCCGGCGCGACCCCGTACATGGATGTAGACCATGAACGCCGCGGGCGTTGGCGGCTGTTGCGCGCCGACTCGCTAGCCGGAATAGGACATGGGCTTACAAATGGCGTAGCAGTGATCGCCGCCGGCCCGGGCAAGGATGCGTTCCTTGCCCAGATAGATGCCATGGAGGAGGATTACGATCTGCCGCGAGGCGTCAAGAGCCGCCGCAATCCGCTCCTGAACGCATCGATCTACTGGACAAGCGACCTGACCGTCCAGAATGTAGACGAACACATCGCCAACATGAAGAAGGGCGGATTCAGGATGATGCTGATCTACGTTTCGGGTATGTTTCGCAGCGGACCAGCCTACAGCCAATGCGGCGACTACAACGTCACCCCTGCACGTTTCCCGAACGGCTATGACGACATCCGGGCCGTCCTCGCCAAGATAAAGGCGGCTGGCATCACGCCGGGGTTCCATACCTTGCAGACGTTCATCGGCTTCAAGAGCAGCTACGTCACGCCCGAGGCCGATCCGCGGCTCAACGTCAAGCGGTACTTCGCGCTGGAGCGTCCGCTGCCCGCAAACTGCGCCACTTGCGACGTGTATGTTGCGCAGAATCCGGTTGATTCGCCAATGCACCCGAAATGCCGCGTGCTCAAATTTGGTACGGAGCTGATGCATTATGAAGGCTACACGACCACGCCGCCGTACAGATTCACGGGCGTGGCGCGCGGCTATCTAGGCACGACCGTCAAACCGCACGAGCGCGGCAACGGCGGCGGTATCCTCGACGTGTGCGAATGCACCGCCACGAGCTGTTGCATAGACCAGAAGACTTCGCTGCAGGACGAAATCGCGGACAAGATCGCAAAAGTATATGATTGCGGTATGGAGTTCCTCTACTTTGACGGTTCCGAGGACGTTGACGTGCCGTGCAACGTCAACATCTCGCTTTCGCAATACAAGGTGGCGCGCAAATGCGGAAAGATGCCGCTTTTCACGGAAGGATGCGCCAAGACGCATTTCGGCTGGCATCTGCAGAGCGGCGCGAACGCCTTTGACGTATTTCCGCCGGAGGTGTTCAAGGCGAAGATCATCGAATATCCGTACCCGGCGGCGCAGAGGCTCGCTAAGGACTTCACCCGCGTCGATTTCGGATGGTGGAAGATATATCCGACGACAAAAGATTCCATTGGTACGCAGCCGGACATGTGGGAATACGGCACGTCGAAGGCGGCGGCGTTCGATTGCCCTTCGACGATGCAGATGCTCCTCACGCACATGCGCGCAAACGGGCGCATGGACGATCTCCTGGAAACAGTCCGCAGATGGGAGTACGTCCGCGAGAAGAGATGGCTCACGCCGGAGCAGAAGCGGATGCTGAAGGATCCCGATCGCGAATTTCACCTTTACATGGATGCCGATGGAATGTACGAACTCGTCGAATGGAGGCAGCTGGATGTGGCTGGCGGCCGCCAGACCAGGATTCGCGCATTCCTCTTCGAACGCAACGGGAAGCGAGTCGTCGCATACTGGCATGTGCATGACAGTGCGCGACTTGTCTTTGCGCAACCGCTTGACGGCGTCCCGTCCCTCGACGCCGCCGGCGTTAAGTATAGGGAGACCTCGCTCTCTGCGGAGGAAATACGCGCGACGTTCGCAGCGGCTGTCATCAAAGAAAGCAACGACTGAAATAGGGATTTGTTATAATAGTGTCCATGACAACATACAAGAAGTCTTTTACCGCGACATTGTTCGTGTCGTTTGCATTTGCCCTGCTGGGCGCAACGGAACGCCTTTCGTCTCCTTCGGGAGATGTTTCAGTGTCTTTTGAAACTTCGCCGCAGGGAATGTTTTGGTCGCTTTCGCGCAAGGGTGCCACGATAGTCGGGCGCTCGCCGATAGATCTTGACTTCATTGGAGAAAAGCGATTCGGGGAAATGGCTGTCGTTTCGCGGGAGACGCACCGTTCCGATTCGACATGGACAAACCGTCTTTATAAGCGCGAGATCGTTCGGGACAGGTATAGCGAGATGGAATTGCGTCTCAAGGAGACGGTCCAACCATACCGCGAGTTTGGAATTGTATTTCGGGCGTATGACGAAGGCGTGGCCTTCCGGTACGTCATTCCGGAGCAGCCGGGGTTGCCGGGTTTCCAGCTCAAGGGTGAACTGACGGAATGGAACTTCCCCGAAGAAAGCGATGGATGGTTCACCACATACGGCAGTTTCAAGACATCACAGGAGGCGAAGTTCAAGAGAAGAAAGATATCCGATCTCGGCAAGGACGAGATAATTGGCATGCCCGCAATCGTATCGGTTGCCGGTCAGAAGGTTGCTCTTTGCGAGGCGGCTCTCGTCAACTGGGCCGGAATGTTCTTCAAGGCCGGGACTAACTGGAACGGGCAGGTGTCGCTTCGTGCGGCGCTTTCCCCGCTTCCGCCGTCCGGCGCGTCGGCGGCCGGAGTGGCGGTTATGCGCAAGACGCCTGCGCAAAGCCCGTGGCGAGTCGCCATTTGCGGCGACAGCGATATCGATCTGATGAAGGCCAGCGACATCATCCTGAATCTCAATCCGCCGCCAGAAAAGGGATCCGATTTCAGCTGGGTGAAGCCTGGCGTGTCGAGCTGGGACTGGTGGGTCGATTCCAACAATTCGCTTTCGACCGAACACACGTTTGCGCTTGTGGATTTTGCCGCTGAGATGGGGTGGCAATACCATACGATAGATGGCGGTTGGTACGGTTGGGCGAGACGTCCAAACCACGGTCCTGACGTCAAGGTGGAATGTCGGCCTGGATTTGATCTGCCTCGCATTGTCAAGCATGCCGCATCGAAGGGCGTGGGAATATTGGTATGGCTGCACTGGGAGGCGCTTGAAGACAATGGAGTGGACGATACGCTTTCTCGTCTTTCAAAAATAGGTGTGAAGGGCGTCAAGGTCGACTTCATGGACAGTCAAAGCCAGAAAATGGTCAATTGGTACGAGAAGGTAGCCCGGGCGGCGGCGAAACATAAGATGATTGTCAACTTCCATGGAGCGTTCAAGCCTACTGGCATGGAACGCACGTGGCCTAATGTCATCACGCGCGAGGGAATCCTCGGCAATGAAATGAACAAGGGTGGCGCGGCTGTCGATACGGTCCATACGGCAACGCTTCCCTTTACGCGTTTTCTTCTGGGACCTGGCGATTTCACTCCGGGAAGTTTCGCGAACAGGCATGCGGCGGAGTTCGTCTCCCAGATAGGGCGAGGACACCGCTATGGCGACGAGCAGGATTTGCGGCCGATATGGGCGGAATCAATCGGGACGCGAGCCAATGCGATCGCGCTTTGCATAGCGTACGACAGCCCGCTTATGACACTTTGCGATTGGCCGGAACGCTATCGTGGCGCGGATGGGATTGATGCCCTGCGGGCGCTACCGTCGGTTTGGCGCCAGACGCGTCCCGTGTGTGGCGAGACGGGATCGCACTACGCCGTACTGCGCGAGACCTACGACGACAGGTTCTATTTCGCGGCGCATACGGTCAAGAAACGTACGATCGGACTCCCGCTTTCGTTTCTGCCTGAGGGGGACTGGACGATGCGTGTTTTTGCAGACGATCCGTCCGCAACGCCGTCGGACGCTAAGGCGCTTAGTTGTTACACGCGTACGGTGAAAAGTTCCGATTCTGCGGAATTTCTCCTTCTTGACGAAGGTGGCGCCGTAGCCATATTTCTCCCTTGCCCGAGGGGGGCATGCTCTCATTTAGGCAGATTTTAAGAAGAGAAGGGATTGTATGAAAAAGCATCCGTTTCGCAGCGTTTTCGTCTTGTCATGCCTCGCTGTGGCGGGGATCGCCTTTGCCGGAGGCACGAACGCCGTGCCGCCGTTTCGCGTGGAGAACGGGACAATCGTCGTAAGTTCGCCGTTCGATCTGGAGATGGGATCGACCGAGTATGCGAAGATCGCGGGAAAAGTACTTCGTGTGCACCGATACGCCAACTACGATCCTGATACTAAAAAGACAACAACGAATGAGACTGCATTTGCAAGCGCCAAGCTGGCTAAACCGTATTTTGGATGTCAAACGATCAGTTTGAACTTTGGGGGCAAAGAGAAAAGATTGTCTAGCATACATATGGATTGGAAACGGGGACAAACAAAGAAGGGCAAGGATTCTGCACTGACGAACCAAGAGTGTCGCGACTTGGTTGACCGTATACTGGAAGACATGAAGACACATACCAACATGACGGTAAGCGCATCAGTTGATCGGACGGAAGAGGATGCCCTAGAGAGGATTGCGGAGATGTACAAAAACGATGGAAAACCGAAAGAACGACACGAATATCATGTGCCGTTCTATTCCTGGCGCGCAACGCGTCAACGGAATGGTGCGCCAGCCGACTATTGGTTGAGTGCGATGGTAGGCAACGGCAAAAAACATCGAAGCGTTTCACTCTCGGCACATCTGCCTTTTAAGATTGACGATCATGTTACGGTCGTGACAAATAGAAGTTCGCACTTCTCAGGCAAACTTATTCCGACGCCCGCCCAGAAGAAGGCGCATGAAGAGGCTGCGAAGATGCGTGCAATGCTGAAACGGGTTTTCGATGTGGATTTCGACGCCACGAACGCGGTCATCGATCTGAAATTTACGCATTGGTCTTCTGTGACCAACGAACCGCCGGAAAAAGAATGGCTGACGCTTGAAACGCCGTTCGAGGGCATGACGGAGAAGAAGGTGTCCAAGCCGGTCTCGTTTCTGTGCATTCCGTTTCGCACGTTTGCCTTGCGCCGTCCGTATGATGGAGATGTGGAGGAATCGGAGCTGAAAAAACAGGCTGCACAGCTACTGGCCCGTCTGGAGAGGGAATTGGGAGAGAAGATTCCATCTGTGGACAATAAAGAGGCGAAAGCTGAGCTTGCCAAGAGATTTGGCGAAGAAGGTGTTCCGACCTTTGGCGACACGCGGATGGTTTTGGGTCTCGACAAGATTTTGTATTTTACCGGTAAGATAGGTGATATCGGAATTGAAATCGCCTATGCCGCCCCTCGCTATGCCAAGAGCAAAGGTGCATATTCGATTGCATGTAGAGGTGCGGTGATTGCAAGTTTTGTCCAGTCTCCAATCTTCAGCGAAGAGCAGGCCAAGAAAAAAGCGAAGTAGTGTGGTTAAGGAGGATACTAAATGAAACGAAGCATTAGTGCTGCCTTCATTGTGGTTGCTGTCGTAGTCATGGGCTTTGACAATGAATCCAAATATATAGAAAATGGGCGAATTGTTCTTGATTCGCCTTTCGATCTGAAACTAGGATCGACAGAATACGCAAAGACGTTCGGAAGCCTGATCCGTACATCAGCGCACGCGGACTACGATCCAGGCACGATGAAGACGATCACGAATTTCCATCACCACGCAACGGCGTACCTCTCTACGCCGTATTTTGGTTGTGATAAGGTAGGGCTCAAGTTCGAAGGCGATGACAAGATACTTTCCTGGTGCTATTTCTCAATCGGGAAAACGACGTCGGATAATACCAATATCATGTCCTATGCGGAATGCCGTGCAGTCTTGGACAAGATTGTTGACGATATGAACAAGCGTTGTGGCATCACGATGCAGTGTGTTGGCAACAAGACAGAGAGACAAGCAAAGGAATCTGTCCGTTTGAAAATTAAGGATTACGAACGCAGAAAAGAAAAGTATCTTGGTTTTGACATGAGTTTTGTCAGCTTCCGAGCGCAAGAAGGATCGGTCGTTTACAACGTACATGGATTTATCAACGAGAAAGAGCGGTGTTACATCAGTGTGTCGTGCTGTAATTTTCAAGCAATCTCATCGTCGTCGTCATCGTCCTACAAACCTGGCGACAAAATTCCTGTCCATACGAACGCGACAAGTTCAGCCATTGGCAGGCAAGTGCCGCCACTTCGCATGGAGAAGGGGTGTTTCGTCATAGATTCGCCATTCGACTTAAAGCTCGGTTCGGCGGAATACGCGAAGTTCGCCGGTAAAGCCATAAGTTCCCACTTGAACGTCGATGTGATCAAGGAGGAGAGCGGCAAGCCCGACACGGTGGAGTCAAACTGGACGCACTACGCGACAGCAAGATTGTCCAAGCCATATTTCGGGTTTAAAGACGTGTCTCTTAGTTTCTACGGTGCGGACAAGCGGCTTGAACATTACACGCTAAGTTCCATGCGAAAGCTGAAGACGGAGAAGGACTGCATCGATCTCGTCAAGAAGCTGGCGGCGGATCTCGCCAAACGCTATGGAACGGAAATCGATGCCCCCGAGCAGCGTGAATCGGCGGAAGATGTGGCCAAGCGCATAGACGACGATAACAGCGCATACGGTTTCATACACGCCAGCAACGGATATGCGGACTCTCCCGTGGACATATCGATCTCCGCCATGGTGAGCCGAAAGATGCGGTTTGACGTGATCGCCACCGTGTCAGACCGCAAACTGCGCGAGCTACGACTTGAGAAGTTAAATCGCAGGGGCTACGTCTCTGTATCGACCAACAACTACACACGCATGAGAGGCACGCCCGGTACACAACCGTCTGCCGCCCAGAAGCAGCGGCACGAAGAGGCCGCAGGGCTGCGAGCGACCGTAAAACGGCTTTTCGGTTTCGACCTTGATTCGACAAACAGGATCTCCTACGTGGACTGGAAGAACTCGAGGGAGTGGCGTCCGCTATCGACGCCCGTGGAGGGGCTTTCCGAGATGAAGGACATGGGCGGCGGCGGACCTGTTGCCACAATTCCTTTTCGGGAACTGGTTGTGCGCCGGGCGTTTGAGAGCGATGTTTCTGCGGAGGAATTGGATGTGGCGGCAGGACGTATCCTTGCCCGGATAGAATCCGAATACGGAAAGAAAATACAGTCCATGAAGTGGAAGAATGGCCCTGCGGATTCCGGCATGCCTTCATGGCTGAAGAATGGCGGAACTCCGACCTATGGGGACATACGGGCTTCAATATCAATGGTGAACAGCAACAAGACGGTCTTTCGCGGAGAGGTTGGCGACATACGCGTTGATATCAAATACCATGAGCCATGTTACATGAAGCAAGGCGACAAGTTTTCAATTGCGGTCAAGGGTGCAATCCTCGTCACGTTCACACAGTCCCCGTCCCTGCCGCGATGACCAACGAAGGGGGCAGCCCCCATCGCTTTAGCTTAAATGCGAATCAGGTGGGTAATCCGTCGTGATTGCGATTCGCGCAAAAATTGTTTTTTCAACACAGGTTCACCAGATTGTGCTATACTATCGGCGTCGCTTGTGATTGGCAAGCGGTGAACCTAGTAAGCAAGGAGGTCATGAAATGAGCATAATGATAGATCTGCCTCCCGCAATGGCGCAGGAGGCGCGAGAGTACGCGACTGTGCAGGGCACTACGATTGAGAGGATGCTTTTTGAATGCATTGCTGCGGAAATCGCACGGCGTCGTGCCGCAAAAAAGTCTCTCGATGAATGGGAGCGAGAATTCAATGCTTTGGTAGAGCAGAGCGAGGGGCGTCTTGCCGAACCATACAAGTTCAATCGGCAGGATGCTTATGAGGAGGCGATGGCGTGATATTTTTGGATACAAACGTATTCGTGTATTCTGCCGATGCTACCGACAGAATTAAGCAGAGTCGTGCGTATTCGATAATCAAGAATGCTGTTGACAATCCTTCTTTCGTCATTTCGTCGCAGGTTTTGAACGAGTTCTCAAACGTAGCCGTCTATGCAGGCGTTAAGGTTGTCAATCATTTCACATGAATCCCATTCAGGAAAGGTTGATAACATGGCATTACGTGTGTTGATGCTGGCGGCAAGGGGCCGCAAGGCCCTTGCATGCTGC
>JAEEGG010024478.1_pt1 | contig 11704 bp, 13 predicted proteins | sample 9134161 | NCBI WGS metagenome assembly JAEEGG01 (sample SAMN16246543, study PRJNA631951) | gut metagenome | biome: gut microbiome; feature: rumen; material: CR-attached | host: Bos | place: Iran: Karaj | collected 2018-10 | reverse complement strand
ATCGGATCCAGTTCGCAATCCACATGGGTCTTGGCGACATTGAGCGCCTCCCTTCTGGCGATCGACTTGACTTTCTTGTAGCGGTCTTCCTTGTAATGGTTCACATCGACCACCAGATCGATCCTCTTTTTGAAGGTGGCATTCACGGCGGCCTTCAGGACCGTCGAAATGGCTCTCAGGGTCTGGCCGTTCTTGCCGATGACGATCGCGTTGTTTTCCGCATCAAGAATGACTCTGTAGAGCAGTTCGCCTTCCTTATCCTTGTTGGTGTCGAGAATGATCTCGATCGCAACGCCCTGGTTCAGTTCGGTGAAATAGGCTCCCAGATAATCGAAGATGAACTCTTTGACATCCTTTGCGGTAAATGCTTCGATGGTTGCGGATTTGTGCATGCCGAACAGGCCACCCTTGTCTTCTTCGATGACGTTATAGGTAATATCCTCAACGGTGCAGTCCTGTTCCGCTGCGATCGTATTCAGAATCTCTTCGACTGTTTTTCCGGTATATTGTTTCATGTCACGCCTCCTTATGCGTCATCTTGTCGATGATCAGTGTCTTAGCGATATTGACGATAGACGAAATGCAGTAATACAGCGATAACGCCGTCGGGCAGGAATACATGACGAAAGCGATCATCAGCAGCATGCTGTAGGTCATCATCATGTTCTGATTTTGCGGTTTCTGATAGGTCTTGTGATGCTTATCCGCCTCTTCCCTGCCGTGCTTGTTGGCCAGGATCTGCGGAAGCTTGATCGAAAGGAACTGGCAAAGGACCATCAGAATGAAGATCACCAGGCAGATCCAGGCTTTTTCTTTACCAGCCTGTCCCGGGCTCATCGAAAGACTCACGCCCATGAAAGTGGCATTTGCTACCTTTTCCGATCTTCTCACGGCATTGTACATGCCGATCAGCAGCGGGAACTGGATAAACGTGGAAAGCAAAGCGCCGAGCGGATTCACGTTGTATTTGGAATAGAGCTGCTGCATTTCCATCGCCATACGCTGCTGGGATACGTCGTCGGTCCTGCCTTCGTATTTGGCCTGGATCTTCTGCATCTCCGGCTGCAGTTCCTGCATCCTCTGCATGCCGACAGAGGACTTGAATGTGAAAATCATTGCTATGGCATTGATCACGATCGTTACGATCGTTACTGCCAGAAAGATGCCCACTCTCGGTTCCAGCAGGTTGATCGCCTGTGCCAGCGGGTAAGTGATGACTGCGGCAAAGAAACCGTCGTTCATCACATCGGCAAAACCGGTTTCCGAAGTGATCAGCTCACTTGATGTGGAACATCCTGTTAATACAAATGCGATCGCTATAACTGTCAATAGCCTCGTTAAGCGTTTGTTTGTCATAAGACTCTCCTTATTTATACTGCTATATTATAACTTGTTTAAGCATCTTTTCCAAATCATTTTTATTATCGGAAAAACTTTGCTCAAGATACGGTTTTCTGACGATGACGACTAGATCTCGGGCATAGGAATCGAAATCCATCAGAGCCCTCAGCATCTCCCGTACCTGACGTTTGATCCTGTTTCTCACGACCGCGTTTCCCAGCTTCTTGGAAACGGAGATCCCGACCCTGGCATTCTCCTTCTTGCGATCTTCGTAATACACGATAAAAGTCTTACCTGCCTTCGAATGACGGTAAGAGATGATTTCCGAAAACTCTTCGTTCTTTTTGATCCGTAAACGCTTATTCATAAAATAAAAGCCACATAAGTGACTTTAATCAGACAATACCTTTCTGCCTTTGGCACGGCGTCTGGCGAGCACCTTGCGGCCCCCTACCGTAGCCATTCTGGCACGGAATCCATGGGTATTCTGACGTTTTCTTTTGCTTGGTTGATACGTTCTTTTTGTTGACATATAAAAACACCCTTTCTCAAATACTCTTCAATTTTATGCTAAATTTCCAATAAATGCAATGAAAAATATTACTTTTTCAGCTGTTTCTTGATCCTGCGGGCGATCGCATAGCTCGAGGTACCGATCTCGAAGGATAAGCCGTCTCTTGTTTCCGATACGCGGTGGACGCCGGTATCCTGTATCTTTTCGATCGAGATCCGTTCCGGTTCCTTCAGATAGACGTTCAGCTTGAACAGACCTGCACCGGCATCGATGATATTGTCGATCCCGCCTACCGAATCGATCAGCAGCCTGACAAATTCATCGCCCTTGCCTGTCTTGACGAAATCAAACGCGATGAAACGGTAGTACAGCCAGGTCATCAGGAAACAGATGAGGAACGCGACCGCTCCGATCAATGCGATCGAGCGCAGAGAATAAGCCAGTGAAGCGTTTCGGATGTTGATGATGTAGTCGGCGAAGCTTCCCGGCATCGCGGTCAGGATATTCGTGACATTGCCGCTGAAGCCGAGATAGACGCCATGGCTGACCATGAACTCGGAAACAAGACCGATCAGCAGCAGATAGACGATCAGAAGCAACGGCGATGTCAGCAGCATCAGCAGTTCGACCGGCAGCGGATTGCCGGCAGCGATCGACAAAAGGATCGCCACCACAAACATGATCCAGAGGTAGTTGCGGTCTTTCTTGTCCGAAACGGAACATAAAGTTCCCAGATAGATCCCCGGTATCATGAACATGTTTATGACGTAGTACGGGGTGATGAAACGGCCGGCGCCGACATAGGCGCTGTTCGTATCTTTGACATAATTGAAGATATTCACATCGCCCAGGATGCTCTGTCCGGTCATCGTGTTGGACAGGGAGCCGCCTGCCGCCGTAAACCAGAACGGATAGCGGATGATGTTCCCTAAGCCAAGAATCGAAAGGACCCGGTCCAGAATAGAATACAGACCGATGCGCATCGGATCGGAAAGATCGGAACCGATAAAGGCGATCGTTCTCTGCAGATAACTGTAGAGGAACGGATAGGAATAAGATACAAGGACTCCTAAAAGGAAGCAGAAAATGAAATTATAGACGATCCCTGCCATATCCCTGGAAAACAGGTTGGTCAGAGAATAGTTGCTACGGTGACGCGAGAAGATGAATGCCGCCCTGGTGGCATATGCGACCAGGAAGGAGCCGATCATGCCTGTTTCCAGCGGTGACCTGCTTCCTGTCGCGACATTGAAGATGGAGCCGATCCCAGAACCGCTCATATATGCCTGGCTTCCCAGATTCTGCGGAGACAGCAGCATCGTCGTGACCAGGAATGTGAAGTAGCCGATCAGCGACATGACGACAGGCGAAGCGTTGTGTGCTCTCTTGCAGACGAAATTCAACATGAAAATGATCGGCAGATTCATGACCGTAAACTCGCCGATACGCAGCGCCAGCTCGGCAACGAACAGGATGATGCTCGAACGGAACGTATAAAAGATGTTGACATTCGGGTTCTGTACCAGAAAGCCGAACGCGATCAGAACGAACGCAAAATAAGCCACCCGGATCGGCGTCTTGCAGCTCTCGTAGATATCCATCAGTCTCTTCATAACAACACCATTTTACTACAAATGCCTTATAATAAAAACATGAAAGCTATCATACTGGTAACCCAGGGACTGGAAGAATGCGAAGCGCTGGTGACCTACGATCTGCTCTATCGGGCAGGCATCGATGTGAAACTCGCCGGTCTTTCCCAGACGATCGTATCTTCCCATGAAGTCACGTTTCAGCCGCATCTTCTGATCGACGAGATCGATCCCCGAGATTATGACTGTCTGATCCTGCCGGGAGGCATGCCAGGCACAAAGAATCTGGAAAACGATGCACGGGTACAGAAACTGATCGATGCATTTGTCGCATCAGAGAAATATGTCTGTGCGATCTGCGCCGCACCGAGCATCCTGCTGCATAAAGGACTGCTGAAAGATGAACACTTCACCTGTTTCCCTGGTTTCGAGAACGGTCATGTCCCTGCGCATGCGAAAGCGGTCCGTGACGGAAGGTTCATCACCGGAAAAGGCCTTGGCGCCGCTTTTGAGTTCGCCTATGAGATCATCTCCGTTCTGATCGGAGAAGACAAAGCGAAAGAAGTGCTGGACAAGATTCAGTACTGATCCCTAAACGCCTTGCGCGCCTGGGAGTGCTGCTTGCTGCGGGGGATCTCGTAGATCTTCCCGTTTACTTTTATTCTGGCTCCCGTCTGATGGAAATAGAAATCGATGCCGTGTTCAAGGCATTGTTTTCTTATTTCTTTCACCCATTCAAAATCCAGCAGCCTGGCATCTTCTCCGGATTCTCCTCCGATCGCCACGATATCGATCCTGTCATAGTATCCGCTGAAATCGATCCTTTCCAGCATCGGCTCCATCATGACCCCTTTCCGTTTCAGTGGCAGATCCAGATACAGCGGCGCCCGTTCATCGAAACGCTTCTGGTTTTCCATCGTACAGTAGACCGTGAGATTCCGATAGGCTCCAATATCGGGAATGCACGTCATGATCCGCTCCGGACGCTTGGTGATGCAGAAGAATTCGCAGTCGCTTCTTTCTCTGATCATTTCCAGCACATCCATACGCCACTCATCGGCTTCCTCGATAAAGAAATCGGAAGAAAAACACAGGTCGAATTTCGTCCCTCGGGGATATTTATAGTTGCCGTTTCTGTCTTTGCGGATCGGCAGGTCGAATGACTTCGTTTTGTATACGATATTGCTGTCGACGCCGATCGATTCATCCCTGCGATACACGTAGCAATGCAGACAGCCTTCCGATTTTTTGTGACATCCATGCCAGCAGTTGTAGGTAATGCCCATAATAATATTCTATAATTAATACAGAGGTATATACGTATGAACAATCGGACTTTTACTGAAAAATATTATATCGAACGCAAGGATACCGCTTCGATCAAATGGGCCAGAGGAAGACAGATGGGCTGTCTGCCGATGTGGATCGCCGATATGGATTTCCGCTGCGACGACAGGATCATCGCTCACCTGAACGACTTCATCACTTACGGAGACTACGGCTACGCGAATCTGCCGGAAGACTACTATGATACGGTGATCGCCTGGCACAAGAAGAGAAACAACGTCGCCTACCGGCAGGAATGGTTCCGCTCTTCCAAAGGCGCGGTCGACGCCATGTATCAGGTGATCCACGCATTTACGAAAGAGAACGATCCGATCATGATCAATACTCCCTTATATCCGCCGTTCAGGGATACGATCCTGAAAACGAAACGGAAAGTCGTGGAATCGAAACTGATCGATACGGATGGCTTTTTTACTTTCGATTATGCGGATATCGAAACGAAATTCAAAGAAAAGAAAGTGAAACTGCTGATGCTTTGCTCGCCGCACAATCCGGTGGGACGTGTATGGAAAAAAGGCGAACTGGAAGAACTCTTTGCTTTGTGCAAGAAATACAGGGTCCTTATCTGTTCCGATGAGGTCCATTCCGACATCATCATGCCGGACCAGACCTTCTACCCTGCATTGTCGTTCAAAGAATATCAGGACCGGATCATCAGCATCATTGCCGCTTCCAAGTCGTTCTCTCTGGCGGTCTTCAGTCACAGCCATATCGTTATCGCCAGCGAGAAACTGCGCAACAGACTGATCGCCTATCAGCAGCTGCATCATGCGGGCGGCATCAATGTTGCCAACGCCTTGCCGACCTACTACGCCTACAGATATGGCGAAGAATGGATGGATGCTCTGAACAACGTCGTCTTCGAGAACTATCACTACATCAAGGACCATCTTGGCCGGTATCTGAATATGACGCCGCTGGAAGGTTCATATCTGCTGTTCCTTGATCTGGGAAAATACAGCGATCAGGAATCCGCTTCCCAATGCCTGATCGACCACTGCAAGATCCTGACCAATCCGGGTGAAGCTTTCTCGAAACGCTACAACAGCTGGGTGAGAGTCAATCTTGCGACATCCCTCGACAACATCAGGAAAGCCGTCGACGCGATCCTGGGCTATATCGAAAAAGCAGACAAATAAAAAGTCTCTCGGGAGAACCATTCAAAAAGCCGTTTCTTGGAAAACGGCTTTTCTATCAGTATTTCGTATGGACGATGTCCATGAATTCCTTGACCAGCTTCGGATCGACCCGGTCGCCGGTCTTGAAACCGCGGCCGACGATCACCGCATCGGCATACTCGAAATAATCGAGTACATTGCCGGTCTTGACGCCGGAACCGACGATGATCGGAAAATCGCCGATCTCTTCGCGCATTGATCGTACATCTTCGACCGTGATCCGCTTGTTGCTGTCGTTTTCCGTGACGACGATCGCATTGGAATCATGTCCGATGGCATTGTGGGCTAGTTCGTTGATCGGCACATCCGGATTGCCATAGGTCTCCTGCGTATGGACATCGGTAAACAGCATCACCTCGGCAGGATAGTCTTTCATGACCTTGGACAATGGCGTCGAACAGGCAGGAATGTAGCCGAACGAACCGCCGCGGTTATCGACGAACGCTTCCAGTCTTATAAAGTCCGCATTGACAGCCCAGGCCATCATCCACTCCTGGTACCATGCGTTCATTTCAATATTGACGCCGAACGGAATCGGGCAGATATCGCGGATCTTGGATGCGACAGCCGTCATCAGCGTATAGGACTCCCACGGGATCTCATCTGCATACTGCGGCCAGTCGTAGAAGTTCTCCAGCATGATCGCGTCGACGCCGCAATCGATCAGCGTTCTGGCATCTTCCAGAGCGAAGCGGACGATCTCATCCTTGTTTCCCTTGTACGCCGCATTGGCAGGAAGCGGAAACAGATGGACCATGCCGATCACTTTTTTCTTTCCATCAAAAAAATCTTTCATCTTCATCCTTTCTATTGAATGGTCATGCCTCCATCAACGACGAGATTGGCGCCATTGATATAGGAAGCCTCTTCCGAGCTCAAGAAATACACGACATTTGCGATCTCTTCCGGTTCGGCGCTGCGTCCGATCGAACCCAGACAGATGCAGTTTTCGGCATCTTTTACGCCGATCCTGTGATAATTCTCGATCGTCCTGGCCATCATCGAAGTATTCACCCAGCCCGGAGATACCGAGTTGCAGCGGACTCCGTCGCAGCCGTACTCGTTGGCGATATTCCTGGTCATTTCGATGACGGCGGCCTTGCTGGAACCGTAACCGACTTCATATTTGTATCCCTGAATGCCGGATACGGAACCGAAATTGATGATCGATCCTTTCTGTTTTATCAGGTAAGGAAGACAGTATTTCATCATCAGAAAGGTCCCGAACACGTTCACTTCATAGATCTTCCGGAAGTTGGCGAAATCGTAGTCCAGCGCCATGCCGTACGTTCCGCAGATGCCTGCCGTATTGACCAGGACATCGATGCGTCCGTTCTCTCTCCAGATCCTTTCGACGCCTTCCTTGACTGCATTCTCATCCGTGATATCGATCGCATAGATGCCGACATCCGCAGGATCATAGCCTTCTTCCCTGACGGTCGAATCCAGACGGTCCTCATTGAGATCGATCATCGCCACATGACATCCTTCTTTCAGGAATCGCTTTACGATACACTGGCCGATCCCCCCGCAGGCGCCAGTGATCAGACATACTTTTTTATCTAACATCTGTCCGCCTCTACCGGTTTTCTATCAGCTCTGAATCGGTTCATGATCAGTAACAGACCTCGATGATGTTGTCTTCGAATGTGATGGCCCGGAATTCCTGGCCGCCAACCGTTGCAGGCTCATAAAGGATCTCGTAGCCGTCGGCTTTCGTTTTCGCCAGGATCTCTTCGAATTTCTCCTGGCTGTCGACTTTGATGCAGATATGGATATAGCCGGCATTGTTCCTGTCTTTCACGGCATCGACGATCTCCGGCTTGCTCATCAGTTCAAGCTTCGGATTCTCATCAAATTTCATGATATAGGAACGGTAGCCGTTGTCTTCGCTGTATTCCGCATGCACCGTCGCGCCGAAATAATCTTCAAAAAACTTTCTGGCTCCTTCAAGGTCTTTCACCATCAGACCCATATTACTGATTCTCATATTCATCTTCTCCTTAAATCGTTAATTATTATGTTATCCAAAGAAACACGGCGCAAGGCTATGCTTCTTCGTTCCGCAAGATCCTTCGTAAGAATCTTCTGGTCGCTTCTTCCTTCGGATCGCTTAAGATCTCTTTTGCCGGACCTTCTTCCACGACGACGCCGTTCTCCATGAAGATCACCCGGTCTGCCACGTTTCTGGCAAACTCCATCTCATGTGTGACGATGACCATCGTCGTGCCTTCTTCGGCCAGCTTGACCATGACATCCAGCACCTCGCCGGTCAGTTCCGGGTCGAGAGCGGAAGTCGGTTCATCGAAAAGGATGACCTCAGGATTGGCGGCCAAAGCTCTGGCGATCGCGACACGCTGCTGCTGACCGCCGGAAAGCTGATCGGGATAATAATTCGCCCGATCGACCAGGCCGACCTTTTCCAGCATCTCCATCGAGATCTTGCGGGCTTCTTCGCTGTCCATCTTCCGGGCAACGACCAAGCCTTCCATAACATTCTGCAATGCTGTCATGTTTCGGAAAAGATTAAAGCTCTGGAAGACGAAACCCATCTTCATTCTGAGTTTCTTGATCTCTTTCCTGGTGATGCTCCTGATATCTTTGCTGAGTTCATCAAAGGTATAGATGCCATCATCCGCCTGTTCCAGAAACGCCATGCAGCGGAGCAGCGTCGTTTTCCCGGAACCGGAAGACCCAATGATGGCTATCACTTCCCCTTCGTTGACTTCTAAATCAATACCTTTCAGGACCTGATTGGAACCGAAGGATTTATGTATATTTTTTACTCCTAACATGTTTTTACCTCGATCATCAGCCTTCTGTGACAGTTTCCGCTTTTATCTTTGTTTCGCTAGGCTGTTTCCATTCCAGTTTCTTTTCCATGAAAGACTGCAGTTTTGTCAGGATCGTACAGATCATTAGATAGATGAAACCAGCTTCCATGTACATCCAGAATGGTTCATAGTAGACAGCTGCGATCCTTTTCGCAACCGACATCATTTCAACCACTGTTGCTGTAGATGCCAAAGACGTATCTTTGGTCAGACCGATCAAAGATGAAAACAAAGGAGGAAAGGCAACTCTTGCCGCTTGTGGTAAAACGATTCTGGTCATGATCTGGAAATAATTCAGGCCAATCATGTATCCTGCTTCGCTCTGACCGATCGGCACTGCCTGGATCGCCGAACGGATGATCTCTGAATTATAAGCAGCTAGGTTTAAAGAAAACGCAACGACCGCTGATGTAAAGCCGTTAAAATTGATACCAAAAGAAGGCAGACCAAAAAATATAATGAATAGCTGCAGCATCAACGGCGTGCCTCTAAAAATCCAAACATAAAACCTGGCGAATTGTTTCAGTCCTTTAATATCGGCTACCTGTACCAAAGCAAGAATCATTGCCAATAAAAGGCCAAAAAAGAACGACAGTACAGTCAAAGGTATTGTCATTTTCAGGCAAGGTATCAGCAGTTTAGTAAATGAATTAATTAAAAGATTAATGATTTTAATGAATCGGGCGCTAAAGTTGAACATAATAATTCTCCTAAAAAATCAGCGATAATATGACTACTATCGCTGATTATGAAAGTCTCTCTGTTTGCTCAATTATTCAGCGAACGGATTGTAAGTCAGATCCTGACCAAACCATTTCATCGAGAACTCAAGCAGCTTTCCGCTGTCTCTCAGTTCTGCAATCGCTGCATTGAATTCAGCGAGCAGTCTCTCTTCACCCTTCCTGCACGGGATTGATACTTCGTTGATATCGGAATCGATCTTAAACGCTACTTCCAACGGAGCCTCAGGGTGTTCTTCAAGATATACGCCAAGGACAGCATCATTGAACATGCAGAAATCAGCATCCCCTTTAATAACAGCCTGTGCACACTGGTTCGGATCTTCAATTGGTACGATCGTAACGCCCAGTTCTTCCAGACGCGGAACCCAGCTGTTCGTGGCATTTGTCGCAATCTTCAGACCGTTGAGGTCTTCCAGTGAGTGCAGGTTAAGCGGATTGCCAGGTGTAACAACGACCTGTCTGGCAGTGAAACAATATGGATCGGAGAAATCATATGTCTCTCTTCTTTCGTCGGTTGCAGTAACGTCGGCAATAACGGTGTCCCATCTTTGTGCATTAATGCCTACCAGCAGCGCATCCCAATCATCCATTACAAACTCTACTTCGACACCAAGGTACTCAGCTACAGCTTTTGCGACATCAACATCATATCCGGCAAAGTTTCCATCGTCATCGACAAAATTGAATGGCTTATAAGTCCCCTCAATACCGACGACCAGTTTACCGTTTTCTCTGATCGTGTCCAACTGGTCTTTTGCCGCAGCCGGATCCTCTTTCTTGCTGCAGCCGGCGAACATCGTCAGTACCATCAGCAGCATCACTAAGATCGTAATTCTTTTCTTCATTGTTTTACCTCTTTCTTTTTAAACAGAATGATGTTTCGTTACTCTTATTTTATAACGAATATCCTTCATATCAATCATAAAACAGAAAAAAACGATAGGAAAGCGGATTGCTTCCTGCTTAGCGATAAAAAAACACAGCCAGGCTGTGTTTCATTCTTCTTTGTCAGTATTTTCCGGTTCCGTTTCTTTGAGCCGTTCCTGGCGGGTCATAAAGAACGATAAGGTGATCGGGAAACCGAACATGCCTACCGGTCCAAGAAGCTTCAGGCCGACGATCATTGAGAACAGCGTCGCCAGCGGATGCAAGCCCAGGTTGGTTCCCACCATCCTCGGTTCGATGATGTTGCGGATGAATGAAATGATCACATAGAGGACCAGCAGTTCGATGCCCAGCAGGAAATTTCCCGTGATCAGGCAGCTGATGCCCCAGGGGATCAGGACCGTGCCGACACCAAGAACCGGCAGAATATCCAGGAAAGATATGATCAGAGACCACATGATCGAATTGCTGACGCCGAAGATCGTCAGACCGATGGACAGTTCGATGAACGTGACGCCCATGATCTGCGCATAAGCGACCAGGATCTTCAACAGCGTATTTTCACAGAAATCTCTGATCTCATAAGTCACTTTAAGGATATGATCCGGCAATGTCCTGACAAACCAGCCGGCGATGTTTTCGTAGTCGCAGACGAAATAGAAGGATGTCACCAGCATGATGATGATGGATGCCAGTATGTTCGGCGCGCTGGAAATGGCGCTGGTCGTGATGTTGACCAGTCCGCTGGCCAGAGAAGAAAGACCCGTTTTCAACGCATCGAAGACCGTCCCGGTGATATCGTTCCAGGAATTGTCGATGAAATCCGGAAGCAGATCGCCGTAATGGGAGACGATCTGTTCCATGGAAGTGATGTAAGGCTCGATCGTGTTCTTGTAGAAGCCCGGCATGGCTTTGATGAAGTCGCCGACCTTGTTGATACCCATCGTCACCAGCAACGTTATCAGCAGTACGATCACCACATAAGTGGCAATCAGCGTGATGATACGGTAACTGACCTTGTCGCCCTTGAACAGACGATGGCTCAGCCGTATCGTACTGTAGGCAAACAGGAAACCGATCAGAAACGGCAGGATGATATCCAGCACGTATCTGACTCCCAGATATATTAAGGCGACGATGATCGCGATATATGCGGTATTGATAATGAACTCTTTTTTTCTTTTCATACTTCTATTCTAATCCATCCAACCGATGAAAAAAAGTAGCTATTCTACTCTGTTTCGCTCCAGGAAGGTATGCTCGTTCCCCG